>Ga0207078_1048_pt1 | contig 21660 bp, 21 predicted proteins | sample Alteio_BWMinHeat_60_FD_153579 | JGI IMG/M metagenome (GOLD analysis project Ga0207078, IMG submission 153579) | Enriched cells from forest soil in Barre Woods Harvard Forest LTER site, Petersham, Massachusetts, United States -... | ecosystem: Environmental > Terrestrial > Soil > Temperate forest >... | reverse complement strand
GCTTGGTTAAAAAATCGATGGCGCCTGCTTTCATGACGCGGACAGCGAGAGGAACATCACCATGGCCGCTAATAAAAATAATCGGTAAGGTAGGGAGCCCATGTTCATTTAATCTTGTTTGCAATTCAGGGCCGCTCATCCCCGGCATGCGTACGTCTAATAATAAACAACCATGTTGTTGCGGATCATATTCCTCAAGAAATTCTTGCGCTCGAACATGAGTTTTTACTTTTAATCCGATAGATTCAATGATCCATGATAATGACTCGACCATGGCTTGATCATCATCAATGATATAAACAATTGGGTCTAGGGCTGACATACACCTTACTCCTCCTATATCGAAATAGGTAAAGAAAATCGGATCCAACTATGGCTGCTTGAGTTGGAATTAATAGTAAATTGACCGCCATGTGCTTCAATAATAGATCTGCATATGGCAAGCCCCATACCGCGGCCATGGGCTTTTGTGGTAAAAAATGGCGTGAAAGCTTTATGAATAATTTCTTTGGAAAAACCAGGCCCGGTATCATTAATCGTGATTTCTATCGTTTCCGCATGCGTTGCTTTGGTATGAATATGGATTCGTTTTTCCTTCACATGGCTCTCTTGCATCGCTTCAATCGCATTTTGAATCAAATTCAAAAGAACTTGTTGAATTTGAATTTTATCGATAAATATGAATGGAATAGATTTATCGAGATCAAAGTCAATTTTTGTTTTCGATAAAGTGAGTTCATTTTTAGTGAAACTAACAGTTTCGCGAATAACATTATTAATTTGACAGGGTGTTTTAACCAGTTGACCTTTACAGAAAAAGTTTTTTAATCGTTGTACAATTTCACCAGCGCGTTCAGCTTGGACAACTGCTTTTTCCATCACATGCTTAATTTGATCACGATCATGACCTTCATTCTCCAAGTGACGCACACAACCGCGTGTATAATTCACAATAGCTGCAAGAGGTTGGCTGATTTCATGTGCGATACCCGACGCCATTTCTTCCATCGTACTTAAACGGAACACATGGGCGAGTTGCTGTCCGCGTAACCGCGCTTTTTTGTCAAGCACGCGATCAGTAATATCTCGAGAGGCTAATTGAATTTCGCTGATAATTCGTGTTTGCTCATCGATGATTAAACGTATATTACTCTCAAACCAACGAAATTCTCCTTCTCTACGTTTAATGCGATAGCTGATAAGTTTATTATTTAAATTTTCACGTCGTCGCGTAAAGGCTTTTTTAAGCTTCATGATATCTTCATGATGAATAATTTTATAAATATTTTTACCCACCAAATCATCCGGGTTATAACCAATCGATGTATGGCTTGCAGGTGATACATATAAATAGGTGCCATCAGGCGTGTGGCGTGAGATGACATCAGTTGCATTTTCAGCAAGAAGATGGAACCGTAACTCACTTTCACGTATTTTACGTTCTGTTTGTTCGAGATGATTGAAGCTATCAATTAACAAAACATGGGCGCTCCAAAATCCCGTTAATATATGTTGAAATTGCTGCAGTAAGTCATCGTAGGCCTTTTGTGAGGCTTCTTCATTTTTTTTAAATTCAGATACATTATGATGAGTAAGCAAGGCGGTAATTTTGTATTGATCGTTAGGTGGTAATAGACAGAGTGTGGAAACGCAATTACCTTTAATGCCATTTTTTCGAATAAAAATCGTATCTTCTTGCCATTTTTTTTGTTCTTGGATGAGCCTGGGAAAGGGATAATTACGGTCGTACACAAAATTAATGGATCGTCCTAACACTTCTTTTTTAGCATAGCCAAAAAGAGAAGTGGCACCTCCATTCCAACTGAGGATGCGGCCTGCTTTATCTAACAGGACAGCACTATCGGTAAAAGCATCAAATAATCCCAGATCATCCATGCGGGCATTATCCTTGTTATCCTTTGCGGTATCGCCTAAATTCGTTAATAATATCACATTTCTAAAAAGTGAGGATGGTCTTAAATGCGTTTACATATTCTAGGGGTTTGCGGGACCTTCATGAGTGGGATTGCTATTCTTGCAAAGCAAAGCGGATATAGTGTCACGGGTTCGGATTTAAATGTTTATCCTCCCATGAGCACTCAATTGGAAGAACAAGGCATCCAATTAATGGAGGGGTATGATCCTGCCTATATTAATTCGCATGTTGATATGGTCATCGTAGGCAATGTCATTAAACGCGGCAATCCAGCGATGGAACATGTTTTAGCAAACCGTATTCCCTATATGTCTGGGCCGCAATGGTTAGCTGAAAATGTGATACATAAACGCTGGGTGTTAGGAGTCGCTGGCACACATGGCAAGACAACAACAACGAGCTTATTAACTTGGATATTAGAATCCGCAGGCCTTCAGTCTGGATTTTTAATTGGCGGTATCCCTGAGAATTTTGGCATGTCAGCAAGATTAGGAAAAGATCCTTATTTTGTTATTGAAGCCGATGAATATGACTGCGCATTCTTCGATAAACGTTCTAAATTCGTCCATTATCGTCCGAAGACCATGATCTTAAATAATCTTGAATATGATCATGCAGATATTTTTCCCGACCTATCTGCCATTAAACAACAATTTCATTATCTTGTGCGGACCATTCCCGGAAATGGATTGATTGTTCATCATGCACAAGATGAAAATTTAAAAAGTGTGTTGCGGATGGGTTGCTGGACGCCAGTGACCACTTTTAGTGAAACACAAGGGGAGTGGCAAGCTAAATTAATCGAAGAAGATGGCAGTGAGTTTACTGTTTTACATCAAGGCCATCCAGTGGGTGATGTGCATTGGAACCTGCTTGGCCGCCATAATGTAGAAAATGCCTTAGCAGCCATTGCCGCGGCTTTCCACGCCAATGTGTCGCCGCAACAAGCCATTCTTGCATTGCAAACGTTTAAAAATGTAAAACGTCGTCTTGAAATCAAAGGGAAAATAAAAGATATCATTGTCTATGACGATTTTGCTCATCATCCTACTGCGATCGCAACCACACTTGCAGGTTTAAGAGCAAAAATTGGTAATCAAGCTCGGCTTATTGCTGTGTTAGAATTCGGTTCCTATACCATGCGTTCAGGTGTGCATAAAGATCGAATCCAAGAATCATTAACGAGCGCAGATATGATTGTATGTAAAAGAACAGAATCCGATTGGGGGTTGCAATCTATTCTTGCAACATGTAAACAACCCACAGCACTTTATGATGATGTCGATTCGCTTATTACTCATCTTGTCCCGCAATTACTGCCAGGTGACCATGTTGTGATTATGAGTAATTCTGGCTTTGGCGGTACCTGCGGCAAAAAGATGTTGGAAGCGATAGCGCGGAGTTGATCAATGAGTACAGAACAGGATGACCAGAAAAAGAAACTGACCTTCACAACAAAGGGCGCTTGGGTTGGATTGATTGCCTATATTGTGTTACTTGTTGTGATGATAATGATAATTAAATTTGGATAAATAATATGAAAAAAAGTTCACCCTCCATTATTGTGACAGCGCAACCTACTTATCTTGCAAGTCAATCGGATCCGATGAGTCAAAAATTTATCTGGTCTTATCAAATTACTATTGCAAATGAAAGTGATGAAATCATACAGCTACTCAATCGCTATTGGCGCATCACTGATATGTCAAGTAAAGTGGAAGAAGTGCAAGGCTATGGCGTGATAGGGTTACAACCTATCATTAAACCAGGCAAGCAGTTTGTTTACGGCAGTTTTTGTCAGTTAACAACGCCGCAAGGTACCATGGAAGGCTATTATGAAATGCAAACATTAGATGACACAGTGTTCCATGTGGATATTCCAAAATTTGTGTTGAGTGCCCCTTCTTCTATCACACAATCCTTTCGTTCTATGTTGCATTAGCAGCTTTCCATGATTTTCTAGGACCATGCGTACACAAGATTTTATGTTAATGTAGAGATGGGCTTACCATGAAAATTGGTATTATTAATCCCAATTTTCATGGATATTCGGATTAACAACGTGGAGGGCCATCAGTTCGCAATGACGGGCTCTTTGCGCTTGACATTATTTTATTTTACCATGAAAATTGGAAGTTATACTTCCAATTTTCATGGTAAAATAAAATGGAAAGAACCTATATATTCAATGAGATTGATTTTGCATTCCAAGTCACGCCTTGTGTTGCGATTTTGGGTCCTCGGCAATGCGGCAAAACGACAGAAGCAAGAGAATATGCAAAACTTCAAACAGATATGGTTCCGCAAAATTATTTTGATCTCGAGAATACGAGAGATATTGAACGTCTGCACGATGCGTTATTAACATTATCACAATTAAGTGGCTTAATTGTCATTGATGAAATTCAAGCTCACCCGGATTTATTTCAAACGCTGCGAGTATTAATTGATGATAAGTCTCGTCAGCAGCGCTACTTGGTTTTAGGAAGTGCATCGCGTCAGTTGATAAAACAATCGTCAGAATCATTAGCTGGTCGAATTAGCTATATTGAAATGGGCCCCTTTTCTTACTTGGAAACGCATGAACAAAATAAAACATGGATCAGAGGCGGATTTCCCTTAGCCTATCTTGCAAAAAATGATGAAATAAGCTTAGCTCGACGTAAAGCTTATATTAAAACTTATTTAGAACAAGATATTCCTAATTTAGGTATACACATTCCCACAGAAAATTTACGCCGCTTTTGGATGATGTTGGCAAACTCACAAGGGAATATCTTCAATGCATCTGATATTGGCCGATCATTGGGCTTAACACATAAAACGATGCAACATTATGCAGACATATTAACTGGTACCTTCATGATTCGGCAATTAAAATCATGGTATGAAAACATTAATAAACGTCAAGTTAAATCACCGAAAATTTACATTCGTGATACAGGTATATTTCATGCTTTGCTAGGTATTAAAAACTATGCCGAGTTGCTGGTGCATCAAAAATTAGGTGCGTCTTGGGAATCTTTTGCGTTAGAGCAATTAATTAAAGCACATAACGCACAAGCAGATGATTGTTACTTTTGGGCAAGTCATCAAGGTGCTGAATTGGATCTCTTAATTACTAAAGATAATCGACGTTTAGGCTTTGAAATTAAATTTAATAGTTCACCTAAATTGACTAAATCAATGCAAGTGGTCGTGGAAGATTTGCTGCTTGATAAATTAATAGTTATTTATCCTGGAAATATAGATTATCAGTTAACTAAGAAGATTTTTGTTATTGGCTTTGAGAATTATTTTCTCCACATCATCGATCACATCTAAACATTGCGTTCCCTGACAGACATAGGCGCAAGTCTTCCCTATCGCTTTTTTCGCTGCCAGCGCATCGGGAAGATGTTGTTCGTCATCAGGAATGGTAAAAACCAGATGACGGTCTTGTTTGCATTTTTCGCGCCAAATGTCCATATCGCTTTTTTTGCCGCGAATCACAATGATTTTTGCTGGTTCAAGAAAGTCATTTAACCCCTCAAGCAGAGCACAATGTTCTGCTGGATATTGCATGAGCGCAGGCCAAGCTGTTTGTAAGGTTTTTTCAGCAGCTTGTAAATAACGTGTTTCACCCAATAAATAACCTAAGTTAAGTAAAACACTGACGGCGATACCATTACCAGATGGCATGGCTTCATCCATCATGGTTTTGGGTCGATATAATAATTGCTCATGATCGTTGGCAGTAAAATAAAAACCATGGTGGGTGGCATCATAAAAATGGTTCAACAAGATCTCTGCTAAATCAATAGCAAATAATAAGTGCTGTGTATTCCATGACACTTGTAATGATGAAATCAGTGCATCAATGAGATACACATAATCATCTAAATAAGCAGGTAAATGCGCTTTTCCTTCATGATAACTGGCCAGTAATCGCTGGTTGACCCACAGCTTTTCTTGAATGAATGTAATGGCGCGTTGTGCAGATTCAATGAATTCAGGCTGTTTCATTTGATCACCGGCAACCATCATGGATTTAATCATCAACGCATTCCAACTGGTGAGAATTTTTTTATCGCAAAAAGGAGGGACACGTTTTTGTCGGGCAGCAAGCATTTTTTCTTTTGCTGAAAGGAGTAATTTATTTGCTTCAGCTGAGGCTGATGATTCGGTTATATGAATATGCCATTGGTTTTCAAAATTAGGCGGCTGATTAAAATTAAAATATTGTCGAGTAAATAAAGCTTCAGGTCGAGTGAGTAATGATTCCATTTCTTGTACGGTCCACACATAATATTTCCCTTCATGGCCTTCTGAATCCGCATCCATACTAGAATAAAAACCACCGCTAGACGATTGCATGGTATGGATGATCCAATGTGCGGTATGACGCGCGCAATCTACAAAAAGTGCTTGACGTGTTAAGTCGCTAACAAGTGTGTATAGCAATAATAACTGGGCATTGTCATACAACATTTTTTCAAAGTGGGGGATTTCCCATTTTGCATCGACCGTGTAACGAAAAAAGCCGCCGCCTAATTGATCACATATACCACCTCGTGCCATCTTTTCAAGCGTGGTTGTGGCCATAGATGAATGCTGATGCAGTAAAAAGCTTAAGCGGGTGGGTTGTGGGAATTTAGGTGCGCCATTAAACCCGCCATTGATGGGATCATAGCTTCGCTGCAATGCGGCAATAGCAAGTTGTATTGGCTGTTTATTCAATTCCGTATTCGCAGAAGCAGGCCCTTGATATTTTAAAAAATTGAGCAAGCTTGTATTTTGTTGCATGATCTCGTCGTAGTGTTGGTGATAAATGTCTGCGACTTTTTTTAATATTTCTTTAAATGCTGGTAAGCCATAATGCGCATCACGTGGAAAATAAGTACCACTATAAAAAGGCACAAGGTCATGTGGAGTTAAAAATAGTGTGAGCGGCCATCCACCGCTTGCTTGCGTTAATAAATAATGAGACGTTTGATAAATTTTATCGAGATCAGGACGTTCTTCACGATCCACTTTAATATTGATGAATAATTGATTCATGACTTCTGCGGTTTCTCTGTCTTCAAATGATTCATGCGCCATGACATGACACCAATGACAAGCGGTATAGCCAATAGAAAGCAAAATGGGCTTGTTTTCTTGTCGTGCTTTTTCTAATGCTTCCTGTCCCCAAGGATACCAATCGACAGGATTAGTTGCATGTTGTTGTAGATAGGGACTCGATTCTTGAGCAAGTCTATTGGTATCAGTCATGTGCATTTATCCTTTCCTGCTAAATCAATTTGTCAACAGACCTACAAGTTTTTTAATTTGACGAAGCGTACGTGCAAGTGATCGTTCATCAGGGAACATTTTTTTTATATTGTGAATGGTTTTGTTGCTCTCTTGGCTCGCAGCCGTCCAATCATGTTGGAATGTCTTATCCAACTGTTTAATCACCAGTGGATCGCGTGTGATGACAGATAACTCCCGGTTATCATCCAATGAGGCGCGTGTTAAATTGATTGAGCCAATGATAGCGAGTTCATTATCGATGTTAACTGCTTTCGCATGAATGATAAAAGCCTTACTGTAGCGAATATTTACACCAGCACGATTTAAGTACGCTTCTTGTTTTGCTCGCATTTTTGCGGAGGTTAACAATTGTACGTTCACACCGTTTTTTGCCGCTTTTGCTAAGGCGCCGACAATTTTATAATCATTTACATTTTGTGCATAAATCGCAATGGATTTTCTTGCTTGCATGATGTGTGTCAGCAACTTTTTGCGGCTATCATCTGGACTCAAAATGAAATCCGCGACAAGATTATGCGTGGGCACGTGGTTCCAATCTGCGGAAAAAAGCTGGGCAATTTGTTTGACTTTTTGCGGCTCATCAATGACTAAAGCAAAATTTCTTTCATTTTTAAATGTAGAGTGCGTGAAGTTAAATGTCATGACAATGGCTTTTTGATTGTCGACTATCAATGTTTTTTGATGAATTAAACGAAATGGCGGAATAGATCCTTGCCAAGCAATATGATGATTATTTAATTCAGTCATCACTTTTTTATTTTCATCCTCTGCTTTAAATGGATGATTTTCTAAAATGAGACTAACGGTGTTGCCTTTCATTTTTTGCTCTATCAGTGCATCAAGCAATTCTTTATCTGTGAATCCATACATGACCAAGTTAATAGCATGTTGTGTGCTGCGAATGGCATTTATAATGGGTCCTCGACCCATGTCGGGTTCGATAATGAGTTGATCTGCCCAAATAGAAAAGGGGACGAAGAGTAAAAAAAATAATAAAAAAGGCTTAAATGACTTCCGAATCATTAGATAATTTCTCTGCCCACCAGTGCATGGGCGAGGGTATTAGGATCAATATATTCTAATTCGCTGCCAATCGATACGCCGCGTGCGATGCGTGTGGCTTTGATGGAAAATTGTTTTGCTAATTCTGAAATATAATGAGCTGTCGCCTCACCTTCGACCGTCGGATTAGTAGCAATGATCACTTCATTAATATTGCCTTGCTCAAAATGTGATTTTAATATTGCAATGCCAATTTCTTCAGGACCAATGCCATCTAAGGGTGATAAGTGTCCTAGCAGCACAAAATATTTACCTCTAAAGCTGCTAGTTTGTTCGATCATCGTGACATCAATAGGATTTTCGACCACGCATAATAAGGATGCATCACGAAGTTGTGATGCGCATATTTCACAAAGTTCTGCTTCGCTAAAAATACGACAATAACTGCAATGTCCAATTTGTTCTATCGCATTAATCAAGCTTTGCGCCAGTTGTTTCCCATTATCACGCCCACGCGTTAATAACTGTAGCGCCATGCGTTGCGCTGTTTTCGGACCAACGCCAGGCAAACAGCGCAATGCTTCGATTAATTGTTCAAGAAGAGGGCTAAAACGCATATGTTATTTAGGTAAATCGCCTATGCCATCAGGTAATTTAATGCCAGCTAGTCCGCCCATTTTATCACGCAAATTGCGTTCAATTTTATCTGTGGCGTCATTGATAGCGGCAGCAATCAAGTCTTCGATGATAGATTTTTCTTCTTTTAGCAAATTGGGATCCAAAGTGACTTTTTTCGCATAATGTTGTCCCGTCATCACGATTTTCACAACGCCGCCACCGGATTGTCCAATCACTTCCATTTCAGCCACTTGTTTTTGGATGTCTTGCAATTTTTTTTGCATTTCTTGAGCGCGTTTCATGATTTCATTCAGGCCAATTTTGTCATTTGTAGGTTTGTTCATTTATTAAACTCCATAACATGTTTTTTGCCATCTTATCAAAGAACAGATGGTTCAGCTATCTGAAACTTTAAAAACAGGGGGATCCACTGGTTCGCCGAGAATGGCTGTTATACCAATGATACTTCAACGGTTGCATCATACATATCGATAAATTGTTTAACACGCGGATCTTGCAGCATGGTTTGTGTTGCATTCGCTAAACGTTGTTCTTGCTCTTGCTGTTGTTGTTTCTGCGGTGTGATGATATCTGCAGAGGAGAGGGTAATGTTAAGTTGCACGGGTTGATTCAGATAACGACTAAGTGCTTCGACTAAACGTTCTTTTAATTTCTCATTGAGCATGGGTTGATGACTTTGAGCGATAGCGAGTTCAATTTTGTTTTCTGTCATATGTAGCAGCGTACAATTTGCTGCTAAGGCATAAGCCATGCCAGTGAGTTCAAGCTTAGGCAGTATTTCGCGCCATTTAGAGGATTCAATAGCAGGGACCTCAATTTTTTTTTCCGCTATAGGTATAGACGCTATAGGTATAGATAAGGTGGGCGGGGACATTGGCTGTTTATGATTGATTGCTGTCGATGTAGGGACAGGCGTTTCGTCTGTTAGATGAACACGAGGTTTGAACGCAAGCATCCTAAGCATCGTCATTTCAAAACCTTGCTGTGGGCTCGGTGCAAGTGATAAATCACGGCGACCAAGGAGTGCAATTTGATAATACAGTTGCACTTCTTCGGGCGTAAAGCGTTGCGCGAGTGTCTTTATGGTTTCGTCAGTGGATGACGTATTAGATATTATTTGCGTGATTGCTATGTTGTGCAACAGGCTAATGAGATCTTCTAGCAAGTGTTGAAAATCAGGTGTGCGTTCAGATAATTGCGCAATCACTTGAAATAATTGTTCGCCTTGTTGTGCAAGCAGTGCATCGAGAAGAGGCAATAATTCCTCTTGCGGCATACTACCTAACATGGCGTAAACATCTTGTTGTTTCACCGCACCGTGACCATAAGCAATGGCTTGATCTAGCAGGCTAAGTGCATCACGCATACTGCCATCTGCTGCTTTTGCTAATTTGTCTAATGCTTCCGCTTCATAGTCAATTTTTTCTATCGAACAAATGTGTTGTAAATGTTGCGCGATTTGTTCCGGTGTCATCCGTTTCAAATGAAATTGTAAACAACGTGAAAGAATGGTGATGGGCAAGCGTTTAGGATCAGTGGTGGCTAATAAAAATTTAACATGCTCTGGTGGTTCTTCTAATGTTTTTAATAAGGCGTTGAAACTATGATTGGAGAGCATATGCACTTCATCGATGAGATAAATTTTGTAACGTCCCTGAGTAGGCGGGTAGAGGACGTTTTCTAGCAGCTCGCGTGTATCTTCGACTTTTGTGCGCGAAGCAGCATCGACTTCATATAAATCTAAAAACTGACCCGCATCGAGCGCTTGGCAGGCATGACAAGTGCCGCAAGGAGATGAAGTAATACCAGATTCACAATTGAGACATTTGGCGAGTAGGCGGGCTAAAGTGGTTTTGCCAACACCGCGTGTGCCCGTGAATAAATAAGCATGATGAATACGTTTTTGCTGCAGCGCATTCGTCAACATGCGCAGGATAGGTTCTTGACCTACCATGTCTTGAAATGTGCGGGGACGCCATTTACGGGCTAATACTTGATAGCTCATCGTATCGATTCCTAAAACCCATAGTAGCGAGCACCAGCCACACTTCGGCGCCCGCATCAGTCGCTACCGTTGCTTCCTTCCGGACCTGGCGGGGTTCACAACCTATCGTCGCGAAGGGACCAATACTCGCTACTATATGCTTTAATATCGTTTATATTTTATCGTTCCACAATCCGGAGAGAGAGGGATTCGAACCCTCGATACGTCGTTAAACGTATACACGCTTTCCAGGCGTGCTCCTTCGACCGCTCGGACATCTCTCCATCGGCAGCGCGTAAGGTTAAACTAGAATACGCGGAAGTGCAATTGATAATTGGTTTAACCAAAAAGCTTATTCAAAATACACTCATAAATCTTAGTCAATAAACCCAAATCTTCTATCCCCACACATTCATCCACATGATGCGCGGTTGCATTAAGCACACCCAACTCAACCACTTCTGCCCCGGTGGGCGCAATAAAACGGCCATCTGATGTACCGCCGCCCGTAGACAGTTTAGTGTCACGTTGAGTGATTTCTTTGATCGCTTGTTGTGTTGCAATAATCAATTTACCTTTTTTCGTGAGAAAAGGTTCCGCGCCAAGGTTCCAATCGATTTGATAGGTCATTCCTAAATTGTTAAGAATCACATCAGTGCGTTCTTGTAATTGTTTGACTGTACTTGCTGTTGAGAAACGAAAATTGAATAAGACATCAAGATGACCAGGAATGACATTTGCAGCACCTGTACCGCTATGAATATTTGTGATTTGAAATGTCGTGGGCGGATAAAATTCATTTCCCTGGTCCCACCGTGTTTGCGCCAATTCATGCAGTGCAGGCGCGATTTTATGAATGGGATTGATGGCTAAGTGCGGATGTGCCACATGGCCTTGTTTTCCATGCACGGTGAGTTTGCCATGTAAGGAACCGCGACGGCCCACTCGAATTTGATCGCCGACTTGTTTATCACTGCTAGGTTCGCCAACGAGGCAATAATCTATTTTTTCGCCGCGTTGCAACAGTGTTTCTATCACTTTTTTCGTACCATCAATAGCGGGACCTTCTTCATCGCTAGTTAGCAAAAAAGCGAGAGAGCCTTGAAAATGCGGATTTTTTTTCAAGAATCGCTCAGAGGCCACGATCATCGCAGCAATGGCTGCTTTCATATCAGACGCACCCCGGCCATATAAATGACCATCACGGATAACAGCTTGAAAAGGAGGAGATGTCCAGTCTGAAGCAGGGCCTGGCGGGACTACATCTGTATGTCCGGCAAATACAACCAGCGGTGTTTTTGTACCTCGTCTTGCCCAAAGATTATCAACAACGCCAAAACGCATCGTTTCGCAGGTAAAGCCAAGAGAAACAAGTCGTTCGCGCAGAAGTGATTGGCAGCCTTGATCATGAGGGGTGACAGAAGGGCAAGAAAGTAATTGTTGAGCTAAAGTAAGCGTGTCGTTCGTCATGTCATATTAACCGTGGTAAGAGGTGTGCTAATGATCGTTTGCAAATCTGCAAAATTTCTCATTTCACCGTGTTGTCGCGCATGCATCAGTTTGTCCCAACTTAAATTTGCGTAAATAATAGTGGGGATATTCAATTGCGACTGCGCAAGAATACCTTCTTCTGGGAACCCTATATCAGCGGGACAATAGACAGCGGATTGTCCGGTATTAATGTCAATCATATCACTCCAGGTGACTTTACCGATGAGGGAAGATTGTGCGACATAGCATTGGTTTTCAATAGCACGTGCTTGAGAAGAAATCGATACTCGAGTTAAACCAGAAATTTTTTCTGTGCAACTTGGAACTAAAAGTAACAGCGCCCCTGCTTTTGCGAATTGATGCGCGAGTGCTGGAAACTCTGAATCATAACAAATCGTTATGCCAAGTTTTCCAAAAGATGTTTCAAATAATTGTAATTGATGGCCTGGACGAATAAGTTTAGTTTCTTGCTCAAAAGGAGTGAGATAAATTTTATCTTGATAGCCTATTTTTCCATTCGGTGAAAAAAAATAAGCGCGATTACGGTAATGACCATCTTCTGCTAAAACAGGCAGTGTGCCGGGTTGAATGTACAGTTGATATTGTTTAGCAAGTGTTGTGTAAAACTGATGATATTCAGGAAGTAACGAGTTAATATAAGCAAATTGCTTATCTATTTTATGTTCAGTCCAACGTGTATGTTCAGTCCAACTTGCTAACTCAAGTCCTGCGTACTCACTCATCGTGAGCAATTCAGCTTCATTTTCTTTGACTCGTTCGACAAGACGCAAAATTTTATCTTCATAGGCTTGCCAATTGGGCAAGTGTTCGATTTCATATTGTGTGATCGCAATCTTTGTCATAAATATACTCGATGGGTTTCATTTTATGTATTTTAACCAAAAGGAAAAAGATTTAGTGGTTTCTTCATCGTCCCCGATTTCTTTCCAAGAATAATACGCTTTTAATTCTGGATGTTTGACATAGCCTAATCGCTGCCAAAATCGGTCTAAAGGATGGTAGTCTTGGGGTCGTTTGGCGTGATCATCGGGACGATCAACTGCACAAAAGGCAGTGATTGAACAACCTTGTTCTAAAGCAGCGGCTTCACGTTCTGCAAAAAATCGCTCGCCGATTTTATTACCACGATAGGATTTAAGTAAAACAGATTCACCTAAATAAAAAATTGAATTGATATCAAACCCTGCAGCAATAAGAGGGGATTTAAACTCAGTTGTTTCAAATTTGAGGGGAATGGCAGTGGAAGCGCCAACGACTTTATCATCATCAAACACGACGACAAGAACACTATCAGGGCAGATAACATACGTATTCAAATATTTTTTTTCATAATCGAGATCACCCTCATATAAATAAGGGTAATCATGAAAGATGGTGATGCGTAATTTAGCTAGATCAAGAATAAAGGGGTGAATATCAGGCCCTGCAAAACGCTGGATCCGTAGTTCACTCATAGTATTATCCTTTAACTTTGAGAAATAAGTTTAACCCATTCTTTTACATTATAATAATTCGTCACGCGTGAGATCTTACCTGATTGAATGGAAAAGAAAGCCCCTGCGGCAATGCGATACGTTTGTTGGGTGGCAGCAGGAAAACCTTTATCTGTTGCTATGTACGTCCCTTCGACAACAAATTCAGCTGCTGCACGGGTTTCTTCAGAATTGGCAAAAATGACGAGATCAGTAATCTTTTCACGATAACAATGGTTCATGTGTTCCATGAATTTTTGAAAGGTGGGTTTGCCGACTTGACGCTCGCCTTGATTGATATCATGGATGACTTTTTCATCCATCAAGTTGAAAAAGGTTTGCATGTCACCGCGATTAAAGGCTGAGTAATAAGATTCGATTAATTTTATCGCTTGATTTTGCATTTTTACTTCCCCTATTCAATGTTCCTCAACAGCTCGTTCAAACTTACTTTCGCGCGCGTTTTTGCATCCACTTGTTTGACGATGACAGCGCAATAAAGACTATATTTGCCATCTTCACTGGGTAAACTTCCTGGGACAACGACGGATCCTGCGGGAACTCTCCCATAATAAATTTTTCCTGTTTCACGCTCATAAATTCGTGTGCTTTGACCAATGAATACACCCATGGAAATAACAGCACCTTCTTCAACGATAACGCCTTCTACAATTTCTGAACGTGCACCGATGAAGCAATCATCTTCAATAATGGTGGGGTTCGCTTGCAGGGGTTCTAATACACCGCCAATACCAACGCCGCCTGATATATGCACGTTTTTACCGATTTGAGCACAAGAACCGATGGTTGCCCATGTATCCACCATGGTGCCGCTATCGATGTAAGCACCAATGTTGACATAAGAGGGCATGAGAATAGTACCAGAAGCAATATAAGCACCTTTGCGTGCCACCGCAGGCGGGACAATGCGCACACCGCCTTGCGAGAATTCTTGATAAGAATGTTTCTGGTATTTAAGCGGAACTTTATCAAAATGATTGGTAAAACTGCCGTGAATGACTTCATTTTCATGGATACGAAAATAAAGCAAGACTGCTTTTTTCAGCCATTCATGCACATGCCATTCTTTATTTATTTTTTCAGCGATACGAACTTTACCGCTATCAAGCAAATCTACTACTTCACTGACTGCCTGTTTAATATCTGCTGGAACATTTTGCGGTGTTAATTGCGCACGATCTCTGAAGCCAGCTTCGATGAGTGTTTGTAATTGTTGCATAAGGTGTTCCTTAGGATCTGTCACAAAATAACTTGTACATTTAGCATCCCATTTGGCACGCATCTTTGAACGAACTTCATTCGAAAAAACGCTTACATAGAATAACTATGCGCGCGCTTTTTCTCAATCAGTTCATTCAAATCTGCATGCCAACTGGGCGCTAAATGTTCAAGTTATTTTGTGGCAGACCCTTATGAATGCCTGCTCATCATCAACTTATCTGTTAAAGCAATAACGACAGCAGAAATAACTAAGGTGAGATGAATAACGACTTGCCACATGACAACATAAAAATCTTTATGTGTTGGATCAATGAAGGTGCGTAATAAGTGGATAGAAGAAATGGTAACCAGGGCGAGAGCAAGTTTAATTTTCATCGTACCGGCATTGACTTCATCTAACCATTCCGGATGATCGGCGTCTCCTTGTAAATTGAGTCGAGAAACAAAGGTTTCATAGCCGCCAAGGATGACCATAATTAATAAATTGGCTATCAAGACCATGTCAATCAAATCAAGTACGATTAACATCACCCCGGTTTCATTTAATTTCTCGATATTCGCAATGAGATGAAAAAGACCCATGCTGAATTCGTAAATATAGACACCCATGACCACAATCAACCCGAGATAAAGAGGGGCTTGTAGCCATCGGCTTAAAAAAATCAATTTTGGTAAGGTTTTAACTTGTGTATTCATAGATTGACATAGTCTATCAAATGATAGTCCTCTATGCTAGGATACGCGTCTTTGAAAAATCGAAAAAAAAGGCTTTTTTATGACTGACCCTACGCCCGAAACGAGGCAAGTTGCAAACGCCTTTCATATCTATTCACGTCTTTTTACCTATGTGCGCCGCTATTGGGTAGCATTAGCTATTGCTGCGTTTGCGAGCATGATCTATTCAGGCGTCGATTCTTGGTTTATTTATTTTTTAAAACCTCTATTGAATAAAGGCTTAGTGGCAAAAAATCATGCCTTTTTAGAAAAGGCGCCGTTGATTGTCTTAGGGGTATTTATCATTCGCGGCATTTCTAGCTTTTTTTCTAATTATTATATTGCTTCAGCCTCTCGCAGTGTCATTATGTGCTTGCGCCAAGATTTGTTTGGGCATCTGCAGCGATTGCCGGCGCGCTATTACGATCATACAACCACAGGACAAGTACTCTCCGTTCTCTTGTATGGGGTTGATCAAGTCGCAAATGCAAGTGCAGATGTGTTAACAACAGCAATCCAAGCATTGTTTCTGATCGTCGGCCTTGTGTTCGTCATGTTTTCTATTAGTTGGAAATTAACGCTCTTATATTTCCTGCTCGTCCCTCTCGTCACAGTGATTATGCGCATGACCAGTTTGCGCATTCGGCGCTTGAGTTTAGGCATTCAAGATTCTATTTCTGAATTGAGTCATCGCGCAGAAGAAAATATCGAAGGTTATAAGGTCGTGCGCGCATTTGAAGGCCAAGATTATGAAACAGAAAAATTTAATAAAGTGGCGCGTTTAAATCGTCAGCGTGAAATGAAAGTCGTCATTGCGCGTACATTAAGCGTTTCAGCGGTGCAATTTATCACAGCAGCCGCTTTGTCATTGACCCTTTATATTGCAACAATGGATATTGCTGAGTCGCTTTTAACACCAGGCGGTTTTGTGGCGATGGTGGCAGCCATGTTGGCCTTGTTAAAACCGATGAAAGACCTTGCATTTGTACAAAACAAGCTTTATCGCGGGTTAGCAGGGGCGCAAAGTGTATTTGAATTGCTAGACCAAAAACCTGAAGAAGATAGTGGAACACTGAATTTGTCCCGAGCAAAAGGTAAGATTCAATTTTCAAGCGTTAAGTTTACTTACGATGGAAATAAGAAAGTACTACGCGATATTTCATTTACGATAGAATCCGGTGAAGTAGTTGCATTAGTTGGTCGATCAGGGAGTGGCAAATCGACACTGGTGAGTTTGCTGCCGCGTTTTTATAACAATTATACGGGCACTATTGCGGTGGATGATGTTTCTATTCAAGACTATCGTCTCAAAGATTTGCGCCGTCAATTTGCATTAGTCTCGCAAAATGTCACCCTTTTTCATGATACGGTGATAAAAAATATTGCCTATGGCCGCTTTGATAGTGTGACTGAAAAAGAAATTATCGCTGCTGCAAATGCCTCTAATGCCATGGAATTTATAGAACGCTTGCCAAATGGGCTGCAATCATTGATTGGGGAAAATGGAGTGTTACTTTCAGGCGGTCAGCGTCAACGCATTGCCATTGCACGTGCCATTTTAAAAGATGCACCTATTTTAATACTGGATGAGGCGACGTCTTCTTTAGATACAGAATCTGAACGTTATATTCAAGCTGCACTAGATGAACTCATGAAAAATCGTACGACACTTGTTATTGCGCATCGGCTTTCTACGGTTGAGCATGCAGATAAAATTATTGTTCTTGATCAAGGCAAGATAATCGAAACAGGCAATCACGAGACTTTGCTTGCCAGTAACGGACATTATGCCAAATTGTATCGTATGCAATTTAGGGACATGCCACATACGTTGGATGCAGCCAATGCAAATTGATTTAGCGAAATATTGGTATCGTCGCTCTTTACATCCTGTCACACTGGCTTTACTTCCTTTCTCATTATTATTTGGTTTTTCTGCAGCCCTTCGTCGTTGGGCCTATCAAACTGGCATCAAGAAAAAATATCGCTTTTCTGTTCCTGTTATCATGGTGGGTAATATTGCTGTAGGCGGAACAGGCAAAACGCCGTTTGTGATCTGGCTTGCGCAGTGGTTACAAGCACAAGGGCATCATCCAGGTATTGTCAGCCGTGGCGTGGGTGGTAAAAAACAGTTAAAACCCTATCGAGTGGAACAACATGATGTTGCGCAAGAAGTAGGTGATGAAGCCATTTTACTGAGACAGCGTACAGAATGTCCGGTGGTGGTGTGCGTGGATAGAGTAGCGGCTGTTCGTCATCTGTTGCAATTCTCACTGTGTGATATAGTGATCAGTGACGATGGCTTACAGCATTACCGTCTTGATCGTGATCTTGAAGTGATCATGGTGGATGCCACACGAGGTTTTGGTAATCATTGGTTATTACCATCAGGGCCGTTACGCGAGCCCGTCACGCGTTTACACAGTGCAGATTTGGTCGTGATGAATGGCGGAACAGAGACAGATGAGTTTTCAATGTCGTTTAAGCCCGCACAGTTGATATCCATGCATTCGACCCAAAATAAAATCTCGTTAAGCCAATTTCCTCATAAAAAAGTGCATGCCGTTGCTGGCATTGGTCATCCAGGACGGTTTTTTAATGAATTAAAACAAATGGGGTTTGAGGTGATACCTCATGTCTTTTCTGATCATTACTTGTATCAGCAAAATGACTTTCATTTTAAGGACACACTTCCTGTTATCATGACTGAAAAGGATGCGGTAAAATGTCGGTCATTTGCGGATGAGCGTTTTTGGTATTTAAGTATGGATACGCAAATTAATGTTAAACTAGAAAAAGCACTCTTATCATGGTTAAACACATCGGAGATTAAAAATGAATATGAAAGCGATTTGTCAAAACCTGCTTGTCATCCTATCAACCCTTTTCTCAGCGATGACGTTCGCCAGCCAAGCGAACCAAAGCGTTAATATGAATGATAATAATGTGTATACCGAATCAAAAACAAATATCACGGTGACTTCCTCCCAACCAGAATTTGTTTTGAAATTAAAATCGAACCCGACAACGGGGTATGCGTGGTATTTGCGTGAATATGACAAAACGTTAATTACAGCGGTGAAGCATAATTATCAAGCCTCTGCGAAAAATTTAATTGGTGCATCTGGGTTTGAATTTTGGACGTTTCGAGTAAAGCCTGCTGGGTTTGCCGTACCGCAGCAAACAACGATACGGATGGTTTATGCACGACCATGGCAGGGAAGTGATAATTCCACACAAGTGGTGTTTCGTATTTCGACTACGTAAATGGCTTATATCTAAGTAGCGGCACAGGTTCTTGTTTTTTTGTGTGACGATCATTAGGCGGGTTTTGTTTTGGGTGGTGGAATAGAGTGCTAGTATTATCAGGTAGAGAATACTTATGATAATTATTTTTCGGCATCCCAAATTTAAGAGCAGCCTCTTCAGGTACGCCAAAATATTGTTTTGATAGTGGGAAGGGCTTTACTGGAGGAGCTAAAGGAGCTAAAGGAATTAATGGAATACTGTAAGATTGAAGGCGACCAGGTGATTGGGTGAGAGAAGTTTGTGTTTGTGGTGTTGAAGAACTTGGCGCTAATTTACTCTCGGTATTCATATTTGAGGAAGAGTCAGCTTTGATCTGGGTATCTTTCTCAGGGCGTGCTTTTGTGCTATCGAATAAAACAATATTCCCACGATGATTTTCTACAGTTATTTTTTTTGCGTGTAAAAAACGCATCACAACGTCATGTTTATCACACTCAGTCACAAATGTTTCGAAATTGAGCGCATCTTTTCTAATGATTTTGCTTGCGATGTGGCTTTTTGCTGCGTCTAACAGCGTAACATTAAAGTTTTTTCTATTGCGCTTATGTTAATTAATTTTGGCATAGGGACCACCACTCGGATGCAACGAATCCCAAACATTTTAAAAAATGTCAAAGAGTTGTTTTACGATTATTGCAAAAAGTGTGCCAGCTTTTTGAAAACCAATACCATTCTAACTATTTCAGTGATAGCAGCCATCTCTGCTCTTGCCTTAGGCTACTATGGTTTTGTCTGGAGTGGACAGTTTATTGCAATATCGAATGCTGCTCTTAATTTTATATCCCTGTTAGGTTTCCGCATCGAAGCATTGCCCTACTTCATAAAGATTATTCGCAATTACTTCGATAAAGATTTTCAATTTCAACAAGAACTAGCCTATCTGCTTTATCGAATTAAACCCGAACATATTGCTGAATTCGAAACCTTTTTAAAAAATGAAACGCCAGCAGGAAATTCACTTGATGATGCCGTCATAGGGCGTTGTTTATTCCGCGTCTTTGATAAAGCAAGCGCGAGAGACCTTGAGCAAAACGAACAACACCCCATGCAAATTATATTCAATGCACCTACTGTTATAACTCATATAAAAAATGCCTTATATCGAATGTCAAATATTGGTTTTGCTGCAGGAATCGGCACCGCTTTTTCCATGTATTACATTCATTATGGGTTCGAAGGAATAAAACTGCTTTTTTGCGGTGCATCAGATCAATGCTGGCTTAACCAGTTACCCTATTACGGGCAAATGCTCATTGCGATTGCAACCGCTTCTTCTTCCTCCATCGTTGGAATTATTTCGGGCAGTGACTTTACAGGTTCGATGCTTTCCGCCGTTGAATACATGAAAGCAAGTTTTAAAAATAAAGTGATCGTGGTCATCGTCGGCGCAGGCAGTATTTTATCTGCCACCTCTATCGCTGGCGCAGTACTAGCACTCACTGATAAACCTAATTTATTTAATATCACGACGAATAGTGCGGCTGGAAAATTACTGCTTGTTGGTAATTGGATGCTTTCAACTTCATTTGATCTTAATTCGATTATGTCATTACTCACAAAGAACGAGGTGAGTTTTAAGAAAATGCTGCAATGGTTAGAAAAGAATAAACTATCTGATGCGACGTTAAATGGATTAAGAGAACATAGCTTTTTTAAACCTGCGCCATTGAAACGGGATGATAAGTTGGAAATGAAACCACTACCCATGAAACTCGCACATAATGTTTCAACGCAATGAACATATCGAAATTAATCGATCTTTGACCTCACTGTTAAATCGTTCAAAATGATCGTTCTTGAAAGCATTATAGATTTCAGGAAAATACTTAGCTGCGTCGGCCGTGTTAAATGGTAAGGTTTTATCGACCAGAATTTGCCTCCCAATAAGGGGAATATAAGCATGCAAAGGGTCATCTAATAATAATTTAAAATGAGGATAGGCAGGATAATCTTTCTTATTTCTATCATGGATAATCATGACACAAACCATCGTCCCCACCATAATTTCATCAATCTTTTGCTGCAATTGATTGTCCTTTACTTCTAGCTTTTTAAGCATTTCAATTCCATGACGTATTAATTCTTCAGATTCCTTGTGACGGTTAGATGATATGGATACTTGTAACGCTTTGCACATGGCATCCACGCGTGGATGGAGAGGGGGAAACATTTGATGCATATAAAATCCTTTTCATTGCATGAGATTAAAAAACACAGATTATCGTTAAATCTTTTAATAGATACAAGCATAAATTTAAAAAATTGATAACACTTACTATCTTGTTTTTTGTATGCGCTAAGGTATAGTTAACTATTTTATATATTTTAGAAGAAGAATAGTTATGTCAACTACGCGCACAGAAAATTTAAAAGTAGAAAATTTAAAAGACATGATGGACATTGATGATGAGGTTAAACTACCTAGAAAGTCGACGAGAACTGACCCCTACGCAGATGTAAGAGATAGAGAACCTGCCCCTTTAGATATTCTCATTCAACAAAATAAAGAACTCGCAAAACAAGTCCAAGATGAATTAGTCGCACATATTCGCGCA
>Ga0207078_1047_pt1 | contig 22063 bp, 17 predicted proteins | sample Alteio_BWMinHeat_60_FD_153579 | JGI IMG/M metagenome (GOLD analysis project Ga0207078, IMG submission 153579) | Enriched cells from forest soil in Barre Woods Harvard Forest LTER site, Petersham, Massachusetts, United States -... | ecosystem: Environmental > Terrestrial > Soil > Temperate forest >... | reverse complement strand
CTATCCGGTCAAACTCCCATACATTCCCGGATTAGAAGCCTCTGGTATCGTCGAGGCAATAGGAGATGGAGTGACTAATGTAAAACCCAAAGACTTTGTCGCCTATGTCCATGAACCTGGTTCCTACGCCGAGTTTAGTCTCGTCGAAGCAAAACACTTGATTTCGCTCCCTCCACAGTTTTCCTTTGAACAGGGAGCTGCTTTTCCCCTGCAAGGGATGACAGCACATTATCTGCTGCATGAGTTTCGCAAAGTCAAACCGGCTGATATCGTGCTAATCCATGCGGCAGCTGGAGGAATGGGACTTTTATTGACACAATGGGCAAAACATTTAGGAGCAACAGTGATTGGAACTGTTTCCACGGAAGAAAAAGCAGAAACTGCACATCGTGCCGGTGCTGATCATCTCATCATCTATACTAAGCAAGACTTTGCCGAAGAGGTAAATAAAATCACCAAGGGTCATGGTGCCGACCTGATCATCGACGGGGTGGGAAAAACAACGTTTCCAGGAAACATGCAAGCGGCAGCGCTCCGGGGAAATATTGTAATTTTTGGCGCCGCAAGCGGTGTTGCCGATCCGATTTCTCCCAATGAGCTCATGAAAAAATCATTAACACTTTCCGGAGGAACCTTATTTAATTATCTTTTAAATACACAAGAGCTCATGTACCGTGCACAAGCTGTAATGGATGGAATTGAAAGCGGGTGGCTGAAGCTGCATATCAACAAAACATTTCCGTTGGAAAAAGCAAAAGAGGCCCATCAACAGCTGGAAGATAGAAATACAACGGGAAAAGTCCTCTTGCTACCTTAAAGAAAGGCAGCGGGTATCGTTGCCGGAGACAAGGTTCCCAAAGAGTAGCCTGCTGCTGGCAATGAACTCATGACATTCTTTACATCGGCAGAATAAGTGGGAATAGCGTAAATTATTTTTAACAGATTGCTTTCTTCTTTATATTGTTCTTCCAGTACCTCTTTAAATAAATGATAGGCATTCAATAAATGTTCATTGCGGCTATCCCATGGAGTTTGGTTGATCCACGCCGCATCATAGACAAGGTAAATGTTTTTTAATTCTTCCGGAGAAATCCCCGACAAGATGGCTAAAATTTGTTCTTGCAAAGCGCTTTTTGGCTGTTCATCATTGCTGAAATCCACCGGATCGAGGATAGAGACAAATGAGGTAATAGATGCCGATAGCGCCTGCTTAATGTGCTGGTTAACAAAGGAAAGGTCGCGATAAAAAGCTCTCTCTTTTTTGCTCCCTATTAAAACAAATGCAGCATGATGCTGTTGTAAGAAAGGAATGGCAATCGATCCTGTAAACATTTTTTCATTAGTATCGAGCATCATATCTGCCCCAAAATGAATTTCACGAAATTCCTCAATCCCTTGCATCGCGTCTAAATAAGTAGCGGGTAGAGCGATGTGAAATTGGCATGGCGAGATCATGGGGGCATTGATCATTTTTTTACACAATTCTTTCGTCTCTTCAATAGAATAATAGGCGGCAAACTGCGCAAGCAAAACGGGGACATCGCTCATAAATACCTCAAATAATGAATGTGAACCTTACTTTATCATGACATTCTGTTGATTGCAAATTAAGGGTGAAATGTCATAGAACAAAACATTATAACAATTTTTGGAATTATGGAGAAAAATAACAGGATAAGCAAGATAGGTAGGATATTTTTTTAGATTTATCCTGACCATCCTGCTTATACCGAAGGTGGTTCAAAAGTTGGGATTTTGACAAGGAGGCTGCTCAAAATTATTCGTCTGGAGCGAGGGACCATTGCCAATGGCCAAGGCACGAGTGAAGACAAAAATTTTGATGCAAAGCGGAACGCCTCAAAAACCAATTTTTGAATCACGTTCGGTATATCCTGTTTCTTTCTTTTGTAATGAAAAATTAGAGAGGGAAGTCTAAAAAAAACACTTAAACTCAATTTTTCCATAGAGTTTAAATAAGTCATTTGATATGTTGGCGCGTGTTAGTATTTATAAATTTTATAAATACCGTTTTTAAAAAAAAAATTTAAAAAGGTAAACGAAGATGAGTGTATCCTCCATAAAAAATTATGCGCATAACGTAATCAGTTTTGGGCCTTTCAAACCACTTTATGAGAAAAATCCGGTCGCTGCAGCCGTTGCTGTTGCCGCATTGGCATGTTTAACATTAGCTTTAAGTGTTATTGGTGTTTGCTTTCTAAGAAATAGAAACAAAAAAACACAAGATCCTGTAGCTAATGCATCAAGAAAAAATACCGAAGCTAAACTTGCTCTTCTTCAAGCTGATCAAAAATACAAAATTTTAGAAGCGCAAAACAAAGATCCGGAACAAATCAAAAAAGCAAAAGAAACGCTAACCGCTGCCAAAGAAGCAGCTGATTTGGCCCGCCAAGTCAAAGTCATCATTAAAAATGCGGAAGTTCCTGTCACACAGGCAAAAATTGCATTAGGACAAGCAGAAAAAACTCTGGATGATTTGAAAAAGCAAAGTCCAAAGGATGATGCCAAAATCAAAGAAGCTCAAGAAGCCGTTGAAAAAGCTAAAACTACTCTAAAAGAAGCACAGACAAAAGCTAACGAATCGGTCAAGCAGGCAGATAAAACCGCCAAAGAACAGGTTGCTAAAGCCAAAGAAGACGCCGCTAAAGCTGCTAAAGAAAAAGAAGACGCTGCTGCCAAGGGCACTAAAGATAAAGAAGATCCTTTAGCTAAAGACAAAGAAACTTCAAAAGCGCTCGCTGATGAAGCTGCCAAGGCTATTAAAGACAAAGAAGAAGCTGAAAAGGCTGCTAAAGAAAAAGCTGATGCGGAAAAAGCTGCTAAAGAGAAAGCTGATGCGGAAAAGGCTGCTAAAGAAAAAGAAGCTGCTGAAAAAGCTGCTAAAGAAAAAGCCGATGCCGAAAAGGCTGCTAAAGAAAAAGATGAAGCCAAGGCTCTTGCTGAAAAGGCAACTAAAGACGCTAAGAAGGCTGCCGAAGATCTCGCTGCGGCAAAAGATCTTACTGAAAAGGCTGTTAAAGCCCAGGAAGAAGCTAAGGCTCTTGCTGAAAACGCTGCAAAGGCTGAGGCTGCTGCTAAAGATAAATCTGCTACAGAACAAGAAGCTGCAAAAAAACTGACTAAAGAGGCTGATAAAGCACAAAAAGCGGCTCAAGAGCTGACTAAGCAGGCTGATGCAGCCAAGAACGAGGCTGAAATTCTTTCTGAAAAGTCCAAAGAAGATCTAGCTGCCGCACAAGAAAAATCAGAGAATGCCGATAAAAAACTGGCAGAGGCTAAAGCTCTCATTGAACAGGCTGCTAAAGAAAAAGAAGCTGCATTAGCGCTCCTTGCACAGGCTGCTCTGGAACAAGCAGCTGCAAAAGTTCTCGCAGATGAGTCTGCTCAGGAAAAGCAAAAGGTTGCAGAACTTACTGCCCAAATTGAGAAAGATCAGGCTGCAGCCAAAGCTCTTTCTGAAAAGGCTACTAAAGAATTGGATGATGCCAAAAAGCTTACTGAAGCTGCTGAAGCTGCTTCTCAAAAAGCCGAAGAAGCGATAAAAGCTGCTGCAACCAAGAGTGATGAAGATAAAGTTGCTGCTAAAAAACTTGCTGAAGATGCTGCTGAAGGATTAAAAAGAGCTCAAGAAGAAACTGCAAAAGCTACCAAAGCACAAACGGATGCGGAAGCACAAGCTGCAAAAGTAGCCGAACTCGAAAAGCAAAATAAGGATCTTCAAGAAAAAGTCGCCGCTCAAGAAAAAGCTGCGAAAGAAGCACTCGCTGCTCAACAAGCTGCTCAAAAACAAACTGATGCAAAGATTGCTCAGGAACAAGCTGCTCAACAAGCTCTGGCTGCTAAAGATGCCCAGAAAAAAGAAGAGCAACCTAATGATGTCGACAAGGCTGCTGCCGATAAGGCTGAAGCTGAGAAGAAGGCTGCCGCTGAGAAAGCTGCGGCTGAGAAAGCTGATGCTGAGAAGGCTGCTACTGAGAAAGCTGCGGCTGAGAAAGCTGCTGCCGACAAGGCTGCTGCCGACAAGGCTGCTGCCGACAAGGCTGCTGCCGACAAGGCTGCTGCCGACAAGGCTGCTGCTCCTAAAGCTGCTGAGAAAGAGGCTGCTGCCGACAAGGCTGCGGCTCAGAAAGCTGCTGCCGACAAGGCTGCGGCTCAGAAAGCTGCTGCCAACAAGGCTGCTGCCAACAAGGCTGCGGCTCAGAAAGCTGCTGCCGATAAGGCTGCTAAAGAGAAAAATAAAGCTCCTAATCCGACTCAAGAACTCTCAAAAACAGATAAAAATAAAGCTAAAAAAGCTGCCGCTGAAGCCGCTAAAAACCCGGGTGCAACTGTCCACACTCCGGGCGATACCACACCTAAAAGTGATGCAGGGTCAGGAGCTGAAGCAGAAGAAGTCGAAGGTGGTACACCAAGTACCTCAGAAGCTGAAACCCAAGTAGAGGAAGCGGCATATGATTAATAAAAAAATTTGAACCAAAAATAAAGAAATTAAGCTTTGTCGTTGATAGGCCATCATGAGTTTAGTTTTTCTTCTAAACAAAGGGATGCCCTTAAGGCAAAGCTTAAAGTCAACAACAAAGTCAACGACAATAAGAGGCAGTTGCAAAAAAAAAGGCGACAAGAAAAAATTTACTTTTTTCTTGTCGCTTTTACAGGCACTTCTTATTGTCGTTACTATTTCCCTACTATTCCCCTTAACCACACTCCCTACTATTCCACTTAACCTTATATCCTGAGCAGTTTTTTAGGCAGTCAATTTTTTAGTAGTGTTTAAATAACTCATTTGATATGGTCGAACTTATTAGTATTTATTGTATCAATAAAATACTGATATATGAAAAAAATTAAAAAAGGTAAACGCATATGGATATATCATCTATCAAAAATTTTGCGCATAGTGTGATCAGTGTTGGTCCCCTTAAACCACTTTACGATAAAAATCCAGCAGTTGCTGCTGTTGCAGTTGCGGCTTTAGCCTGTTTAGCACTTGGGTTAGTAGGTGGTGGTCTAGCTCTTCTCTATCGTTTAAAAAATAAGAACAATGATCCATTAGAAAATGCCCAAAGAAAGGTTGCAGATGCAAAAGTGGCCAATTTAAATGCTAAAAAGGCTATTGAAATTCTGGAAAAAGGTGGGGATGCAGATAAATTGGCAAAAGCCAAGGATGCACAAACAAAAGCTGAAGAAGCTCTTAAAGCTTCAAAAGCAACGAGGGATGCCGTTAAAACCGCATTCGAGAAGGTCACTGAAGCTAAAGTCGAATTAGCAAAAAAAGAAGAGGAATTAGCAAAGTTAAAGAAAGCTGACAAGCAGGATAAAGATGAAGTAGCTAAGGCAAACGAGGCAGTGAAAACAGCTAAAGAAGCGGTTAAAACAGCTGAGCAAAACTACAAAAAAGCTTCCGCACCTGTAGAGGCCCCTAAAACTTCATCGGGTGATAAAGGAGCTTCTTCAAGTTCAAGCTCTACTGCACCAACCGCCGGCTCTTCGAGTGCGGCTGCTCCAGCTCCTGCTGAGGCTTCGACCGATAAAAAGACTGCTTCCAGCGATAAGGACGCCGCATCCGGCGATAAAGATAAAGAAATTCCTGCAAAAGCTGCGTAAGATTTACGTCTGCGATGACAGCTTCGGCTATGTGACATGGGAACAATTAAATTGTTCCCATGTTCGTTTTTCCGTTAAATTTCCTGGAATTCTTAATTCCGGTACATTTCATTACAGCCATCAGGAAAAATAAATGAGAAAATATCTGTTTTAGGTAAGTTAAGGAAACATTGGTTGCAAATCATTTTTGTACACTTTCATAAGAACCTGTTCAAAATCTTTCTAATTGTTAAATATAAACTACCACAGAGCACACAGAGCACACAGAGAGTGAAAATACCCCTCTGTGTACTCTGTGGGCTCTGTGGTAGTTTTAAAGGTTATGATATCGCCACTAAAGTTTTGTAGACAAATAAACTTCAAGAGCTAAGAGATTGTCTATTTAAAAGATTTTGAACAGGCTCTAAGAAATTTAACAAGATTAGCAGGATCGCCTTTAGCGGCAGGATAGAAAAGAGATCTATGCACATCCTGCCGCTTAAGGCGATCCTGCTAATCTTGTTAAATTTATTTTGTGTTTAGAATTGCCGTACAGTCATTAAAACTCTGGACAAGCCGAAATAAAATCTGATAAACTGCAGCTGATTCACTTTAGGTTATACCGAACGTGATTCAAAAATTGGTTTTTGAGGCCTTCAGCTTTGCATCAAAATTTTTGTCTTCACTCGTGCCTTGGCCATTGGCAATGGTCACTTAAGTTCCAGACGAAAAATTTTGAGCAGCCTCCTTGTCAAAATCCCAATTTTTAAACCACCTTCGGTATAACAAAACAAAACTACAACAAATTAAAGGATCTTTTATGCCGCAAATTAGCACGAATGAGTTTAAAGCCGGAGTTAAAATTGAATTGGAAGGACAGCCCTATACGATTGTCACAAATGAATTTGTAAAACCTGGCAAAGGACAATCGTTTAATCGCGTGCGCATCAAACATTTGATCACAGGCCGCGTAATAGAGCGCACATTTAAATCTGGTGATAAGGCAGATCTTGCCGACGTGACAGAAACCAATATGCGGTTGCTTTATCGAGAGGCCGACGGGGTCACCTTTATGGACGATAACTCGTTTGAACAGATTAAGATTCCCATGGAAAGCCTTGGCAATACTGTACAATGGCTTCTCGACGACGTCTTATATGGCATTGTTTCCTATAATGGCGTACCTGTCAATGTTGAGCCGCCGACATTTATGGAAATGCGCATTGTCGACACTGCACCCGGTGATCGCGGCAATACAGCTTCAGGACGGGTGTTAAAGCCGGCAACGACGGAAACAGGGGCTAAAATTCAGGTGCCTATCTTTATCAGTCAGGACGAGCTCATCAAAGTAGATACACGAACTGGAGAGTATGTCTCGCGAGTTTCTGAGTCTAAATAACTTCTTAAACCGGGTATAATGATCTCCTCCGCTTTATCAAAAAATGAACTTTTGCGCGACAGAAGCTCTATGCTAAAAACTGCGCGTCAATTCTTCTATTCCAAAAATATATTAGAGGTTGACTGTCCTGCGATTACACAGGGGGCTTCCGTCGACTCCCATATCGATCTGATCAAGGTAAGCAGTCAAAATCTAAAGTGGCGTTATCTCCATTCTTCTCCCGAATATGGAATGAAACGATTGATTGCGGACGGGATTGGAGATATCTACCAATTGTCCCATGTTTTTCGCGATGGGGAGTCCAGCACTAAACATAATCCTGAATTCATGATGGCAGAATGGTATCGAATGGACTTTTCTTTTGAAATGATGATACAGGAAACCATCGATTTTATTTCGCTCTTTTTGGGAAAACTCCCCTTTAGGGTGATGAGCTACGGCCAAGTTTTTCGGGAATATGCCGGCATCGATTACTTCCAGGCCTCTATAGATGAATTACTGAACTATTTAACCTCAAACGATGTCACACCCTATCCAGGAGTGGAATCGGAAGGCAAAGACGCCGTCTTAAATTTAATCCTTGGATCGCTGATCGAACCAAAACTTGGGGACAATGAGCTTTTTGTATTGGCATATTACCCTGCCTCTCAAGCTGCCCTGGCAAAGACGCGTAAGCTCGATGGGGAACTTGTGGCAGAACGATTTGAAGTCTATTATCGGGGGATAGAACTTGCCAATGGCTATCATGAGCTTACCGATGCTGTTGAACAGCGTGCCAGGTTTTTAGAATCCAACCAATTCCGCAGTCAGCTTGGCAAAGAACAATTACCCATAGACGAATACTTTTTACATGCATTACAAAAAGGTTTTCCTGACTGCAGCGGCGTTGCTGTCGGTTTTGACAGATTAATGATGTTGCGTCATGATTGCGACATCGAAAAGGTGATCCCTTTTACCTGGGACAAGGCATAAACGATGAAAAGAACAGACTACTGCTGGTGCGGCAGTAATAAGAAATGGCGCCACTGCCACTACCCTCATTCTAATGAAGGATTTTCGAAAGACCCAAATTCCCTCCAAGCTCTTTATTTGCAGAAGTATCACATTATATTAAAAACGGAAAAACAGATTGAAGGGATTAGACAAGCGTGCCAGCTCACTTCCCAGATTCTCGATAAAGTTTGTACGATGGCTAAAGAAGGGGTGACGACCCTCGAGCTCAATGATTATGCCCATAAGCTTACCCTGGAGGCAGGAGCTATTCCGGCCCCTCTCCACTATGGCTCCCCCCCTTTTCCAAAAAGTATTTGCACATCATTAAATGAGGTGATCTGCCATGGTATTCCGGACAAGGAGAAACTTAAAAAAGGGGATATTCTCAATATCGACGCCTCTTGTATATTAAATCATTACTTTGGCGATTGCAGCCGCATGGTGGTCATTGGAGAAACGGACAGGGAACGGCAGCTTGTCGTCGATGTTGCCTACGAATGCCTGATCCGTTCTATTGCCGTTTTACGTCCCGGTGTCCCGATATGCAAGATCGGAGAAGAGATCGAAAATTATGCGACAAGTCATGGATGTTCTGTCGTCAATCAATTTGTCGGCCATGGTGTCGGTTTAAAATTCCATGAAGAGCCCCAAATCCCCCACCATCGCAATCAGCTGGCAATACCTCTTGCCCCGGGAATGATTTTCACCATTGAACCGATGATCAATGCCGGTGTACGCTCAGGCTACATCGATCCAGTCAATAAATGGACAGCGCGCACAACCGATGGGCGTCCAAGTGCGCAATGGGAACACACCATCTTGATCACTGAAACCGGGCATGAGGTCTTAACTCCCTGGGTGAGATAAATTAAGGAAAATATGAGACATATTAGGTGCCTATGCCCCCATGCCATTCCCTTAGGTCCAATAAGCAATTCAACGCAGAGGCGCTGAGGCGCAAAGACGCGGAGACGGGAAAAAATTTAAAAACTTGTTTACTAAGGTTTATTCAATAAAAAGAATACTAGCATAGCAGGCTAGACAAGATATCAAAAAAAGAATAATTTATTATTGTTTTTCTGTTATTTATGTTTTTCTCCGCGTCTTCGCGCCTCAGCGCCTCTGCGTTGAATTGCTTATTTGACATGGGAACGGCCTGAGGGCATGGGCACAAAAACCTTATCATCTCGTTTTATAGTTAATTGTTTTTTTACCAGAACTCTCTTGCATTTTATTCATAGATAATATAAAATTATTTACAAAAAATCATTTTTAAAATGAGAAGATATTATGCCAATAAAATTTACCCAAACTTGTTATTCAAAGAGCTTACAGTCTCAACTCTCTGAAGAAGACTTAAGAAAATGCAAGTTCCGTTACGGCAAAGTAACTCGTATACAATTTAACGAAACCTATGCATCGACAAATGAAGGACTAAATGCCTCTACCCGGAAGAAACTCGCTGCCTTTGCAGCTCTAATTACAGTCGCCAAAGCAGTCTATCACCTTGCAATTACCACAATACTTATTGGAGGAATCCATTTACTTAAAGGAAATTCCAAACCATTAGTATGCGGTGTTTTCTATTTAGTACGTGATGGACAAGGGCTGTTTGGGATCCTTTTGTCTATATTTAACGACAGATTAGGTCTATACCATGCTCAGGAAAGCCTATTTCAAAAATCATGCTATGATTATTATCTGACTCCTAACTCAAGCCCCAAACAAACGATCCCGCCTGGCTCTTCTACCCAACCGAATCGACCGTCTAGCGCCCCTCCAAAAGTAAATAAAACAGAATTAGCAGATGAACTATCGACAATCAAATCTATGAGCGATCTAAACTTACAAGAAACGAACTTGATAGCTCTAGCAGATAAATATTATCAACAGGGTAACCTCAAAGAAGCATTCAAAATCTTAAACGATGCCCTTACATGTTATAAAACAGAAAATAAAGAAGATTTACTCCTTAAAATTGCAAGGCAACATGTAAAACAAGACCAACCAGAAGATGCCCTTAAAATCACAAAAACATTCTTTACGCATAGGACAAAAGATCAGGAAACGGTAATCCTGGAGATTGCAGAATACCACTTAAATCAAGGTGATGCAGGCAAAGCGAGGAAAATTGTAAATGATGCATTCTTTTGTCATCAGCATGCAGCTAAGGATGCTTTTCTACAAAAAATCCTTCTCCACAAGGCAACTCCTTTCCCTCAAGCAGCCCCGGCATCAATTCATCAAAGACCACCTGTGCAGCCTAGACAAACTCCCCCATCGTTCAAGCCAAAGGCCCCATCTGTACCACTCAATGTCGATGCGGAATTGAAAAAGGTTGATTCCATTCGGGATAGTTCTGAGAAAGAAAACCGTCTTCTCGAGCTTGCCGAAAACTGCTACGAACATGGCAATCTCGATAAAGCCCTTAAAATTGTAAAAGATGGTACTTTTTATGGAGATCGACGAGATGCAAGCGAAACTCTCATCCTTAATATCGCAGAACAGCACTTCATAAAAAATGAGCTGGACAAAGCTCTCAAAATTGTAAAAGATTCCTGCTTTTATGGGGATCGACGAGACGCAAGCGAAACTTTCATCCTTAAAATTGCCGAACAGCACTTCATAAAAAATGATCTCGTTAAAGCCCTAAAAATTGTAAAAGATTCCAGCTTTTATGGGGATCGACGAGACGCAAGCGAAACTTTCATCCTTAAAATTGCTAAGCAGCACTTCAAACAAAACGAGCTGGACAAAGCACTCAAAATCATTAAAGATTTCAGCTTTTATGGGGATCAACGGGATGCTGTAGAAACTTTCATTCTAAATATAGCAGAAGAGTACTTCGCAAAAAATGAACTGGAAAATGCACGCAAGATCTTAAAAAACTTTACTTTTTTTAATGATAAAGAAGCTTTAGAGGCGTTTGTTCTTAAAATTGCCGAAAAGTACTGGAATGCAAACCAGCCAGATCAAGCGCTTGAAACTGTAAAAGAATGTTCCTTTGACTGTGAAAAAGAGGCTTTAGAAGAATTTGTTCTTAAAATTGTCCGACATTATCTCAACCAAAACCAACCTGATAAAGCTCTTAAGACGATAAAGGAAACCTCATTTTTTTCTAAACGGGAAGAGAGTCAAATATTATTGTTTACAATTGCTTCGGAATTTTGGAAGAATCAAAATGCAGCTTATGCAATCGAATGCGTTAGTTTAATAACCATCTCTCTTTTATTTGATCAGATTATCGAACGGCAAATCAACCGTTCCATCTCCGCTGCTGAGGTGAGAACAGCTTTCTCTAATATTCCCGAAGTGGCACTACAAATAGCGGCTACGCATGCAGGACAGATCAAACTTCTACTCTTACAGGGGAAATTAAACGAAGCGCGCAGCATATTAGAAAAAGCTGTAACTGAAAATGCACACAAACTCTTTGCAAAATCGGCACAATCCAATCAGCCAAAGCCACCGCCATCAGCCAATCGAACAGCGCCGCCACCTCCCCCCAAAACAAGTAAAATCCCCAGATATGCTTTTGTTCCTCCTCTTGCCTCAGGATTGACACCCCCAAAGGATCCAGTTTTAAAAAATTACTTCGATCTATGTGTGGAGGCCAAACCAGACAGTTATCATACAGTATTCGGCTTAAAGCCTTCTTTCACCAAGGAAGATCTCCAGGAAGCATTCAAAAAGGTCGTCCGCATCGTCCACCCCGATAAATCGAAAGATGAGCCAAAAGACACAATGAACGCCCTCTTTCAGTTTACCCACCAGATGAAAGCAAGCCTTGCAAAAGGTTATCTTTGAAGGTTAAAGGAATGGACGACATGAGACAAGCAGCCATAGACAGCATGAGACAATTGCAAAAGTCAAGTTCAAACGCTTTTCTGCAAGGAAGATTAAGATCATGATCAAGATCGAGATTAGGAATGTTCTTAGAACCTGTTCAAAATCTTTCTAATTTTTAAATAAACTACCACAGAGCCCACAGAAAACACAGAGGGGTGTGTTTTACTCTGTGTTTTCTGTGGGCTCTGTGGTAGTTTTAATGATGAATGTATCTCCACTAAAGTTTTTAGGCAAAGCAAATTTCGGGGGACTGTCTATTTAAAAGATTTTGAACAGGTTCTTAATCTCGATCTTGATCATGATCTTAATCTTGCTTGCCGGAGACGATCTTGTTAAATTATTTTCTTGTCAATTCTACAATTGTCTCATACCGTCCCATTTGCACATCATTTGTTTTTTAAGCAAGCTTGAAGAAAATAGCGGTGCACAGCGTTACTGTCGGTCAATTCAGGATGAAAGGTAGCCCCTAAATGAATCCCCTGCCGCACTAAGACCGGTTCATTGTCCAAAGAGGCTAGTACCTGAATTTCAGGTCCCCACTTGCGGATCCGCGGAGCGCGAATAAACAATCCTTTGATGGACTTTTTTAAAGATTGTCCTAAATCGGCAGCAAATTCAGCAGAAAATGATTCGATCTGACGACCATATGCATTGCGCTCTACCTCGATATCGAGAAGATTAAATGGTTGCATTGGATCGTTCAGGATGTGGTTCGACATTAAGATGAGACCCGCGCACGTTCCAAATATCGGCTTATGTGCAGCAAACTCCAAAAAGGGTTTTACTAAATCGATGAATTGCATTTGCTTCAGCATCGTTGTCGATTCCCCTCCGGGAATGATCAACGCATCGCAATCTTGCAAATCCTGTGGTTTACGTATCTCGACACAGGAGACATTGAACGAAAGAAGCATTTGCCTGTGTTTTGCAAATGCTCCCTGAAGGGCTAAAACTCCAATTTTTATCATTACCAGCCCCGTCTGGACATGAGATCCTGCGATTCAATGCGATTGATCTCCAATCCAAGCATTGGCTCCAAAAGACCTTTGGAAATGGCAACGAGAAGTTCTGGATCCTGATAATGGACAGTCGCGGACACAATCGCTTTGGCGCGCTGGATCGGATCTTCCGATCTAAAAATCCCGGAACCGACGAATACGCTCTCCGCACCTAAATGCATCATGAGAGCTGCATCGGCAGGAGTGGCGACTCCCCCGGCTGCAAAGTTAGGCACCGGTAATTTACCGGTTCTTGCCACTTCCTGAACGAGATGATAAGGAGCGCCCATCCGTTTAGCTTCGCTCATTAGCTCAGACGGGTCCATCGATGTTAACGACCTGACCGAACGCATTAAGGAGCGCATATGGCGCACAGCTTCTACGATATTTCCGGTGCCGGGCTCACCCTTCGTCCGAAGCAGGCTTGCTCCCTCCCCAATTCGCCTTAATGCCTCCCCAAGGTCGCGGCAGCCGCATACAAAGGGGATTTTAAATTTGTTTTTATCGATGTGATATTCATCGTCAGCGGGAGTCAATACTTCGCTTTCATCGATAAAGTCGACAAATAACGCCTCTAACATTTGCGCTTCGACAAAATGTCCGATCCGGCATTTTGCCATAACGGGTATAGAAACGCTTTCCTGGATTTGTTCGATAAGGGCGACATTTGTCATCCTGGCAACTCCGCCCTGGGAGCGAATATCAGATGGAATGCGTTCCAGCGCCATAACAGCAACAGCGCCGGCGTCTTCAGCAATTTTTGCCTGATCCACTGAGGTCACGTCCATGATAACGCCCCCTTTGAGCATCTCTGCCAGGGCAACTTTTACCTGCGTGGACCCATTGCCATCATGTGTACCCGTTTTTTTATCCTTATCCATAATTAAACATTCTCCAATATTAAAGGTCTTTAAATGGATTACAGCTTTGAGCAAGTGTGCTTTTATATTTGCGTTTTTTAAGTTCAGAACGCAACGAAAAAAGGAGGTCCTGATCGAAATCTTTTTTGGAGGCCCAGACCAGGTAAGGAATGGGGATTTCCTTAAATTGACGTCCCTTATGTGGACCAAAGGGCATAGTTTTGAGTGGAATTGGTTTAGATAGCACATCAAATATTTGATCGATATTGCGATAAAATTTTGCCAGGTATTTAAATACTTCAATATTAACGGTCACATCGCTCATTGCGCGATGCGCCCCCTCTTGCGGAATATTAAAATGGCAACGCAGCTGTTCCAACGAATTTGTCTGGCTTTCGCCATAGGCTCTGGCCATTCGCAATGTATCTATAAGTAAGTTACTGCGAATCGTCGTCGGAATACCAAAACGATCAGCTGCTGCAGCGACAATCTCGACATCAAAACCAATGCCATGCCCAATAATGACTGACTTTCCAGCCAGCTTCAGGATATGAGGCAATACTTCTTCGATTTTCGGCTGATCCTTGACCATCTCAGGAGTAATATGATGAATGGCAATCGAACTTTCAGGTATCGGACAGTCCGGATTGATCAACGACTCGAATGAATCGATCAAGCCTTCCAATGTAAACCTCACGGCGGCAATTTCAATGATCCGATCTTGTTTGGGATCAAGCCCCGTTGTTTCGCAATCTATACATACAAATTCTTGTCTATTCAATTGTTCCTTCTTCCTCATTAAGGGCGTCATTAATTTTAGCCATTAACTCTTTTCTCCCGACATTTTTAACAGTAGAGTAGTAAACATGATGCAGGTTTTCGCAATTAAATGCATCTAAAATTTTTTGCAAATTTGCTCTTCTTTGATTGGCAGACACTTTATCGACTTTTGTCAAAACCAAAATAAGCGATTTATTTTGATGGGATGCCCACTCCAATAATTTAAAATCCTCTTCGCTCGGGAGCCGTCTGATATCGAACAAAAAAAGAATCAGCTTAAGGTTTGGCCGATGATCCAAATATTCCTGGATCATAGGACCCCATTGTTTTCGGACATGAAGCGGAACTTTTGCGTAGCCATATCCGGGAAGATCGACGAACACAAGAACGTTGTTCAATGTAAAAAAATTAAGCAGCTGCGTTTTTCCGGGTACAGAGGAGGTCTTTACTAACCCTGGAGATTGAAATAAGTCATTTAGAAGACTCGATTTTCCTACGTTCGAGCGTCCGGCAACAGCGATCTCAGACAGGGGTGCGCCAGACGGGTTTAAAAGTTTTGGATATCCATTTTTTTTTGCTGCGGAAGAGATAAACTTCGGATTTTTAAACTGATATCGGATCATCACCTATCCCTTGCGCAATATTGATTTGCCTGGACTCTTCGTTCAGACAAATCATTTCGATACGGAAAACATTTTTTTTATTTAGGGTCCCGATCAAGGGCTTTATCCGCTCCGCCCACTCCAAACAGCAAATTCCGCCCGCTTCAAAGAATTCATCGAAACCAAAATTTAGAAATTCATTTGAACTTTTTAAACGGTATAGATCAAAATGGTACAGCGTTATCCTCCCTTCATAAATATTGAGATAGGTGAAAGTCGGGCTCGTCACTTCATTGCCGGAAGTCCCAAGAATTCCGGCAGCCAATCCCTTAATGAAGGTGGTTTTGCCTGCACCCAAATCCCCATAAAAAAAAATCACACTGTTCCCGGCAAGCCCCTTGCCAAAAGCTTTGGCAAACTCATGCGTTTCAGCTGAGGAATTTGTAATGGTGGTGCGCGCTACTCTTTCAACCATTGCTCGATAAAAATAATAAATTCGGGAAACTCGGCAAGGCTTTCAACAAAGGCGGTGATTTTTTCTTCTGCCAGCTGTTTTTGAATAAACGTTAAAAATGTCTCTTCAATTTGGAATCTATTTTGATTTTGCACTTCAAACAAGGAAATCTTTTTCAGATAGTTAGCTTTGAAATCGTGAATAACCGCTTCCTTGTTAATAAATAACTTTCCGCTGATGATCGAAGAGAAGACCACTTTGGTGACAGGTTTTTTTACCTTTACTTTGGCGGCATATGTCTTGATGACTTCGGGATCTTCTGAAATAAAAAAACGTTTTGCTGGCAACCCGCCAACTCTTTCCGTATTTTCAGGACAGTGAGATAACCAGTCATAAATCGCATCTTGCGGATTGGGGTGGGTGTTATCGCCAAATACTTTACCGGTAAATGGACAAATATAGATTTTCTTTGTCTGTTCGTTAAGATGCTGATTGTCGAACCCTATTTTTATTTCCGTTTCATGCCATAACTTATTTTCCTTTTCAAGGAAACGCACAGCATCGTCAGCGCTTTGATAAATGATTTTCTCTTTTGCAAAAACAACGGGTTTAAGCTGATATTTTAATTCGACAAAATAAAGATAGACGTTCAGCAACTCTGCAGAGATATTATGATCGAGAAAATGCTTTAGCGCGGCCCTCTGCTCTTCCGTTATGACAACTTTTGTCATCCTTGACCTCAAAATTTATAGGATTCGATTTTTTTGAACGTATCAGGGGATATCTAAAGACTCCACCCTCAGAATGACTAGAATACCTCGCATCTCTATATTTAATCAACCACAATTTTTGATTATACCGAAGGTGGTTCAAAAATTGGGATTTTGGCAAGGAGGCTGCTCAAAATTTTTCGTCTGGAGCGAGTGATCATTGCCTATGGCAAGGCACGAGTGAAGACAAAAATTTTGATGCAAAGCCGACGCCGTCAAAAACCAATTTTTGAATCACGTTCGGTATATTTTGTTTGTGTATTTTATTTTCCAAGTCGGTTATACTATGAAGACGACATGGACAATGGACGATATGGACGACATGGACAAACAGCCATGGACGACATGGACAATTTTGGAAGTAAACGCACAAATGTCCATGGCTGTTTGTCCATGTCGTCCATGGCTGTTTGTCCATGTCGTCCATTGTCCATATCGGACACGTAAACTAACCTAACAACGGTACCATGAACACAATTATACACACACTATCCCAGACGTTTCTTCAGGCAATGTTAACCGCCTTTCCTCAACTTTCTGAAGCACAAATCCCATTGGAAATTGCGCAAAGCACACAAGATAAATTTGGTCATTATCAATGCAACTCCGCGATGAAACTTGCGAAACTCCTCAATCAAAACCCGAGAGAAATCGCAGATGCACTCATCTCCCTGACCGACAAAAATGACAGTCTTGGGAATCCCCTGATTTTAGACTTAAAAGTGGCAGGCCCCGGATTCATCAATATCACGCTCTGTCCCTCGTTCCTCTCCAAATATGTCGATCAGATGCTCTCCTTACCCCATTTAGGAATTGACCTGCCGAGCCGTCCGCAAAGAATCGTCATCGACTTTTCATCGCCCAATACGGCAAAGGAAATGCATGTAGGCCATTTGCGTTCTACCATCATTGGAGATTGCCTTGCCCGGCTTTTTGAGTTCTTGGGGCATGATGTCCTGCGGTTAAACCACATTGGCGACTGGGGCACAGCCTTTGGCATGCTGATCGCTTATATGAAACTTCAGGCCCCGCAAGTCCTTTCCGGGGAGGTGTCCACAGATCTTACCCATTTAGTCGCCTGGTATAAGATGTCAAAGCATCAATTTGATCTCGATCCCGAATTTAAGAAAATGTCTCAAGCCCAGGTTGTGGCTTTGCAAAATGGAGATCCTTCTTCTTTGCAAGCCTGGAATATCATCTGCGATATTTCCCGTAAGGCTTATCAGGAAATTTACGATCTCCTGGGGATCAAAATCATCGAACGGGGCGAATCTTATTATAACCCCATGTTAGCCGATACCGTCAAAGATTTGGAAAGCAAAGGTCTCGTCACCATCTCAAATGGCGCTAAGTGCATTTTCCTGGAAAATTTTAAAAATCGCGAAGGCGATCCGCTTCCTCTCATGATCCAAAAATCAGATGGGGGATATAATTACGATACAACAGATATGGCTGCTATCCGCCAGCGCTTGGGGCTAGAACAGGCAGACCGGCTGATTTATGTAACTGACGCGGGGCAATCGATCCATTTTCAGATGATTTTCCAGGCAGCCGAAAAGGCCGGTTATCTGGACGTAAAAAAAGTGCGCGTGGATCATGTGCCATTTGGACTTGTTCTTGGAAATGACGGAAAAAAATTCCGCACGCGCTCAGGAGACACGGAAAAACTCATCGATTTAATCCTCAATGCGATCGGCGAGGCCGATCAAATTTTGCAGGAGCGCAGCTCTGAAATGAGTACATCTGAGAGAAAAGAATTGGCTCATGCACTTGGAATTAATGCCATTAAGTATGCAGACTTAAGTTGTCATCGTACTAGTGATTATATGTTCAGCTATGAACGGATGCTCCGTTTTGAAGGAAATACAGCTGCGTTTCTGATGTATGCCTACGTACGTGTCATCGGCATTAAACGCAAGACAAAAGCCAACATCGATGCGGTACGGATCAATCATCACATTCACTTAAGCCACCCTTCGGAAATTTCCTTAGGTCTTCATCTTGCTCAATTCCAAGAAGCCCTCGATCAATTGGCAAATGAACTTCTACCCAACCGTTTAACTGATTATCTCTATATTTTAGCAGAAAAATTCAATGCATTTTTCCGCGACTGCAGGGTCGAAGGAGCACCGGAACAAGACGCCCGTCTTTTGCTTTGCGAAGTGACTGCCCGCGTTTTAAGGCAAGGGATGGATATTCTTGGCCTCGTTGCAGTCAACAAGATGTGAGAAAAGAAAACGACAGTAAAGAAAAGGACAATAAGGACATTAAGGACACCAGGTTAAAGACACCAAGGACATTGTCCCTTATTGTCCTTGGTGTCTTTAACCTGGTGTCCTTAATGTCCTTATTGTCCTTTTCTTTTATTAAATTAAGATTGTTTTTTTTGTTAAAGTAGTAGAAAATGATGTATATTATAACAACCAGAAAAGTTGGATGCCTATGAACCCAAATACCCCTTCCCCGGAAATGAACTTCGAGCACTCTTTTAAACGACTCGAAACAATTTTGGAAAAGATGAACTCAGGAACAATTACCCTGGATGAATCTTTAAAATTGTATACGGAAGCCGACCGGCTGATCAATGAGTGCATGCAAAAACTCAATGATGCCGAAAAAACGATTGAAGTTTTAATTAAAAACCGCAGCGGCGAACTTGTCATTAACGCGGAAGGAAAACCGCAACTTAAAGCTTTTGAAGGATCCCCTTAAGATGACTGATTTCCTTTTGCCTTCTATTCAATCCCCTTCTGACATTAAGGATTTACCTAACCATCAGCTTATCCGGCTCTGTTTAGAGGTGCGCCAAAGAATCATAGAAGTCATGTCTGTCAATGGCGGCCATCTTGCTTCAAACTTAGGTTCGGTAGAGCTGACAATTGCCTTGCATAAAGTTTTCAATTCACCGGAAGATAAATTCATATGGGATGTCAGCCACCAAACCTATACACACAAGTTGCTGACCGGACGCAACCATTTGTTCCCTACCATCCGGAAACATAAAGGTTTATCGGGATTTAGTCAACCCAAGGAATCGCCTCACGATCATTTTTTGGCAGGCCACGCCGGCACAGCGCTCTCTTTAGCGCTTGGAGTGGCAAAAGGGAGAGACCTTGCGAACACCAGGGAACATGTCATTCCCATCATCGGGGACGCCACATTGACATGCGGGATGTCATTAGAAGCTTTAAACAATGTCCCTTGCGACTTGGCCCGCTTTATCCTCATTCTCAACGACAATGAAATGTCCATCTCGAAAAATGTCGGCGCAATCACACAGATCCTCAGCCGCTTGCTCAGCAATCCTACAACAAATAAAATCTATCGCGATCTCGAACAGATCGTTTCAAAAATTCCCGGATATGGAGCTGCTCTTTCCAAACAAGGACATAAAATCACTGAGTCGTTAAAAAACCTGGTCAGCCCGGCCGCTTTTTTTGAACAGTATGGTCTCTCCTACATCGGACCGATCGATGGACATGATGTGGAACGTCTTATCGACACCTTCAATGCCCTTAAAAACGTCAACTGGCCCGTTGTTGTCCATGTTCTCACCAATAAAGGACAGGGTATGGACGAAGCCATTAAAAACCCGGTCACTTATCATGGCGTCAAACCATTTGATGCAAATACAGGTAAATTTCTCCCGGCGGCGACAAAAAAACCAACCTTTCCCAAAATTTTTGGCACCCATATTCTTCAAATGGCCGAAAAAGATCCAAATATCGTTGCGGTCACCCCAGCCATGTCCGCCGGCTCTATGTTGGACGATTTCATGAAAAAATATCCCGATCGCTGTGTCGATGTCGGCATCGCCGAAGGGCATGCTGTGACATTTTCCGGGGGGCTTGCTCACAATAAAAAAATCAAGGTTGTCGCAAGTCTTTATTCCACGTTTCTTCAGCGCGGATTTGATAACGTATTTCATGACGTATGCCTTCAGGAGCTCCCTGTAGTTTTTGCTATTGACCGGGCAGGGCTTGCCGGCGCTGACGGCGCCACTCACAATGGGATATATGATATTTCATTCCTCAATGCAATGCCTAATATGATCATCACCCAACCACGTAACGGACAGCTTCTCAAAGAATTATTAGAATCGAGTTTTTCCTGGAAAAGACCGGCAGCCATCCGATACCCCAATATACCTACATCTGATAGCGATAAACCGCTTGTTGTAAGAGAGCTAGGTAAGGCTGAGGTATTGGCTGAGGGAGAAGATATTTTATTAATAGGACTTGGCCACATGGCCAATACTGCTCTGCAAATTCGCGAACAACTCCTGCAAAAGGGAATCTATGCAACTGTCGTCGATCCCATTTTTGTCAAACCTCTCGATGTGGAATTGTTTTATAAATTATTGCTGACACATAAAAAAATTGTCACCATTGAAGAGCATTCTTTAGCATGCGGCCTTGGATCGATTTTCAATCACTTTCTCATGCGCAACGGCTACAAGGACGTCCAGGTCGCGAATTTTGGAATCCCTGAGGCTTTTATCGAACAAGGAACTCATGAAGAACTCTCAATTGAGTTAGGACTCTCTGCCAATCAAATTTATCAAAAAATTATCCTGCATTTTAATCTTGATAAAGGATTCATTGCGTATGATCATTGCGCTGTTGCCAAATAATACAAAGGAACTTGCACAAAATATTGCAATAAAGGTTAGTCAATTTCTCAAAAACCGCAAGGTTACAGTCTGCATGGAAGACCAAATTGCAGCGGCTTACGGTGTAATTCCCCTTTCCTCTGTCTCCCATGAATCCATTGATTTTGTCATTACGATGGGTGGCGATGGAACGATACTGCGGCAGATTCAGCACTACCCGATGATTTCAGCACCCATCATGGCAATAAATTTGGGCGGACTTGGATTTATGGCTGATATTCCCCTGGATGAAATCGACGCAAGCCTTGAAAACCTGTTGGCCGGACTCTATCAAATCCAATCGCGTGTGGCGATGGAGGGGCAGATGAATCATTCGTCTCATTTTGCCGTGAATGAAATTGTTGTCCACCGTGCACATAACCCCTGTTTGATCGAACTTGCTGTTTATGTAGACGGGCACTATCTGAACACATTTTCTGCCGATGGGATCATTGTTGCGACACCTAGCGGCTCGACTGCCTATTCATTATCGGCAGGAGGGCCTATTCTGACTCCGGAATTGAATGCCCTCGTCATCACTCCTATTTGTCCGCATACCATCTCCAATAAGCCGATTGTCCTCATGCCGAAAAATGAGATCGTCATTGAATATTTAAGTTTTCACCAACCGGTAGAAATCACCTATGACGGATTCACATATGATATGATGTCGACGCATGAGAAATTGATTATCAGACCCTCCGCAAGATCATTTCGCCTGGTCAATATGCCCGATCACGATTTCTTTTCCACGCTAAGGACAAAACTGGAGTGGAAGGGCCAATTAAAATAGGGTAAAAAATTCTAATTGTGCTTTAAAGAGAAATTGAGCATAATCGCGAACAGAGAGTATATTGAATTTATTGCCCTGAAAAAATTATGCTGGCAACTGCCCTGTAGTTGTCCACTAACCAAAAAGAGGAATCCACTATGACAGAATCTATCTTGGCTTTGCCAGAATTAAAAGAAATTCAAGATTTATTAAAAATGACAAAAAAAGATCTTTTGGGTGATTTATCAAAAGATCCGGAATTTGCCGAGGAAACAAAGGTTCTAAATCAATTAGTTACGATTATTCAAGACAAAATTTCAAAAACCAATAATTT
>Ga0207078_1007_pt2 | contig 23635 bp, 22 predicted proteins | sample Alteio_BWMinHeat_60_FD_153579 | JGI IMG/M metagenome (GOLD analysis project Ga0207078, IMG submission 153579) | Enriched cells from forest soil in Barre Woods Harvard Forest LTER site, Petersham, Massachusetts, United States -... | ecosystem: Environmental > Terrestrial > Soil > Temperate forest >... | reverse complement strand
CACGCTCTTGCTTCCCCCTCTCAGATTGCAAAAAGAACCCTCTGGCCTTTCTTTTTATCATTCATTTCAATCATAGTCGCGGCCGGAATCATTGAGGGGCTCCTACGGATTAAAAATAGTTCGATGCGCAATTATGATATTGAAATGTGGCGATATGCCTTAGAGCTCAAAAAAAGAAGCGAGAATCACCTGCTTGGACATGAGCATATCCCTTCACAAAAAAGTGTCTTACAATCTGTGGAGATTCGGATTAATGAGAAAGGGTTACGGGGTGGTCCGATCCTGCCAGTAATACCTGGCCAACGGCGTATCCTTTTTTTGGGAAGTTCAGTAACATTAGGATGGGGGGTTGCTGAATCACAAACGCTCACGCAATTACTAGAAAACAAGTTTAAAGGAAAAGGCGACACAGTGCAGGTTCTGAATGCGGGCATTGGTAATTATAATGCGATGCGATACGTAGAACGCTTCTTAACAAATTTGACCGACATAGCCCCAACGGATATCGTTGTGCACTATTTTCTACGGGATGCTGAGATATTAGAGGCAGGACGCCACAACCCTCTATTGCGTAACAGCCAGATGGCCGTGACGATATGGAATGTTTTGACGCGCTTCCTCAATCAATCAAGAGAAAAAACACTCGAAGATCATTATAAGGCTGTCTACGAACCTACAGCACCTGGATTTAATGCAATGAAGCAGTCCCTGAGGCGATTAGCGCAATATGCAAAAGCCCATAACATCAAAATTTATTTGGCCATGACACCTGACGTCCATGATCTTGTGGACTACAAGTTTAAATTTATTCATGATCAAATGCAAAAAATTGCTTGGGAGCTCGGGTACGATTATATTGATTTGTTGCCAGCAATGCGCAACCTAACCCCCGAAGAGCTTTGGGCGATGCCTGGTGATCCTCACCCTAACGCTGAGGGTCACCGGCGGATGGCTGACGCTATTTTCCCTCACTTGTAAGAGTCATGCTGTTTAATTCCCTCCCTTTTCTCATATTTTTCGGGATATACTTTATATTCTACCTTATCATTCCTCTCCGTTATCAGCTCTTTTTCCTCATCGTGGGAAGCACAATATTTTATGGCTACTGGAACCCGTATTACGCCTTCCTCCCTCATATTCTGACACTTCTTAGCTATTTTGGTGTTTTTTGGATAATGCACGCCACAGGCTCTCTTCGTCAGTGGCGATTAGTAGCCGTAATTGGCGCCCTTTCTTTGCCACTTATCCTTATAAAATATACGAACTTTCTTTATAACGATGTTATTGGCTACGCTTTAGGGCTGCAAAAATATAATTTGAACTTTCCCTTACCGCTTAGTCTTTCTTTCGTAACGTTTACGCTCATTGCTTATGTGGTGGACGTATACCGTGAGCGTTACCCCGTAGAGAATAAGCTATCCACTTTATCAGGGTTAGTGCTCTTTTTTCCCCATCTCATCGCAGGCCCTATTCTTCGTCCCCATGAGCTATTACCCCAACTTACATCCACCAAGTTAAGAAAGCGCTTTTTGAAGCCACGAGTGATATTTGGGGGGGTGTTTTTTACGTTAGGCCTTCTCAAAAAGGTGATTATTGCGGATTCACTCAGCCCTTTTGTGGATCTTGTTTATTCTTCTGCTGCTCCTGAACTTACCTTAATAGACTATTGGCTCGCTATCTATGGATTCGGCGTGCAAATTTACTGCGACTTCAGTGGTTATACAGATATGGCGATCGGGATAGCCCTCATGCTGGGCATCCAATTACCTGAAAATTTTCACCAACCCTATACCGCGGCCTCAATTGTGGAATTTTGGAGGCGTTGGCATATCACTTTATCGAATTGGTTGCGTGATTACATTTATATCCCCTTAGGCGGCAGTCGCGGCCACTACGGACAACAATTCGTGAATATTCTCATCACAATGATCATTGGGGGAATCTGGCATGGAGCCAATTGGACATTTGTCTTGTGGGGACTGTTAAATGGAGTAGGTCTCGTAGCCGTCCATGCCTACCGACAAAGCAAATTTAATTTTATTGCTAAAAAAATTCCGCACTGGATAGCAGTTTTTATTACATTTCATTTTATCATGTTCACATGGATTTTCTTCCGGGCTCCTAACATGACAACTGTGCACCGCATTTTTATGGGCAGCTTCTTCTCTCCTTTTGGAGATATAAGCTTGTTTCTAAAAATGCACCTCTTTCCGGTAGGACTTATTATCCTGTTCTTGTTCACACATAAATGGGATAGCCGTCGACAAATACGGGCGCTTATCTCTAAGATCCCCGGCCCCATACTCCTCGCCATCCTTGCATTAATCTGGATCTTATCTTTGGTAGTAAATGAAGGAAGTGTTGGAAAATTTATCTACTTTGATTTTTAACTCTCGATATTTTTAGATGTCTTTTATCACGCATTCTCTCGTATTTCCGGAAATAATGTTCTCTTTAGATCTCTTTAGAAATTTCTTGATCCCCTTCCATCTCTTTTTTCTGTTCCCCCATATGCGCCCCTTGTCATCTGTTTCACGTGAAACAATCACGAATCTCTTTTGACAAAAAGGTTCCTCTTCTCTAAAAATAACCTCCATAAGAAGAAACCCGCAAAGGGAACGCCATGTCTGTTTATAAAGTCTTCTTGTGGATCGTAAGCTGCGCCCTACTTCATGGAAGCTACCTCTCAGCCTTGCCCACCTGTCAAAAATTGCCGTCCTCTCAAAAAAAGCTGATCAAGATCCTCTCCATCGAAGGAGGCGGCATTCGCGGCCTCATTCCAGCCCTCATCCTCAAAGAGCTCGAAAGCAAACTCACCCCGGGCAAACACTTAGCAGAATCCTTCGATGTAATCGCAGGAACGTCAAGCGGCGGACTCACCACCCTCTTGCTCACCACCCCGGGAAAAGAGAATCGCCCAAAATATACCGCCTCTGACATTGTGAATTTTTATCATGATCTTGGGAATAAACTCTTTTATCGCACCCTCCTCAATTCAATCTGGAATTTCAGAGGTTGGTTCACAGAAAAATATTCTGCCACAAATTTTGAACAGACCGCTCTTGAGGCATTCGGCGCAACGCGACTCAGCCAAGCAGTCACCAATATTATGGTGACCGCTTTTGACATTCACAAAGACAACACACTCTTTTTCAAAAAAACAGAGGCGCTTACCAATCCCACTCACGATTTTTATTTTAAAGATATCGCCCGTGCCACCACAGCGGCCCCGACCTTCTTTCCACCTGCACGCATTACAGATGTCACAAAAACAAAGTCCTATACCCTCATCGATGGTGCCGTCTCCATCAACAACCCTTCCCTTGCCGCCCTCATGTATGCGGTCAATTTCTTTGGGTGTGACAACGACTTTCTGATCGTCTCCATCGGCGTCGGCAGTTACTACGGGATCAACAAAGCGCCTTCTGCTTTTAAAGCCCAAAACAAAGGCGGGCTCATCGATTGGGTCCCTAAATTTATTGACCTCACGATGTATGCCAGTAATGAACTCGTGGACGAAGAAACTGCCATTTTATGCACCCCTCTGTTTGAGCATCGCAACTCAAAGAAAACCTATTACCGCTTCCAAACCCATCTTCCCCTTGACCAAATGCATCGAGACAATGTTTCGCCAGAAAATGTGGCCGCCCTTGAAAAACATGGGCGGGACTTGATTCAAAAGCACCAAAAGGATTTGACTGAGATCGCAACCCTTTTGAACGAAAAATAAAGAAAAAAGATCCTCATGAAGGACGTGGCTCAAAGGAGGAAAATCAAGTGTTTTGAGTGGGTTTTTGTGAAAATTACCTTGCATTTTTAGAGAAACCAGGGTACACTTCAGCCATTAATCATCGTTAGGGAGGTGAGATGAAAACAATCGAAGTGTACGTTACCAAAAAAGGAAATTCCCCTTTTTTCGAATGGCTGTATTCTTTGCAGGACAAAACAACCAAAGGACGGATACGCAACAGAATTAAGCGACTAGAAGTAGGTGGATACGGCGATTGTAAATCGGTAGGAGAGGGAGTTTACGAGCTACGCTTCTTCTTTGGGGCCGGACCTAGGGTTTATTTCGGCGAGGACAGGGGCTCTATCACCCTTCTCCTGTGTGGAGGAGACAAACACTCACAAACCAGAGATATCCAACAAGCAAAAGCTTATTGGAAAGAGTTTAAGGAGAGGACAAATGAGGAATACAATCAATTTCGACGACGCTTTACGTGAGGATCTCAAAGACCCGGCGGAAGCAAAAGCTTACCTCGAAGTTGCCCTTGAACTCTATGAAGAAGACAATGACACAGAGATGTTTCTGATGGCCCTCAAGGACGTCGCAGAAGCCCAAGGAGGCCTTATCTCTCTAGCAGAGCGTACCCACTTAAATCCACAAAGCCTGAATCGTCTCTTCTCGAGCCAAGAGACGCCAAAATTGGATGCAATGGGCACGATTCTACATGGCCTTGGCTTTCAGCTCTCCCTCAAAGCGCTCCCTCCCTCAGACACACACGTGAGTCCCTAAAAAAAGCTATAGGGATCCACGTCCACCTACACCTTAGGAGAGGGAGGGTAGCAGAGACACATGGCCTAGCCATGGGCGGATCAGGAGTTAACGTAACCTAGGGAATTTATTCCTGGCACAACAAAAGAATTATTGACAAGAATATAAAAACATTATATATGCGTGTTATTGTTAAATAAATGTCTGCATGATACGTATCTATGAAAAAATCATCTTTTGCCCTTCTAATGGTTTTCTGCCTTCTGAATTCTCCAACCTATGGGATGGAGCCAGCCCAAGAGACAGCAGCGATTGCAGGACAGCTCCCTCGTTCAGTAAAAACGGAACAATTTGACCTGGAGAATGACCTTCCTTACCTCTTTCGTGTCACCGGTAAACCCATACTTCTGGCAGGCACAGAGCATTCTTTTGGAGGCCATAGAATAGCTGAATGGTTCTTAGCTCCCATTTTGGCATGTAAAAAATTATTTTTAGAAACATCTGTAAACATGTCTAGAAATGATCCCAAGGAATTAGCGACATTTATCACAACTCTGTTTCAGAGATGTGGGGGAGAACAGGGACTTTTATTATCGGAAGATAATGAGACATCAACTCAAGCGCTTCACCCAGATTTTCAAGAGGTTTGGACACAAATCGCAACGCTCCTAGAGCCTGAAGGCAAGGAAACCCTCTCTTTTTTAAAAAATACCACAAAATTAAAAAGCGGATTTATAGCCATTTTAAATTATGTCATTCCTCATTCTCTGAATGCTGACATAATAAATGGGATGGATAATTACATTGCAACGCAATTTCATGCAAAAAATGGCGAAGAAATTTGTGGATTAGAGGACCCAACTGAACGATTCGTGCCGATGTGTTCTGTTGAAAATATGCAAGACCTTGAGGGAAATTTTAATGAAGAGGCTCTCGAAAATCTGAAGAATGCTCTCAAAACCCTAACAAAAATCAAGAATATTGAAAAGATGCACAAGATCTTAACGGGACAATTGCCTGTACCAGCCAAAGGGCCCTCTCTCAAAGAGTATGGATCCACCCTTGAAGAAATAATAAAAGCAGAACTCAAAGACCCCACACTATCAGCCTTTTTTGCGGCAAATTTTTTAGAGAAATACCATTTTGCAGATTCAGGGCCAGAGATAGATGTCGCCATCCCCGTGGCTCCTCTCATCATCGATGAGTTACCCAAAGTGTCTCCGCCTTCTCTTGTAGAAAAATTAGCAGTTATAGAGTTCTGGGCGAGTCAGAACAATGCTGTCGACAATCGCTTTTTAGACCCTCGAAATCTTTCTTGGATCCCTACTATTTTAAATAATTTGGAAACCCCCTGTGCCGTTGTGGTAGGCGCAGGACATTTAGTAGGCGAAAAAGGGCTTTTCGCGCTTTTACAAGAACAAGGTTTATCTTTGGAAAGATGTGGTTCCAATGGAAAATGGAAGCCATTTACTTATCGGCTTTCTCCAATAGAAGTTCAGAAGGCTGCGGATCATCTCAATGATGCGCGAAGAGATGTTGTGTGTGCTGAAACTACCCTAGCTGCCTATTCGAAATATACAAAAATCCTAGAACAGCTTAAACAAAGAAAAGAAAAATTACGAGAGGCCTCTTTGGAAGAAGAGGTAAAACGGCAGAGTCTTGTCCTTGCAAGAGAGAATCTGGCCGCTGCCGAAAAAGCATTTCTGGAGGTAACTGCCCATGCGGAAGCTACAGCGACTGCCTCCCCAAGTGCAGCTGCTGCCGCAACTCCCTAAAAAAAGCTATAGGGATCCACATCAATCTGCACCCTTACAGAAACAGGGGGTGGACGCGTCAAAAGCCAGTGGCGCAATAAGGGTTGAGGGGCCATGCCTTTTTCCGTCTTCACCAGAAGGCGCCAGCGGTATTTTCCGCGTAAGTAAGAAAGGGGAGCTGGGGTGGGCCCCAGAAGCTCTGCTTTCCCATGGAGTGGAAAAGTCCGAGCTAACAGGCGCGCTGTTTTTTCAACCTCTCCCTCGTTTTTTCCTGAGAGAATCACCGCCACCAAGCGTCCATAAGGCGGAAAGCCGTGAAGCTGTCGTTGCTCAGCCTCAAGGGCAAAAAAATTCTCCCGATCTTGGGCCACAAGGGCCTGCATCAGGGGATGGTCGGGCAAAAAGGTTTGGAGCAACACTTTTCCCCGCCTTTCCTCCCGCCCTGAGCGCCCCGCCACCTGATGGAGCAGCTGGAAAGACTTCTCAGCTGCCCGAAAATCACTGCCCGAAAGAGTGCTATCCCCATCCACAACCCCCACCAGGGTGAGCAAGGGAAAATGGTGTCCTTTCGCCATAATTTGGGTTCCAATGAGGATATCAACCTCGTGGTTTTGGATTTGCTGCACACAGGCGGCAATCTTTTTGGGCGTTGTCAAATGATCGCTCGTCAAAAGGACACACCGCGCCTCCGGCAAAAAGGTCTGTACCTCCTCATAAATCCGCTCCACGCCAGGTCCAATCGCCGTGTAGGTCCCGACTTCTTGACACGCCGGGCACTGGGGGGGAATCGGACTCATATGCCCACAGTGGTGACAAATGAGCTTCTCTTGGACTTTATGATGCACAAGGCTCAGAGAACAGTGGGGGCACATCTGCCGGTCTCCACACTCCCGACACAGGGTCAAGGGCGCATATCCGCGCCGATTCAGGAAAAGCATGGCTTGCTCTCCCCGCGCCAGCGTCTCCTCAAGGGCGCCCCGCAAGGCGGGTGAGAGCCAGGTCTGAGCCGCCATTTTCAAAGGGCGCATATCCACCATCTGCACCTGGGGCATCTCCGCCTCACCAAAACGAGCCGGCAAAAGGAGGGGCGTATACTTCCCGGCCTCCACATTGGCCAACGTTTCAAGAGACGGCGTTGCGGAAGCCAAGACACAGGTCCCCTCGCTAAAGCGCGCGCGCGCCACAGCCATGTCACGTCCGTGATAGATCACCCCTTCTTCCTGTTTATAGGACCCATCGTGCTCTTCATCCACAATGACCAATCTCAAATCAGGAAAAGGCAGGAACAAAGCTGAGCGTGCGCCCACAATGACCCGCACCTCCCCTTTCAGAAGTGCCAGAAAGGTGGCTTTGCGTTGCGCCTCCGTCACCGCCGAATGCCAGAGGGCGGGCCGAAACCCGAACCGCCTTTCAAAGCGTTGCAGCCACTGGGCACTCAGGGCAATTTCCGGCAGCAAAATTAACGCTTGGCCCTGCCTCTCCAAAAGGTGGGCAATGGCCTCAAAATAGACTTCCGTCTTGCCCGACCCCGTCACCCCTTCCAACAGAAAAGTTTGATACTGGGCACGGTCTAAGCTTTCCCTAAGACAATCCGCCGCTTCCTGCTGCCCTGCTGAGAGGTGGGGAGGATGAGGGGGCCGCGTCTCTGGCAGAGCGCGCTTTTTTGAAAGATCCTCAAAGGCCTCCACCACAGGCAGCACCATCTTCAGAATCTGCCCTGGGAGCGTCAGCGTATAGTCACTCATCCACGCGATAAACTGAAGAGAAGCCTCACAGATCGGCGGCACATCGACGACTTCGAGAATCGCTTTCAGAGCCTGAGCAGGCGCCTTTTCGTTACGCTTCCACACCACCCCATAGATCTCTTGGCGCCCAAAAGGCACCCTCACAATCGTCCCGGGCGCAAGCTCTTGAGGGCTAAGATAATCAAACGGCTCAGCAAAAGGCCGCGGCACCAGGACCGAGATGCGTATCTTCGGCATATTTTGGGTCATTGATGGAACATTGGTAAACGCAAAACACACCTCTCCCGTTCGCTATCTTGATTGTAGCTGAGCCAAGAAAGGAGTCAACAAAAAACACCTTTCACAGGGTCACTTTGATAAAAAAGCATCCTTTACAAACTTTTTGTTAAGGTAACCCTTGTAAAATAAGGCGATCCACACCTTCTCGAGGAGATGATCATGATCAAGAATATTTATACTCTCTTTTTCACCACCTGGGCTCTCGCCTCCCTGATCCAGGGCGCCCATGCCCAAGGTATCGATGAATGCGTCCTTTCTTATGAAGACTGCATCGAAAAGTGCTCCCTCAACGATAATAAAGACTTTTGCCACACCCGCTGTACCAACAAAGAGATGGCCTGTAACGGAAAGATTGTGTCGGCATACTAAGGGTCACCCAAATACCTAATTGACAAAACGCTTCAAATCCCTTATGTCCCCCTTAAGGATTGAACACAGGATGTGAGCGATGGCAAAGGTTTCCCCCTTTGGGTTTTTACAACAAGTACGTCAGGAAATTGGAAAAGTCACCTGGCCCACACGTAAAGAGACAGTGACGACCACAATTATGGTCTTCATCATGGTCTTTATTTGCGCCATCTTTTTCTTGGTGGTGGATCGCGCCCTTTCCTGGTTTGTCTCATTGATTTTGGGAATAGGAGCCTAAACACTCATGACTGAAAGTTTTCGCTGGTATGTTGTCAACGTTTACTCTGGCTTTGAGAAAAAAGTTGCAGAGCACATTCAAGAACAAGCCGCTAAAAAAGGTTGGGCTGACCAAATCGAAAAGGTGTTGATCCCGACCGAAGACGTTGTGGAAATCAAAAAGGGCGTCAAGGTCACCTCAGAGCGCCAATTTTTCCCAGGCTATATGCTGATCAAGATGATGCTGACCGACGAAATGTGGCACCTCATCCGCCAAACGCCGAAAGTCTCTGGCTTTTTAGGGGCCCGTGGCAAACCCCTACCCATCAACCAAGCCGAAGTTGACCGCATCCTGGCCCAAGTCCAAGAAGGCATCCAAAAACCGAAGTCAAACATTATCTTTTCTGTGGGCGAGCAAGTCCGCGTGTGCGACGGTCCCTTCACCTCCTTTAATGGATTGGTCGAAGAAGTGGATGATGATAAACAACGCGTCAAGGTTGCCGTGTCCATTTTTGGGCGCTCCACCCCCGTCGATTTGGATTTCTCTCAAGTTGAGAAAACCTAAGGCTTGCGCCTTGACTCAGGCTTAACCCATGACCCAGCGACCTTTTATTGGCATCACCGTTGATTCAAAAGATCAAGCGGAACATGCCGCCTTCAATTACCTGCTAAAGAAAAATTATTGTGCCTATATCCGCGCAAAAGGCGGCATTCCGCTTTTGATCCCCCATGAACTCGACTGTATTGAAGCCTACCTTTCCCGCATTGAGGGTCTTCTCGTGACCGGCGGCGGCCATGACATTGACCCCCAGGTCTATGGGGACGCCACCATGCACCCCACCGTAACCCTCAACCCCAGCCGTTCTGCCTTTGAGTTGGCCATCACAAAAGCTGCCCTTGAGCGAAATATGCCAGTCTTAGGCATCTGCGGCGGCCATCAAGTGATTAACGTGGCCCTGGGCGGCACCCTCATTCAGCATATTCCCGAATCCCATCCCTCTGATCTCGCCCATCAACAATCCACCCCCCCCCATGAAGCCAGCCATGATATCGAGATCGTCTCAGGCACCCTTCTCCATGCCATCACAGACCAAACCACCATCGCAGTCAACAGCTTTCACCATCAAGCCGTTCGCGAGCCGGGGGAAGGTGTCGTGATCAATGCCCGCTCTTCCGATGGGCTCATTGAAGGTATTGAGGCGCCCGCCTATCGCTTTTGCCTGGGCCTTCAGTGGCACCCGGAACGCACCCTTCTCCCCCACGATAAAAACATCGTGCAAGCCTTTATTGAGGCAGCAGATGGATAAGGGCGAGCGCATCGCCAAGGTCATCGCCCGGGCCGGCATTTGCTCACGGCGCACGGCCGAGGCTTGGATCGAAGCGGGCCGCGTCATGGTCAATGGAAAAGTCCTCGACACCCCTGCCTTTTGCGTGAATCCTTCCGATCGCGTTAAAGTCGATGGAAAGCCCCTCCCCCAAGCAGAACCGCCCCGCCTGTGGCGCTACTATAAACCCAAGGGACTTGTCACAACCCACAACGACGAACGGGGGCGCCCGACGATTTTCGAGGCTCTCCCCCCTCACCTTCCCCGGGTCATTTCAGTGGGAAGACTCGATCTCAACAGCGAAGGCCTCCTCCTCCTCACCAACGATGGCGAACTTTCCCGCCACCTCGAACTTCCGTCCACAGGATGGATCCGCAAATATCGCGTCCGGGTTCACGGCAAGATTGATCCCCAAGAATTGCAAAAGCTTTCAGACGGGATTGAGATTGACGGCATGCGCTATGGATCCATTCTGGCAATCCTTGACCGTCAACAAGGCGACAATGCCTGGCTCACCGTCAGCCTTAGGGAAGGAAAAAATCGGGAAATCCGCCGCATCTTTGAATTTTTAGGGTGGCCCGTGAGCCGCCTCATTCGCCTCAGCTACGGCCCCTTCCAACTCGGTCCCCTCACCCCCGGAGAGGTAAAAGCCGTCCCCAACAAACTTCTCAAAGAACAAATCGGCACTTTCAAGTCCCTCTCCTGACATCAAAAAACGTCGAACACGTGTGCGTCGAGGATTTCATCTTCGACAGTATTTTTATTCAAAAAAATAAGAAATAAAACGAAATATCAAGAAAAACAAACAAAAACATAAAAAATTAACATTCTCTATGTTAGTATAGGTCGTTAGCAACATAAACAATGAGGATTAATGATGAAATATTTACAATGTTTAGCCCTTGCGCTTATCACCCTTTGCCCCCTCGCTGAAGGAGCCAAAGCTGAAGTCGTCACAACCAACTGCGGATGCGCTGTCGAGGCCTGCCCTTGCAAAAAGCCTTGCTGCCCACAAAAAAGAGGCATTTTCAGCATGATTTTGCATGCCCCCGCAGATGCATGGGACAGCATTATTAAATAAAAAATGCTTTCTGAATGTCAACACATGATAAAAGGAGATCCTGAAATGAAAAAGGTATTATTAACAGTAACCGCCTTGATCGCCGTCTGCGCCCTTAGTGACGGAGCCGAGGCGCGCGGTGGACATGGTTATCACCATGGAAATGGTCATGGATATGGCCATCACCACGGATATAGACACGGCTACGGATATGGCTATGGCCACCGCTATGGTGGCTACTACGGCCCCTATGGGGGATGGTATGGCGGCCCCACTTACGTCTATGGAAGTGGCGGCTATTACGGCAACCCTGTCGGTGCCGCAGTTGCCAATACGGTTGATACCGCAGCGGCCCTTCCCGGAGCTGTCGTCTCTGGCGTTGCAAACGGAATTGCAAACGCCCTCTAAAGAAATCCATCGTGCCTTTCCCTGTTTCCTCAGGGAAAGGCCTCCTTTCTCCCTCCTCCTCAAAATCCCTTCCACTTTTTATTTGGCTTTTGATCTGCTTCAGTCTATAAAACCTTCTGTATTGCCGGATTAGCTCAGCTGGTAGAGCAACTGATTTGTAATCAGTAGGTCGTTGGTTCGAATCCGACATCCGGCACCAGGGAAATTCTTAGCGAGCCTCACGACATAGACACATTTTCCACATTAAGAGTTGAAAAAACAAGCTTTCTTCCAAGAAAAAGATTGAGCATAATGACACCCGACTCCACTGCCTTTAAAGTTTTTATACGAAAAAAACAGAGTGAATATGCTGCCTTTTAATCGCTCTTATCTCGCTGAAAACACTTTAGAATACATACAAAAAGCCTTGGAAACACCAGATCTCCAAGGAGATGGGTATTTTACGAAAAAGTGCCATCAGCGTTTGGAACAAATAACGGGAACTGCGTGCGCCCTCTTGACGCCTTCTGGGACGGCTGCTTTAGAAATGGCGGCTCTTCTTATTGATCTGAGGGAAGGCGACGAAGTCATTATGCCTTCCTATACCTTTTCTTCAACGGCTAATGCTATTGTTTTGCGAGGAGCCACCCCTGTATTTGTCGACATCCGAAGAGACACTCTCAACATTAACGAAAAGCTTATCGAGCAAGCAATTACAGACCGCACAAAGGCCATTGTCGTTGTTCATTACGCAGGATATGGAGCTCAAATGGATACGATTGCCGCACTTGCACAAAAGCATAATCTTTTTATCATAGAAGATGCCGCACAAGGAATAGGAGCATCTTTTAAGGGAAAGCCTTTAGGCACTCTAGGGCACCTAGGTGCTTTTAGTTTTCATGCGAGCAAAAATATTATGGCAGGAGAAGGAGGCGCCCTTCTCATTAACGACTCTTCCTTTATAGAGCGCGCTGAAATTATAAGAGAAAAAGGAACCAATCGGAGCCAATTTCTTAGAGGAGACGTGGACAAGTATACATGGCACGAGAAGGGATCTTCCTATTTGCCAAGTGAGCTAACGGCGTCCTTACTCTTATCTCAACTCGACATGTTAGAGAAGATTACGGAGAACCGGCTGAACCTCTGGAGCCAGTATCACAGTCTATTAAGCGCCTTAGAGGAAAAGGGTGCGCTAAAACGCCCCCCCCTTTCTCCTGATTGCACCCATAATGCCCATAGCTACTATATCCTGCTTAACGACCACGCCCAACAAAAGGAGCTTTTGGCATTTATGAAAGCGAATGGCATTCAATGCACTTTTCATTATGTCCCTCTTCACAGTTCCCCCGCAGGCAAAAAATATGGCCGTTCAGCAGGATCTCTCCCTGTTACCAATACCATCGCTGAAACCATCGTACGGCTTCCGCTATGGCCTTACATGAGACAGGAGGACATTGATAAAGTCGTCTCCCTCCTGTTAAATTTTTTTGGAAGGACCGTGAAAACACAATGCAGCCTGAAACAATAAAGCAGAACAATAGACAAATCCTCCCAGCCGTGAGAAGGCTCTTCCTATATACCTTACAATCTTATAATTTTTATACAATCTCTCTCCAGAAAGAGTGTGGAGGTCCGTCATTCTCGTTTTAAGTATGAAAAAAATTGGACTCTTCTTTGAAAAGCGTCCCCTCCTAACACTTGCTTTTAATCTGTCTATCCTTCTGACGATCTCTTTTTTGGCCTTTCAAAAGAACCACGCGCATTTACTCGCCTATTTTGATGGCTCCTACATGATGGAACTCATTCGGCAACAGCTAAAATGGGAATTAGCCCCCTATACGGGCTTCACAAGCAATATTTTTCAATCTTTAGGAAATGTATACTTCCCTCTAAACGCCAAGCTGATCCCAGCTTATTTTATTTCAGCGAAAATATGTGGGGGGATGGCAGATAAAACTTTCTCTCATTTAATTTTATCTCTTGAGATCTACGTGTCTATTTATCTGTTTTGTGTAAATTTTAAATTTAAGCCCTTGTGTGGCCTACTGGCTGGCGCATTTTTTCTCTACTTAATCTTTCCTTACGCAGGCGCCCCTCCTATCTACAACTTTTTTGTCCTCGTGCCTCACGTATGCACAGGAATAGCAGAAATGTTACTCTTAACAGTACTTTTTTCCAAACTGATCCAAGAACCTGCTCGGATTTTACCTTGGTATCTCCTGGCAATTTTTGCATTACTTGCGCACATCATGGTGTCTGCGCCGGGCTCAATAATGCTTATGGCGCCTTTTTTAAGTGCGTTCGGCCTATGCTGCATCCTCTCTACGCCTAAAATCGCAGGCGCATTACGAATGACACTCACATTTCTCGGAATACTCACTCTCTTTTACGCTCTCGGTTTTTTTCACTACGTATCAGGATTGTTTTCCTACACCGCTGCTACGCACTTCTCAAATGAGCTACTCGTTAGTAGAGCGGACTGGCATAATGTTTCAATCCTATTCCAGCCCCCTTACACTTTAACAATTGGTTTAGTTTCTGCAGCCCTGCTGGGGGCCGCAATTGACCTTTTTAAGAACACGCCCCTTAAACGAAATATTGCCATAACATTTATTTTATATACACTTTTTCTCTTGTTGTTTGGACTTTATATCACGAAGTTGAATCCAAATTGGCAAGGCCCTGTCCCTTTGTATTTTGAGATTTGCATATGGCCAATCTATTGTATATATTTCTCTAATTTACTTGTGAAAATATATCTTTTTTCCGTCAACAAAGCATTCGAAAAAGATGAAAAAGAAGCCCTGGGACTCGCTAGCATACTCCTCCCCCTCGGGCTTGCCATGGTTTTTCTCTTTATCTTATACCAAGCGGACGATACCCCCAAAGTCTCCCTCTACCCCTACCCCCCGAAAAAGCTGGACACAATCGATATTTTAGAGAAAGAAATTGGAGTGGCCCATGATCCTCTTTTCCGAGGGAGAGTTGCGACCTTTACAGGGCAAAGTGCGGAACCTACTAACTGGTACCAATTACATGCTATTGACTGCAATTATGTCTCTGAACTAGGCAATGACCTACGCTTAAACGGCTTCTCTCACTTTGACATCCCCACTTTCTTTGAATATAGCCCCTTCATAACACCCGCCTTTTACGCGGCAACAAAAAGTGTTTTCGCTCACCCTCAAGATGAGCAACTACGTAATGTCATGACCTTACGCATTCCAAACATAAAGTTTTTGCAGTTATTTGGCGTAAAATTTTTTATTACCGATGTCCCCGTTAAAACAAGTGCAAGGCTGCGTTTTTCTGAGACTTCTAAAGTGTTTTTATACGAACTGCCCATCACGAACACGGGCCAATACTCTCCAACGCAACCGATCTTAGCGACATCCCTTGATTCTTCTTTAAAGATCATGACACACACAACTTTTGACCCTCAACACTCCGTTATCGTCCATAAACCACTCTCTAAAACATTAGTGAAAGCATCAAATGCTACGATGCGTCTTCAACCAGGCGGAGGGATCGCGCTACGCGCCTCCTCTAATGGCGACTCGTTATTGGTTCTCCCTCTTGAATATAGTCATTGCTTAGACCTCCAAAACAACACGCAGGCAAAAATTCTCAGAGTGAATGGAATGCAAGTTGGCATTTTGTTTCATGGCAAATTGAATGCAACGCTAACCTACTTTACAGGCCCCTTCCATAACGCAAGCTGCAGATTAGAAGACTTGGCAGATTTTAAGCAGCTCAAAACTAAGCATTAGCATGTTAAGAGGAGAGCAACTGTGCAATGCCGAACCCTGTTCTGCCATACCTGTTTCCGTTATAAAGCATATAACGCGTATTATCATAATCAAATATATAGGGGTATGCTAGCATTTCCGAATCCCACCCACTCTCAGAAACTGCAAAATCCATTAACTCATCCTTCCTTTCCCACGATTTTCCATCAAGGGATTCTGCATAGCCAATACGGTAGCTTTCTCCCCGAAAACAATACCACATTTTATAGAACCCGTTTTCATGGATCACACGAGGAACGCCAATAGCATATTCATTTGTATTTTTAAAATCGATAGCGACAATTCCCTCACGTTGCCAATCAATTCCGTTATCTGATTCCGCATATTTTATATGGTAATAATGCTTGGGGCCCTCATGCTCCAAAACCCAGCGCACGCACGACACGTACCATACTTTAAACAAACCGTCCTCGAATAAAACATGAGGGGTCGCGGAAAAATGGGGTTCTTTGTATGTCCTATCGAGGACGGGGCCCGCACTAAACCTCTCAAACGTCTCTCCCCCATCTTCACTAATGGCAAGACCTGAATTGTTCCTGAATAAGACTGTCACTCCTAGGTTACATCCAGTATAATATAAATATTTTTTGACGCCAACGTTGACAATTACGTTTCCTATTGCTCCACTATCGTCAAAAGTGCCTAGATCTCCCGGGATCAAAACAGGCTCTTCTGCGCATTCCAGAACTTTCAAGGGATCATTCATATCAATAATCACCCATGCAACGTGAGAGCGATTTCTTGAATCACGAGGCGAAAAATAAATTTTATATAAACTGCCCTCCAGATGATCCGCAAAGGGTATCGTAGCGTGGGTATGCATCCATTCGCTTTTACCATCGGGCTCAAAGATCTTGCCCAGTTTTTTCCATCTCATTTTCATTCTAAATTCTTACTTTGCAACTTGGAACTGCACAAAGCTCTGCAGATTTTGCCTTATAAACGGCACCAGGCTTCGTATCACTGGTAATGAGGGCACCCGCTCCAATAATGCAATTATCAAGCACTTTTATGCCGTCAATAATAGTAGCGTTGATACCGACAAAGCTATATGCTCCCACATGGGTACGCCCCGCCAAAACCACCTGAGAAGTTATAAAACAATGATCCGCTATCGTGGCATCGTGTCCCACATGATTGCCACTCCACAAGATAACATTATGCCCAATCTTAACAAATGGTTGTATCGTATTGTGTTCAAAAATAAAACAGTTATCCCCAATATCAGACGTCATTACCGTTGCATTTGGGCTAATATAAGTAACTAACGCATATCCCTTTTTCTTGGACAGATTATAAAATTTTTCCCTGTCTTTATTTAAATTTTTATATCCGATCGCCACAAACATCCCATAGACTTCTGGAGGATACAACATAGAAATCTCTTCAAAATCCACTATAGGCAAACCACAAAATGTCTCTCCCCCCTCTCGTAGATAATCCCGGGATACCGTAAAGGCAACAACCTCATAGGCCGCATCACGGGTAAAATAGAAATGTGCCATTTTAGCCATATCGCCCAGACCAAAGATAAGAATTTTTTTTGTTTTCACAGATCTATCTCTTGTAGATGTCCTTTATAATTGTGTATGGCCTGTTTTTAACTTCTATAAATATTTTTGAGACATATATTGCCAATATTCCTAAAAAAAAGATAATAATTCCCCCAACCAACCAAATTGAAATTATGAGAGATGTCCATCCCAAGGTAATATAAGAAAAGAAATGCCTAATAATCAACAAAAGCATCGCCGTAAATGCACACAATGTTATGATGAGACCTGCATAAAAAATACTCTCCAGTGGACCACTTGAAAGGGAAGTAATGTAATTAAAAGCCAAATTTATTTTGCGCAACAATGTATATGTCGTAGTTCCTTTATACGATTTTTGAATTTCTATATATTTTTGATTACATCCCGTCAGCGCAACAATCCCCACAAAAGTTAATTCTCTCTCAGCATGAAGTATTAATTTTGCAACATATTTTTGCCTCATTAACCGCACCAACACAACATTTTCTGGGATGGGTATTCCTGAAATAAAATTGATTGCCTTATTGAAAAAAGAACCTGATATTCTCTCAAAAAATGTTCCTTTACGTCCTATTTGTACCCCACAAATTGAATCTGCACTTTTTTCTTTACGCAATTCATCCCAAAATTCAGACAACAACTCAGGCGCTTCTTCCAAATCGGAATCTATTAAAAATACGTACTCACCTCGCGCATGTTGCAACCCTGTCATGATCGCACGATGATGTCCAAAATTTCGTGATAAATCAATAATTGTAAGCCGAGGATCCGATTTCTGAAGCTCTAAGGCAATCGTTAAGGATTCATCAGGAGACCCATCATTAACCATGATGACATCATAACGATCAGTAATCTCTAAAGCCGCCCTCGTCACACGCTCATAAAATTCTTGGAGATAAGGAGCAGACTGATATAGAGTCGTTACAATAGAAAGCATAGCGGACATGGTTAACGCGCCCCCTTCATATATTGTTTTGCACGGGGCCCCTGGTTAAAAATGAGATCAATAATAGAGACGCCATGTTCAAAGGGAGAATGCACTTGGGTGTATTCAGGATACCCCGTGTAATCCATCCACATAACTTCCACACCGTATTTTTGGAGAAGATCCACGTCAAGATAGGATTTAGCCGTAGGGCCCGAAAGGTAATGGGTAGCGCCCATCTGCCGACACAACTCAACCAGCCTGATATTTCGATCATCCGAAAGGACGTAATCCCTTGACCACCGGATAGGCGTCTTAATCTCCAATATTCCGCAGATAATTTTGATGAGACTGCTATTTATGTCACTTAAAAATACATCTGAATGATGCAAATAATACGTTTCAAAAAGCGTTTTATACATCTCAAAAAAAGGAGCAGCTGCATAATTTTGACAGATAGTTTTCCAATGACGTAGAGCCCAGAAAGAATCCTTAACTCTAACTTCTTGAATTTTTAGAGCGGAACTAATCCGTCCCTTTGAGAGAACTGGAATGGTTAACCATTGGAGCCCTTGCGCTGTTTTGATAAAGTTACGATTTCGCCAGTCTCCTTTCGTGAATTGAACATCATCATAGAGAATAAATTCATCGACCCTATTGATAATATCAAAGTATCCCTTCCAGGGAATGTAGCTAGATTGAATGCTCGCAATCGTTTTTTTCATCGTTTCTCTGCCACACAAAAAAGAGAACCTCCCATAGGCAAGGAGATTCCGCATTTAATAATCAGCATTTCAACTTTCATAATAGCCATCAGGAACGCATTAAGAAACCCAGAAATTTTTATTTCCTCAAGATCCGCTCTTGTTTTCCTTTTCAAACGACTAAGCGCCATCAAGGGCAAAAGAAGACTCACAAACGAGGTTGTGTCCCTAAGCACAAACCCGCAGGCCCTTAATTTGTTCTTTAGCTCTTTTCGCGTATAGCGCCGCTTATGACAGGACATCTCATCTTGCTGACTCCACAGCCACATATGTTGCGGCACGGATAGAAAAAGAAGGCCTCCTGGCTTCAGGGCTTTATAAAAACTTTTCAGCGTATCCACATCCTCCTCAATATGTTCCACCACATCAAAGGCTCCAATAGCATCATATGTATCTGAAAAAGGAAGGTCTCGCGCATCAGCTTGAAAAAAGGTGAGGTGAGGCGATCTTAATTTGGCAAAACGAAGCCCTTCCAAATACAATTCTGTCCCGGAGAGATCATAACCAGGAAACTTTTGCGCCAAACCTTCCAACACAAAACCAGTTCCACACCCCACCTCTAAAATTTTAGGCCGAAGGGAAACAGAGAGATATTTTTGCATGCAATAGAAAATAAGTTGATTACGGGCCTCAAACCAGAAATGTCCTTGCTCACACCCATAAAGATCCTTAAAATTTTCTTTAGGAAAGTGAGACGATTCTTTCAAAAAGGCCGGGGCATAACATGAAATATCGTCGATAATCTGCGGGACAATTCCGGTCATTTATGTTAAGAACGGCATAAAGAAAGCCACTTATTTTGCAATTTTGTTCTAATACAGAAAGATCCTAGAATTCTTCCCTTATAGGGTAAAATGCAGTTGCAGACAATCGCTTATTATCCCTCACCACCAAATTGTGGGAAAGTAGGCTAATTTGAATACTCCCCCTCTCCTGATATGGGTCAAAAGACAAATAGAGTCCTAAGGATTCGAAGCTCTTCTTCACGCCTCAAACCGTCATTTCGAAGAAAAATATTGCCTGCCCTCCTCATTTCTGGCATGGTTCTGGCAATTCACTATCGATGAAAGGACGATCCCATGTCAGATATGTACTATCTCTATATCCTCGCGTGCTCTCTGTTAGCGCTTTTTTATGGCGTCTATGCAGGACGTAAAGTGTTCTCCTACCCCACCGGAACGCCGCGCATGCAAGAAATTGCTGCAGCCATTCAAGAAGGAGCGAGTGCTTATCTCAACCGCCAGTATTCCACGATTGCAATCGTGGGCTTCATCGTTTCGATCCTTTTAGGATGGCTTCTTGGCAAACATGCGGCTATTGGATTCATTGCCGGCGCCTTCCTGTCCGGCGTTGCAGGCTATATCGGCATGAATGTCTCCGTCAGAGCCAATGTACGCACAACGGAAGCGGCCCGCCAAGGATTGATTCCCGCCCTCGACATTGCTTTTAAGTCAGGTGCAATCACAGGTATGCTCGTCGTCGGCCTCGGCCTTTTGGGCATTACCCTCTATTATATGTATCTCCGCCAAGAAGGCGAAGAAGTGCGTCATATTATGGAAGCGCTTCTTTCCTTAAGCTTTGGCGCCTCACTGATTTCTATCTTCGCGCGTTTGGGCGGGGGAATCTTCACCAAAGGCGCAGACGTCGGTGCAGACCTCGTCGGCAAGATCGAAGCCGGCATTCCAGAGGATGATCCTCGTAACCCTGCAGTGATTGCCGACAACGTGGGCGATAACGTGGGCGACTGCGCAGGCATGGCCGCTGACCTTTTTGAAACTTATGTGGTGACAATTGTCGCCACCATGCAGCTGGCCGCGATCTTCTTCACAGGCGTGATGCAAGAAATCCTCATGGCGTATCCGCTGGTCATTGGCGCAGTTTGCATCGTGGGCTCGGTCGTCGGAACCTTCTTTGTGCGTCTTGGAAAAACCCAAAACATTATGGGCGCCCTTTATAAGGGACTCATTGCGACCTCCCTCGTCTCGGCAGGCCTCATCGTCTGGGTCACAACAACCCTCGTAGGCTTTGAAGAGCCCCTCTTGGTCGAAGGCCACGCCTATACGGGCATGAATTTGCTCTATAGCGCCTTCACAGGACTCGGTGTCACCGGTCTTTTGGTTTGGATTACGGAGTACTATACCTCCACCTCCTACCGTCCTGTGCGCAGCATCGCCAAAGCGTCAGAGACAGGCCATGCCACCAACATTATCCAAGGGTTGGCTGTCTCGATGGAAGCCACAGCCCTTCCCGTACTGGTCATTTGTGGCGGCATCCTGATTGCCTATACAAACGCAGGCCTTTTCGGCATCGGCATCGCCGCCACCACCATGTTGGCCTTAGCCGGCATGATTGTCGCCCTTGATGCCTATGGCCCTGTCACAGATAACGCAGGCGGAATTGCGGAAATGTCTGACCTTCCCGCCTCCGTCCGTAAGGTGACCGATGCGCTTGATGCGGTGGGAAACACCACAAAAGCGGTGACAAAAGGCTACGCCATTGGATCTGCGGGTCTTGCGGCGTTGGTCCTGTTTGCTGCCTACACGGAAGACTTAACCAACTTCTTCCCTCAACTCGACGTCCAATTTAAGCTCCAAAATCCTTACGTGGTGGTGGGCCTTTTCATTGGGGGTCTCCTGCCCTATCTCTTTGGCGCCCTGGGCATGATGGCTGTGGGTCGCGCAGGGGCCGAAGTGGTCATGGAAGTGCGTCGCCAATTCCGCGATATCAAAGGCATCATGACAGGCAAAGCAAAGCCTGACTATTCTCGTGCTGTTGACCTTCTGACCAAGGCTGCGATTCGGGAAATGATTGTCCCCTCCCTGTTGCCCGTCCTTGCCCCCCCGCTTGTCTACTTTACGGTGGTGTCATTTGCGGGACAAAGTGAAGCCTTCACCATGATTGGCGCGATGCTGATGGGAACCATTATCACAGGTCTCTTCGTGGCCCTCTCCATGACCTCAGGAGGCGGAGCATGGGATAACGCCAAAAAATACATCGAAGATGGCTTCCATGGTGGCAAGGGCGGTGAAGCCCACAAAGCATCCATCACCGGAGACACAGTCGGCGACCCTTACAAGGACACCGCAGGCCCTGCCGTGAACCCGATGATCAAAATCATCAACATCGTCGCGTTGTTGCTCCTAGCGGTGTTGGCGCGGTAACGCAGTTATCAGTGTTTAGTGATCAGTATGCAGAAAATTTTTCTGAATACTGGTCACACAAGCCCCCTAAGGAGTTTATTATGAAAAAAATCGTATTGCTTGCTGCTGTCCTCTTCAACTTCACATCCCCTCTTCAAGCCGACAAGACCCATGCCATTTCCAAGCATGGCGACGTCAAATATCCCGCGGATTTTCACCATTTTGAAAGTGTGAACCCCACTGCGCCGAAGGGGGGCGATTACGGGCTGGCCATCGTGGGAACCTTTGATACCCTCAATCCCTTCACCCTGAAAGGAAAAGCCCCAGCCGGCATACGGGACCTTATGTTTGAAAGCTTGATGAAGCGCTCTCCCGATGAACCGTTTACGCTCTACCCCCTCGTGGCCGAAAGCCTGGAAGAGGCCCCCGATCGCTCCTGGATCACCTTTCACCTCAACCCCAAGGCCAAATGGCAAGACGGAAAGCCCATCACCGCAAAGGACGTCATCTTTTCTTATCGCACGTTCCTGGCCCACGGTACCCCCAACCAACAAATGGTCTACAAAAAAGTTAAATCCGCCGATGCGCTGGGGGATCATACCGTTAAGTTCACCTTTGACCGCACGGAAGGTGGCAAATACGACATGGAGCTCCCCCTGCTAATGGGAATGATGGCCCTCCTGCCCGAACATGCCCTGAAAGCACAAGATTTTGAAAAGACAGGCCTCACCCCCCTCCTCGGCAGTGGGCCCTATAAAGTCTCCAGCGTAGAAGCCGGCCGCTCGATTGTCTATGAAAAGGATCCAAAGTATTGGGGAGCTGATCTTCCGGTCAATCGCGGGCACTTTAACTTTCAAACGCTGCGTTTTGATTTTTACAAAAATGCAACCGTCGCCTTCGAAGCGTTCAAGGCCGGCGATTCGGATACAAAAGAAGAATCCGATATTGCAAAATGGGAGAGCAACTACAACTTCCCGGCCGTCCAACAGGGTCTCGTAAAATGCGTTGAAATCCCTCACAAACACCAAGTGGGCATGAACGGATTTGCGTTTAATACACGCCGCGATCTTTTCAAAGATCCCCGCGTCCGCCTGGCCCTCGCCTATGCCTTTGATTTTGAAGGGTTCAATAAGACGCTTTACAATGGCGGCCTCATCCGCACCACAAGCTTCTTTGACAACACGGATCTTGCGGCCAAGGGACTGCCCGAAGGCAAAGAACTCGCCCTCCTCGAACCTTTCCGCGCCCAGTTGCCTAAGGAGCTCTTCACCCAACCCTACACACTTCCTGTCTTCAAAAAAGGCAGTCGAGACAATCTCAAAAAAGCCAGAGAGCTTCTCAAAGAGGCCGGGTGGGTCACAAAAAATGGCAAGCTCGTCAATGAAAAAACAGGCAAGCCCTTCAAATTTGAACTCATCCTCAATGTGCCCGAAAATGAGAAGGTCGCCCTCACCCTTCAGCGTAACCTCAAACCGCTTGGCATTGAGATGACCGTGCGTACTGTGGATGCCGCCCAGTATGAAAACCTGCGCAACAATATGAATTTTGACGCGATTCTCCATTTCTGGGGCCATACGATGTCACCCGGCCAAGAGCAAAGCTTTTATTGGAGTTCTAAAGCGGCAGATGAAGTTGGCACGCGCAACTATCCGGGCATCAAGAATCCCATTGTGGACAAACTGTGTGAGGACGTCAATAACGCCGCCACCCGTGAGGAGGGCGAGTTCTTTGCCTTCGGGCAGTCCCTTGGCCGCAAGATCCGTGTTGTCAAAGAAGCTTGTGGTGCGGATGAG
>Ga0207078_1043_pt1 | contig 25296 bp, 24 predicted proteins | sample Alteio_BWMinHeat_60_FD_153579 | JGI IMG/M metagenome (GOLD analysis project Ga0207078, IMG submission 153579) | Enriched cells from forest soil in Barre Woods Harvard Forest LTER site, Petersham, Massachusetts, United States -... | ecosystem: Environmental > Terrestrial > Soil > Temperate forest >... | reverse complement strand
CCACGGGCTCGATGCCATGGACCACCGCTATCTGAAACATATTATTGAGCATTTTGAGGGAGGCCCTGTCGGCCTCGAAACCCTCGCCGCTGCCTTGGCTGAGCAACGCGATACCCTTGAAGATGTGATTGAACCCTATCTCTTACAACAAGGATACATCCAGCGCACCCCTCGCGGCCGCATGCTCACCCCACGCGCCTATGAGGCGTTGGGATTGCGGGTGCCTTCTGTCCTTGCAGGAATGCCTTTATTTGAAGACACTGTCCTCACGGCAGAATGAGAAAATACCCCCCTCCTGCACGCCCCGATACGCTTTCAACTCATCATCATCTAGAGGGGGTTCGTCATCCTCCTCCCATGGACCGCACTCACCCTTAAGCCACGTGTGCAACTCTTCCATCCTCTGTAAAATTGCATCCATTCCCTCCACTTGTTTTATTTCTTGGAGGTTTTTCTCGTAATCCTGTTCGTACTGCTGTATCTTTTGTGCCTGCTTTTGCTCACATTCCTGTGCTGTTTCGGACAACCCTCGCAGCAGATTGACCTCCAGCATCGCATCGGGTTGCCTTCCCGCCACTGGTTCCAAAAGTTCAGCGCGTTGATGGCGCCACACACGCATGCTATCTATTTTCTGAAAATGAGAACGACTTTTTTCTTTCATATCCTTGATCAGCTGATCGAGCTCGGTATCTTGCCTGGTTATTTCATCCTGCAGCCTCAGCCTCTCCTCATCCCCTTCCGGAAGTTGATTGAATCTAGCCTGCAAAAGATCTGTCACTCTAGAAACTTCTTCTCTCTTTCCGCGCTCCCAGACTGCCAGCACATTGTCTCGTAAGGCCTCTATGTCCCGCCTGCAGTTTTTATAGTCACAATAAATTTCAAAAGGGGGGCTTTTTATATCACACTCACGGAAAAAATGTTTCGTTTTCTCCGATTCATACTCAAGCCTATCTTGATCACGCCCAGCTGCAACTTGTCTTGGATTACCTTCTGCCCTCTCCCCAGTAGCAGCTGCGGCTGCCATCAAGGATGAAGACATCAATGTGAACAAAAGGGCCGAACAAACAATATATTTTAATTTCATGAACCTAATTTCCTGCAATAGATAAAGTGACACTATAAAAACATAGAGAAGAGATCACAAAAACACAAGAAAATTTTTGCAAAACTCAGGTTGGGTAGAAGGGTGAGAGGCCTTTGCGGAACCCTCCGATTGATGCTCCTCCCAAAATTCTTCATCAACGAGAAAGACACCTTGTAAATTCGAGATCCAATGTCGAATTTACAAGGTGTTTTCGAGGAAGCACTCGCATTCTCTCAAGCCGTATTCTTTCTGTGAAGTCATGAGAATTCGCTTTGCGTGTTGTACCATTTTTCGTTTTTCGTGTTGCACCATTATTCGTAAATTGTGTCAAATATCAAAAAAATTCTGTCAGAAAAATTCTCATGACACATAGATGGTTGATCATCTAATGCTCTCCAGCGTATAAAAAAAAATAATCTCTCGCCCCCCATACCCAAGGAGACCCCCCCATGAAACTTGGACTTTATCGCCACTATAATGGCAACCTCTATCGCCTTATTGGCGTGGCACGTCATTCGGAAACCCTTGAGGAAATGGTAGTTTACCAAGCGCTCTATAACGACTATGGCCTTTGGGTGCGACCGAAGGCGATGTTTGAGGAGAGGGTCGAAAAGGACGGCAAACAGGTTCCTCGATTCACCTTTGTCCAAGAATGTTGCGTCGAGCCGCCTATCTTGCGATAAGGATGTATGCTCGACACGCTTCTTATTCGCAATATTGTTCTGATTGACGCACTGCAGATTGATTTTCAGGAAGGCTTATGTGTTCTCACCGGCGAAACAGGCGCAGGAAAATCGATTCTGCTGGATGCCTTAGGGCTGGCGCTGGGGACCAAGGCCGAAGCGCGGTTGTTGCGTCAAGGGACGGAGCAAGCCCAGGTCACGGCTCAATTTCGCCTTCCTTCTTCTCATCCTGTGTGGGATGCCCTCGATGACCAAGGAATCACCCATGACCATGAAAGCCTTGTCTTTCGTCGTCTTCTGAAAGCGGACGGCAAGAGTCAGTGCTTCCTCAATGACCAACTCATCAGCCAACCGTTGATGCGGCGCCTGGGCCAGATGCTTGTCGAAATCCATGGTCAATTTGACAGTCTTTTGGATCCTAAATCGCACGGCCTAGCTTTGGATGCGTATGGAAAAATCGATACCTCTGCCACGCAGGCGGCCTTCAAGGATTACCAAGACGCCAAGGCTGCGCTTGTCGCTTTTGAGGAGGCCCTCTCCCATGCGGCGGAGCGCCAAGCTTTCCTTGCATTTGCCATTCGAGAGCTTGAGCAGGCCGCCCCTCAACCGGGGGAGATCAGCCAGTTGGAACAAGAAAAGGGACTGATTGCCCATCAGGCCAAACTCACAGAAGTTCTCCACTTTGCCGAAACTGCCTTAAGTCCCCTCACCTCCCCCCTCGCTCAATCCCATAAGGCGTTGGACCGCATTCAGGACCTTCTCCCCGACAAATTATCCCCTCTGGCGGCCGCCACGGACCGGGCCCTTCTGGAGGTCCAGGAGGCCCTCGGCGGGATTATGGCCCTCCAACGCGACACCCAAGGCGCCGCCCTGACGTTGGAAAAAGTGGAGGATCGCCTCCATAGCTTACGGGCCCTTGCGCGTAAATATCAGAGTGAAGATCCCGCGATTTGCTTGGCAAAATTCAAAACAGAACTGGCCACCTTCGGTCAACGTGAGGATCATCGTCATGCGCTGGAGACGACCCTTCAGCAAAAACGTGCGACCTATCGGGAGGCCGCCACCCACCTTTCTGCTCAACGTCAAGCTGCAGCGCGTTCTTTAGAAACTGTCCTCAGCGCTGAATTCTTTCCCCTCAAACTGGGGGCGGCGCGCTTTCGGGTTCATATCGAAGATCTTCCCGAAGATGCGTGGAAAGGATCAGGGCTTGACTGCATTGAATTTTATATTCAAACCAATCCCGACACACCCGAAGGTCCCCTGAATGCCATTGCCTCTGGCGGAGAACTCGCACGCCTCATGCTGGCCCTCAAAAGTGTCCTGGCGCAGACGAGCATGCTCTCGACCCTGATTTTTGATGAGATCGAAAGTGGGACGGGGGGCGCTGTGGCGGCGGCGATGGGGGAGCGGATGAAGAGACTTTCCCACCATTGCCAGATCTTGGCGATTACCCATTCGCCCCAGATTTCAGCTCTTGGGACCCAACATCTTCTCGTCTCTAAAGGAAGCGAGGGGGGACGTACTGTGACACGCCTCACTCCCCTTACCCCGGCGGAGCGTCATGAAGAAATTGCCCGCATGCTATCAGGGCATGCTGTGACGAACGAGGCGCGCGCAGCGGCAAAACAGCTGATAAAATAAAGAAAATTTAATCCTCATACTCGTCTCGGCATCAATGCGTTGTGCAGCTGCGGTCCTTGCTTGGAGGGCGCTCATTGTTTTCCTTCTATGGGGATACCGCCCCCGAAAGCTTTCTAATGCTTGTTCCGTTATCCTTCGATAGGCCGCATGCTGCTGCAGCACCTGCACTGTTTGTCTGTATGAGACTCTTTGAGCCTCTACCTTCCGAGCCACATTTCGGGCCATCCGTACATCTGCAGCAACCTGTCTTTTCAAGAAATGCACTTCTTTTTCCTCTTGGCTCATCGCACGCACTGGCGTAGATAGACAGGAGATGACAAGGAAAAAGCTGGATAAAAAAACAACAACATTTATCATGAGACCTCTCTATAAAATATTGTCGTTTTTTATACTTCAAACAATAGATTCTGTGAAGAGAAAGATGAGAAGAAATGGCGGGAGTGACGGGACTTGAACCCGCGGCCTCCGGCGTGACAGGCCGGCGCTCTAACCAACTGAGCTACACCCCCTTAACAGGGATCAGGAATCAGGAGACAGGATTTATTTCTGACTCCTGCTTCTTGTTTTCTGACTCCTGGGGAATACCGGACTTTCGGCAAAACGTCAAGAAAATTTCAGAGATCCTTCTTTTTTCTAGAGCATGTTTGCATTCAGTTCCTGCACTTGTTGTCATCCCCGCGAAAGCGGGGACCCAGACTTGACAGTTTTTCTTTCATAAAAAACAAATTCTTTTTATGCAAGAGTAATATAAAAAGGTTTTAAGGCTGGGTCCCCGCCTTCGCGGGGATGACACAGCTTACCTTAAAGAATCACAGAAAGAATACGGGCTTCCCGACCTCTTTCCGAGGAAGACACTTTTAACTTCACGCGAATGCCTGGATCGAGGGATTCATACCCAGCGGCGCGCAAAACGGACGCGTGCAAGAAGATATCGCGGCCTCCATCGTCGGGATAAATAAAGCCAAACCCTTTGAGGGGGTTAAACCACTTCACTTCTCCTTCAACCTCTTCGAGGGTATCAGGGTCAAAAACGGGAGAGCGGGGGCCTGGGAAAGTGGGGGAAATCCGGGGAGAACGAGGTGCAAATTTCACTTCAAGAACACGGAGAACTTGACGGCCCCGCACACCCGGATCAATGTCACAGACGATGCGATCTCCCTCTTCGACCCGACGGCACCCCGCCGTATCGAGCACAGAAAAATGCATAAAAATGTCCCCTGAATCGTCATCGGCTACCAAGAAGCCATACCCTTTTTCAGGGTTATACCATTTGACTGTCGCTTCGATACGCTCGAGCACCTTTTCCTTACTATCACTCGCATGAGGGGTCTGTGTCATGTTGTCCGCATTCCTATGTTAATTATCATGCCCAAGTCAGGGAAACCTAAGCATCTGGATACTGAATGCTCCTGTTTAACATACCCCTGCGCCTGAGTAAATAATCTATGCACTTTTTATCTATCATTCTGTAAACATTGGAATTCTTTGGCGACCTTCATGGATGACGGAAAAACGCTCACAGCGTGAGCGAAATTCGCTCATGGGAAAAAAATGTATGTTTATCCCCAATTTTGGAGACCTCTCTTCCTGATTCTCACTAAAAAATTATTTAAGCTGTCACTTTGGTAAAAAAAATTGACTTCTCTCGGGAAGAGCGTACATTAAGGTTAGTGAACTCCGTCGCTCGCCTGCTTTTCGGGGAAGTAAGGGGAGAACTTCAAAAATGGTTTGGGGAGGGCAGCCGCGTCGTGATCACGCTTGCATAGGTATTGGCCAGCTGGTTTAGAGCCCACCTTCGCCATCCACCTGCGCTAAAGCTTCGGCGGATAAAAGGCTTCGGTGGACAGCTTTCGCCCATACTATCCTTGGCCTGCCAGCTGAAGCTCGAAGTGTTGGTTTAGAGCCCACCTTCGCCATCCACCTGCGCTAAAGCTTCGGCGGATAAAAGGCTTCGGTGAGCATCCGCCATAGCAATACATCGCCAAAGGCGATGGTATTGCAACGGCGGATGGCGTCCCCTACGGGATTCGAACCCGTGTTGCCGCCGTGAAAGGGCGGTGTCCTAGGCCTCTAGACGAAGGGGACTTAGGGGCTCTTTTACGTGAAATTTTTGAAAACAGCAAGACTTATCGTCATTTTTGTGCAGGCGCGGTATCCTCAAGCTCAAGACGCGTCAGACTGTAAGTCGCGGCGATGATCATCGCACTACCTCCCAAGACCCACAGGGTTGGCTCTTCGTGAAACAGGGAGTATCCCACGGGAATGGCAAAGCACATGCGTGTATACTCAAAAGGTGCTAAATAAGAAGGGTTCGCATACCGCAAGGCAGAGGTGGCCCCATATTGAGAGAGCAGGCCAAATCCCCCCACCGCGACAAGTAAAAGACTATCTGGGAGAGAGGGCGTCACCCACACCCAGTAGACGAGAATTCCTGCCACAAAAGTTGTAACTGTGTTGGTATACAACATAATGGTTAGAACACTGTCCGTACGGGATAAGACCTTGACTGTAATGCTTGAGAGGGCCGCGCAGACATTCGCTAGAAGCTCAATCCAGACGGCCATGTTGACCTCTAATTCATGGGGGCGCACCATCACAAGGACGCCTAGGTAGCCGAAAAAGATACAGGCCCACTTGCCCACAGTGACGTGGTCTCTGAGCAGCAGCATGGCAAACAAGGTGGTGAAGAGAGGACCGGTCATCCCAATCGATGTCGCAAGAGCGAGGGGCAAATTGCGATAGGCATAATAGGTGCAAATCAGCGCGGTGCCCGTAAAGCAAACACGGGCCAGCTGTAAAAGGGGACGTGCAGTATGGAAGCCTTTTACACCCGCCCGTACCATAAAGGGGCTAAAAAAGAGAAACCCGAAAAAGAGGCGCATGAAAAGTACGACCAACGTCGGCACTTCGGGAGAGAGCTTCTTCGCCAGGGTCATGGCCATACTAATGCTCAAGGCCCACAGCAGCATAAACCCCGCCCCAATGAGCTTGGGGGGGAGTGCGGGCTTTAGCACGACGAGGGCTGTCCGAAGGCGCGGAGGCGGCCGCAGAATTTGTCCATCAGCATGGCCAAGGCCCCATTACACAACACGTTGGTGGTGGTGATAAAGGGGTCTGAGAGAATGTAGAGGGTGGTCAACAACCCACTCATGGAATCGGTAAAGCCGAAGTGATGCTCCAGGATGGGGATCAAGATAATGGCTTCGCCGCCGGGAACAGAGGCCACCCCAAACTTTGCGATCACATAGTAGACCGAAAAAAGGAGGTAGGTGCTATATCCCATGGGATCGATGCCATTAATGGCATACACGGCGGCGATCAAGATCGGCAGACACAAGGAATCACCCACATGGTGAATATTGGTTGTCGCCGGAATGACAACCTCCGCCACCGCTTTATTTTTCGTGTTTTTCTCAGCCGCGAGAAGGGTGAGCGGCATCGTGGCAGCACTGGACATAGTCGAAAGGGCCACGAGTCCCGATGGAAGGGCATTTTTGAAGGACGTCTTGAGACGTTCGATATTGCCACTATTGGCGGCAAAGAAGAAAACGAAGGTCGAAATGGCTTGAAGAGCAATGACCAGCATAAACACAGGGCCATAGTTTGCAAACATTTCGCCCAAGGATTCATCATGGTGGACCTTAAAAAGGAATCCAATGACATAGAGCGGAACCAAGGGGATAAAGAGCTTTGTAAGGCCCCATTGGACTTTTTGCTTCAGCGTATTGCTCAAGGAAATCAAGGTCCGGTTGCCAAAAAAGGCGCCATAAAGTCCGACCACCGTCCCTAAGAGGAGGGCCATATCCGTACTCATTATCTCAGGATAGGGAATGGTGAAGAAGGGCTCAAGCGGGGCTAAAGCCGCCACCTGCTGCACAACTGTCCCCGTGGCGTAGCCCAGAAGCGGAAGACCAACCTTCCCTCCCACATAGCCCATTTGGATGAAAAAGAAGTTCGAGACGGTCACAAACCCGAGGATCAGCAAGATGAGCAGCGGCGCTTTTTCGCGAAAGGCCGCAAGGCAGGAGACGATAAAGGCAAAGACAATGAGCGGCATAAAAAAGATCAGGGTTCCTTTCATCACCACACTCATCGTGAAAAAGAGGCGCTGAATTGTTTCAGGTACCAGATCTCCAAAGAGGGAAATCAAAACGATCGCCACGGCCAGCTTTATAATTAATCCAAACTCTTTCATCTTTTTTCCTTTCGTGCCCTCTCGGGCTCAGATTCAAAAACGGTTGACTCTATCATCATTTCTATCGTAAATACCATATCGTATTTGTATTGAAGGAGATAAAACCCATGAAGCGCACTTTTCAACCGAGTAATCTAGTTCGTAAACGGCGTCATGGATTTCGTGCACGGATGGCCACTGTCGGCGGGCGGAAAGTGATTGCCCGTCGCCGTGCAAAAGGGCGTGCGCGTCTCAGCGCCTAGTGGATCGTCTCAAGAAACGCACTGATTTTCTTGCCATTGCGAAGACAGGGCGTCGATGTGTGACACCTGCCTTTATCTTACAATCTCGCCCCTCTCCCTCTGATGGCCCTGTGCGCTTGGGCCTCACGGCCAGCCGGAAAGTCGGCGGGGCGGTCGAACGCAATCGGGCAAAGCGCCGCTTGCGGGCCCTTGCCCGGCATATTCTTCCCCTCAAAGGCCAGCCGGGCACGGATTATGTCCTTATCGCTCGCCAGGAAAGCTTACGCCGCGATTTCGCAGCGATGCGCCAAGACCTCGAGAAAGCCTTAAAAAAAGTGTAGTCTCTCCCCTTGCACGCCTTACGAGGACTCTACAGAAAGTTACGGTTAGTGTAACTTACTGTAGAGTGAGCTCCGGCAGTTCGCGCCGCCGGGAGCGGGGCTGTTTCTCCCACGGGCGGTAATTGCCGCGTTTGCGCACTGTCTCAATCTGCAGCCCCTGGGGCGTGAGGCGAAGACTATGAGCGCCTCCCCGCCAGAGATCAAACCAATCGATGACAAGCATTGCAGCAGGACAGGATTTTTGGCTGGGTTCCAGTCGAATGAGAATAGCGTCCTTCACACAGGGCTGGGACGTTTTGGAAGCAGCTATGATGACAGGTATTTTTCCAAGAATGTCTTGCGCGACCTCGTCTTTAGAAGGTAAAGGTTGCACTTCTCGCACTGCCCACTGTTTGGCCCAGGTTTGGATCGTAAATTTCCCTTTGCGGGTTGAGCTGACAGAGAGGGTGCCATCTTGAAGAAGGGCTGCTACTTTCCCTTGACCATCGATCAAAATATGAGGCGGATTGGGACAGAAGACAAGGACTAAGCCAACGCCTAAAGGAATCACTCCCCACCTGCGCCATGGCTGTTGCCACAGACAAATCCACAAAGACCCAAAGACCACAAGAGGGAGGAAAAGGGTCGGCGGCTGGGCCACTGGGATATAAGACCCGGGCCAACTTCCCACGGTTTTCGCAATCATGAGAAGAAGGCGCAACGCATTTTCAAAGACGCCCAGAGGATAGGCGCCGAGCCCCAAGGGAGCGAGAAGGCAGGTCAGAAAGGCACTCGGCATGATGACAAGGCTGGTGAGGGGGACGGCCAGAAGATTTGATTCAATGGCATGGAGGCTAAACCGGTGAAAGAGCGTCAACGTCAGAGGAAGAGTGGCGCAGGTCGCAAGAAAGGAGGTAAAGGCAAGACCACTTCCGTAGAGGATCAGTTTGCGAATCATGCCCCCGTGTCCCATCCATTGAGAGAGCGGTGTCCTCCACGTTTCATACCCTGCAATGAGACCAATGACAGCGGCAAAGGAAAGTTGAAAGCTGGGGCCTAGCAATGCCTCAGGGGTGGTCAGCAAAATGAGGAATGCTGCCAGGGCGACGGTGCGCATGGAAAGGGCAGACCTGTCGATCATGATCGCCCCCATCACCAGGCTAATCATAATAAAGGCCCTCTGGGCCGGCACCCCAAAGCCCGAAAGGACGAGATAGCCAAAGGTCATCAAAATGGTGCCCAAAGCGGCTATTTTCTTACTATTAAACGCAAGGCAGAGAGAGGGGATCAGGGCGAGTCCGCGCCGAATGACCATAAAGACAACGCCCGCTATGATGGTGAGATGAAGGCCCGAAATGGCCAAGATATGCGCCAGGCCTGATTGAATAAAGTCCTCGCGCACTCTTTCGGGAATGGCCGCTTTATCGCCTGTAATCAGGGCGGCCGCAATGGCGCCTGTGGGGGGCTTCATATGGGTCAGAAAAAAGGCTGTGATTTTTTCTCGCCGCTTTTCAAGCCGCGTTGCGAACGTGTGTTCTTTTTCTCTTATTTCTGGACGAGAAAGGGCAAACCCGGTTGCCCCGATCTCTTGAAAATAGGCTTGCCTGCGGAAATCAAATCCTCCCGGCAAGGTTGGATCGGCAACGGGGGCGAGCTTTGCACGTATCCGAATGACGTCTCCGGGCCACAGACGTTTCTGCTGTCCCTTACAGGTCAAACGCACCTTTTGCGGCGGCACATGGAGAAGATCGATTTTGAGGTGCGTCAGAAGAATGCGCTGAAAAAAACGACCCGTTTTGGTCGGCCGCAGCTCAACTTGGGCGACCCTCCCCTCAATGATCAGCGGCGGTAAGGGATAGTGCAACATGTGGGGATGGAGACTGTGTGTTCTGACAAAAGCCGCCGCAAACCCCAGCCCTATGAATCCAATGGCCAGACGCGGAAGACGCCAAAAAGCGCCCCACAGGGAAAGACAAAAGAGGAGAAGGCCTCCCCAGGCCCAGGCTTGAGAGGGCTCAAAAGGAAGGTTGAAATAACCTGCAATCCCGCTCCCTAAAAAGACAGGAGCCCAGAGGATCCATCGATGACGGTCCGCAAAAAAAGATGATAAAAGACGCTCCCTGTATCCCATAGGGACTACCATAAAGAGAGGAATCGAAAGGCGCAAGGGCCTCGCTTCCATAAGATCTTACTTTCTGAAAGGGAACATGCTATCTTTCTTGTCACATGTCGCTTGGCCTCCTTTAGGGACCCATGATCCAATATCGCTTTATCAGCTTCATCCTTGGCATTTTCTTGAGCATTTTGGCCGGAGCGATGGTTATTCCGGCGCTGATGGATCTCCTGCATGGCGACCCGGATTGGGTTTATTTTGCGGAAGCGGCGGCCATCACGGGGTTTGTGGGGGTTCTCTTGGGTCTCTCTTGTAAGCCCGATGCGCCCCCGAGTCTTGAAATTCGAGAAACCTTTATTCTGACCGTCTCCAGCTGGATGATGATTTCGGCCTTTGCCTCCCTCCCCTTTATTTTGTCCAGCGTCGCTCCCACGATGACAGATGCCTTTTTTGAGGCGGTGTCCGGGCTTACCACCACGGGCGCTACGGTTTTTCAAGATCTTGATTATGCACCGCCCGGGATTTTGTTGTGGCGGGCTCTTCTCCAATGGCTCGGCGGGGTGGGAATCGTGGTCATGGCCATGACGATTCTCCCTGCCCTCAAAATCGGGGGAATGCAGCTTTTTCGCAATGAATTTTCCGACCGCTCCGAAAAATATCTGCCTCGTATTTCCCAAGTCGCAACGGCGATCCTCTCGACCTATCTCCTCTTTTCCACCTTATGCAGCGTTGCCTATTGGCTGGCGGGCATGACACCTTTCGAAGCGATTTGTATTATGATGTCAACGGTCTCCACAGCGGGATTTGCAACGTCAGATCTTTCCATTGGGTCCTTCAATAGCCCTTGGATCGAAGCAATCGCCATTGTTTTCATGATCTTGGGCAGCACAACCCTTCTCCTGTGCACCCGATTTCTTCAGGGAGACGTCAAATCTTTATGGAAAGATCCGCAAGTGCGGGTTTACCTCTGTCTTCTCCTGGTCGCTTCAGCCTGCCTTACGGGATGGTTGTGGCAGACACAGCAATACGATGGCCTGACCGCCTTCCGCCAGGGCGTCTTTGCGGCCGTTTCAATTGGGTCCACTACCGGGTTTACCATTGGCGATTTCAGTGTCTGGGGGGGATTTTCAGTGATTTTCCTCTTTCTCCTCATGTTTATTGGGGGCTGCACGGGCTCAACGGCAGGCGGGATTAAGATCTTTCGTTTTCAAATTCTTTTTAAAGCCGCCCAGCTCCAATTGCGCCAGCTGCGCCGCCCCCACGGCATCTTTATTCCCCTTTACAACATGCAGCGCTTGAAAGAATCCGAATTTATGTCAGTTTTGGCCTTTTTCGCCCTTTATATTTTTTGTTATGCCGCCCTCGCCCTCAGCCTCACTTTATGCGACATCGACGTCCTCTCCAGCCTCTCAGGCAGTGCCACAATTTTAGGAAATGTCGGACCGGGCTTAGGAGATCAAATTAGCTACCATGGGAACTACAGCGCCCTCCCCGATCCTGCGAAATGGATCGTCATGTTTGGGATGCTGCTGGGGCGGTTAGAATTGCTGACGATTTTGATCTTTTTCAGCCCCTCTTTTTGGCGGACGTAAATATCAGGAGTCAGGAAACAGGAACCAGGATTAAGCTTTCTGAGTCCTGATTCCCGATTCCTGACTCCTGATTCCTGAAAATGGCGCGCCCGAAGGGATTCGAACCCCTGGCCTTTGCCTCCGGAGGGCAACGCTCTATCCAGCTGAGCTACGGGCGCACGGTTCCTCTCCCCTATCAGACTTTTCTCCAGAAGTCACGCAGTTTTCAGAAAACAGACGTCAGAAATCAGGAGACAGGGCTATTTATCCTGACTCCGGGCTCCTGTTTCCTGACTTCTGTTAACTGGGATGACAAAGGGGGGAAGTCACGCAGTTTTCAGAAAACAGGCGTCAGAAATCAGGAGACAGGGCAATTTACCCTGACTCCTGGCCCCTGTTTCCTGACTCCTGTTACTTACAGCCGAATTTGCGCCGAGCGTCAGATACATCGCGCGCAGAGGCTTTGGGATGGGTGCTCAGTTCCTCGAGGGTTGTGCAGGCATCTGAATCTCTCCCGAGTGCGTGCAGAGATTCTGCAAGTTTCAGCAAATTATGAGAGGCTTTTGAGGATTTCGGGTAGAGCTTATGGCCTTTTGCAAAGCTTGCCGCAGCTTTCTCATAATCTTCGCGTGCAAAAAATGTCACCCCGAGCCAGTACTGTGCCTGCCCCGCCAACGCATCTTTGGGGTGAGCGTCTAAAAAGGCTGCAAAAGCAGCTTCGGCTCCCTCATAGTCTCCCTCTTCAAGTTTCGTTAAGGCATTTCCATATTCTTCGGCTGGCGATGCAGGTTCAATCAGCGGGGGTTGCTCGACTCCCACTTCCTCCGTCATATTATGAACGTCACGCAGGGGTGCCTCATGCTTTTCCTTGGTCGGCCCCCTCTCTTCTTGAAGAAGATTAAGGGCATGGGTCATGTCCTCCACTTTTCCTTCAAGCGCCCGATTGGCTGTCTCAAGATTTTCCAGACGGGTGAGAATCCCTGAAAGCGCGCCTGCTTCTTGGGCCCATGCCGCTGAAGAGATGAGGAGACATCCGCTTAAGATAAAGGAGAGGAACGTAAGGCTCGCATGGATGTCTGGTTTTTTAAGGAATTTAATATATTTTTCCACCATTATACCTCTTCTTTTATTCAGAGACTCCATGGGTGCCCCTCCTTTTCTGGGTTTTTTCTTCGCAAGGCAGTATAAACTCTATTTTTAATTTTCTATAAAAAAACCCCCACATTACTGCGGGGGTTTTTTAGTGAGTCACTTAGCAACTAGTATACAAACTTAGCTGTGAAAGCGATTCTGTTGTACGCGCCTGGTCTGATAGAGACGGCGTTAGAGGGAGCTCCCTTGTTAATAGGGAATGTCTGCTTTCCGAAAGTGACGCCTGTGTATTCAAATCCACACACAACGTTCTTTGCAACCAAGAAATCAACACCAAATCCCCAGAGGAATCCATTCAAACGCTTGGAAGCATTGAGGCCGTTGAGGTCGTTTCCAGTGGATGCGACTGATGAGACTTTATATTGTGCATTTTCCCATCCCAAATAGACTTTTGGCATGACCAAATTGTTAATGACGTAACCAACGACACCACGCAAATCAAGAGCATTGCGCATCTGCACTTTCACACCGTTGATGTTGTTTGTAGCAGGACCTTGGAAATTGTTCGTGCTGCTTGTATTGGACCAGTTCGCAATAAAGTCAAGACCGAGACCCCAGTTGTTGAAACGTTGGAGATATCCAACCATCAAACCACCATCTAGACCTTGCATCGCTGATTTAGATGCGAAGGTTGCAGTATTGATTGTGGTCACCAAGTTGCTTGCTGCGAAACCATATCCGAGGTCAGCACCGAAGGAGAAACCTTGGAATGCTTTTGGGCAAGGGCATGGAACTGCGCAAGGAGCAGCTGGTGCTACTGGCATAGCTGTTTGTGCAGAAGCAGCAGTCGCTGCCAATGTTGTTGTTAACGCGAGTGCGAGTAAAGAAACTTTCTTCATGTTCATATCCTTTCTTGAAAGTTAGCACCAACACATCTATCATGTCCCCAAACAAGAAAAGAGAGAAAATTAACAGTTTATTAAAAAAACCTTAAAAAGTTGCAAATATACCACTATGACCCCTTCTTCCGCCCTCAAACTTCGCTTTGCCCCTTCCCCGACAGGATACCTGCATCTGGGCAATACGCGCACAGCTCTTATTAATTGGCTCTATGCCCGCGCCCACCAAGCGGAGTTTATCCTACGCCTTGATGATACGGATGTCCAACGCTCTGAACAAAAATATACAGATCAGCTCCAGAAAGACCTCCAGTGGCTCGGCTTGACCTATGATCACTTCCTCAAACAGTCGGACCGTTTTGATCTTTACAAAGAAGCTGCAGAGTGCCTCAAGGCTCAAGGCCGACTTTATCCGTGCTATGAAACGCCTGAAGAGCTTTCGTTGCAGCGTAAAACCCAGCTCGCCGCCGGGAAGCCTCCTCTCTATAACCGAGCTTCCCTCTCTTTGACTCCTTCTCAAGTTGAAGCTTTTGCCCAGGAAGGTCGTCACCCTCACTGGCGCTTTAAGATGGAGGCCGGCGAGATTCACTGGCATGACCTGATTCGGGGGCCTGTCACGTTCCAAGGCGAACGCCTCAGCGACCCGGTCCTCATTCGGGAAGACGGCTCCCCTGTTTATACCTTTGCCACGTCGGTGGATGATCTTGAGATGGGGATTACGCATATTCTGCGTGGTGAAGATCATGTCACCAATACGGCTGTCCAGATTCAAATCATGGAAGCGTTGAGTGGACACCTCAATGCCATTCAATTTGGCCACCTGGCGCTCATTTCAGGCGCGCAAGGAGAAGGCCTCTCAAAGCGCGAAGGCAGTCTCAGCCTCATGGAGCTCCAGGCCCAAGGGATTGAACCCATGGCCATTAATAGTTTGTTGGCTAAACTCGGCACCTCCGACCCCATTCTGGCCTATGCCCATCTTGAAGGCCTTTTGGACGCTTTCTCCATTACCAGCTTCGGGCGCGCCACGCCCAAGCTTGATCCGGAGGATCTCTGGCTCATGAACACCAAAATATTGCGCCTTTTTTCCTTTGAAGACATCAGGCCTCGCTTGGAAGCCCTGGGGCTTTCCGAAGCGACCCCGGCCTTTTGGGCAATCGCTCAAAACAATATTGAGAAGCTTGAGGACGTGCGGGAATGGGGCGAAATTTGCTATGGCAAAACGTGTTTCCCGGGGGAAAATCCAGCATTCCTTGAAGTCGCGGCCCAGTCTTTGCCCCCTGCCCCTTGGGATGAAACAACTTTTAAAGCCTGGGCGGATCAGATTAAGACGCTGACAGGTCTTAAAGGGAAAGAATTATTTATTCCCCTGCGGCGGGCGCTCACCGGGCAAGAGCACGGCCCCGAACTCAAGGACCTCATTCTCGTCATGGGTCACGCCCAAGTCCTCATGCGTCTTCAAACCAGAAGGAACCTATAGAATGTCTCTCAATCTCCACAACACCCTCACCCGCAAACTGGAACCCTTTGTGCCCCTTGATCCAGCTCATGTCCGTCTTTATGTGTGCGGTCCCACCGTTTATAGCTTTGCCCATATCGGCAATGCGCGCCCAACGGTTGTGTTTGATGTGTTGAATCGGCTTCTGCGACAACTCTATCCGAAAGTCACCTTTGCCCGGAATATTACGGATATTGATGACAAGATCATTCACGCTGCCAAAGAGAATGGGGAAACGATTGAAAATCTGACCCAACGCACGGCAGATATTTTCCGTAAAGAAATGAAAGATTTGGGGAACCTTCCCCCCGATGTTGAGCCGTTGGCCACCGGACACGTGGATCAAATGATTGCGTTGATTCAGACGTTGATCGACAAAGGCCACGCTTATGAAAGCCAGGGGCATGTTCTGTTTTCCGTCAAAACCTTCCCCGCTTATGGCCAACTTTCCCGCTGCAACCAAGAGGAAATGCTGGCCGGCGCACGGGTGGAAGTTGCCCCCTACAAACGGGATCCTGAAGACTTTATCCTTTGGAAGCCCTCCCCCGATGATTTCCCTGGCTGGGACAGCCCCTGGGGCCGCGGCCGGCCCGGATGGCATATTGAATGCTCGGCCATGGCGTCTGCGTATCTGGGGCAAACCTTTGATCTCCATGGTGGCGGCCAAGATCTCATGTTCCCCCATCATGAAAATGAGATCGCTCAAAGCCAAGCCTGTTTTGGCCCCCAGACCTTTGCCCGCACCTGGCTGCATAATGGCATGCTCACGGTGGATGGGGAGAAGATGTCCAAATCTTTGGGTAATATCATTACGACCCACCAATTGCTTGAGACCATGCCGGGGGAGCTGATTCGTTTTATCCTGCTCTCTACCCATTACCGTCAGTCCCTCGATTGGACGGACCAGCTTGTGGCCCAATCCCGCACAAGTTTGGATCGGTTGTATAATGCGCTCAGAGGGCGCACCCTCACGGAGGCTTCTCCTTCTGAAGCGGTGACCGCCGCTCTCCAGGATGATTTAAACACCCCCCTGGCGATTGCCGCCCTGCATGAGCTGGCGACCCAGATCCATAAAGCCTCCACCCCTTCTGAGAAAGACCGCCTTGCTTCTGTTCTCAGAGCCAGCGGGGCCTGGCTGGGCCTCCTCCAACAAGATGCTGAAAAATGGTTTAAAGGAACCGTGGATGAAGCTGCGATTCTCGAGCTTATTCAAGCGCGGGAAGCGGCTCGCCATCAAAAAGATTTTAAAGAAGCAGACCGCCTGCGGGATCTTCTCCTTCACCAAGGTGTTCACCTTGAGGATAGTCCTCAAGGGACCCTTTGGCGCCACCAGAATTGAGGGTTTGTGACAGATACTACCACGCTCGTTATCATTCTTGTTGAACCGCAACTGGGGAGGAACATTGGCTCAGTCGCCCGGGCCATGTTGAACTTTGGCTTGACCCGCCTGCGCCTGGTACGCCCGCGCGATGGCTGGCCCAACCCGGAGGCGGCGCCGTCGGCGGCTGGGGCTGAGCAAATCCTCCAAGAGGTCGAGGTCTTTTCCACGACCCAAGACGCCATGGCCGATCTCAACCGCGTCTTTGCAACCTCTGCCCGTCCTCATGATATGATTAAGTCGGTGTATACCCCCCATATGGCCCTTGAGCACCTGGCGGAAACGGCCCATCAAAACCAGAAAGTCGGCGTCCTCTTTGGAGGAGAACGGTGTGGGTTGTGTAGTGAAGATGTGGCCTTGTGTGAGGCCTTGATCAAGATTCCCTCGAATGCGGCCTTCCCCTCCCTCAACATCGCCCATGCGGTCGCCCTCATTGCCTATGAGTGGGCGATTCAAGTCGCTCCCACCCCGTCTCAGGTCTTCCGCATCGGGCACACCTCCCTCGCGACCCGCGCTGAGCTGGGGCAGTTTTTCGCCCACCTTGAAGCATCCCTGGATAAGTCAGGCTTTCTCCGCCATCCCAACAAGCGCCCCACCATGGTCCGCAACCTGCGCAACATCTTTCAACGTGCCCATTTGACGGAACAAGAAATCCGCACCCTGCGTGGCGTCATCACCAGCCTCACGACGGAGGTGGGGAGAGGGTGAAACTCCATGGGGCTTGCCCCATAGTATCTTATGATTCTTCGCCGGGTTTCACCCGCCGAAGCGTATCCTCCTCTTGCCCGACGTAGCTTTTGGACAAAGTGACCCTCAAACCCAAAAAAATTTTTGACTTTTGCAAAAAGCCTGTGTTAAGCTTCTTTTTAGCGAACACTTTCGTTCGTCCGCAGTTTTCCCACGAGTATACATCCTGATGCGCATTATTGGTGGACAGTGGCGTGGGAAGCAGATTCTCCCCCCTCCAGGCACACAGACACGCCCCACCGCGGATCGCACGCGGGAGATGATTTTTAATGTTCTGTTGCATAATCCTGCTTTCACCCCCTTGGACTTCACGCAAAAGCGAGTTTTGGATGTCTTTGCAGGTACGGGCGCCTTGGGGCTCGAGGCCCTCTCAAGGGGAGCACAAACGGTAACATTTATTGAAAGTCATCCAGATACGCTGACGATTTTGCGCAAGAATCTCTCTGCAGTTTCCGCGGACCGCACCCAGGTGATGGCGCAGGATGCCCGCACGCTTCCCCGGGCCACACACGCATTTGATCTTGTCTTTTTGGATCCGCCGTATGGGCAAGACCTCCTTGCTCCTACCTTAACGCGGCTGTTTGAGCAGGGGTGGCTCGCCTCGGATGCAATTCTGGTGATGGAGATGGATAAAACGGAAACACCTGCTTTGCCCGCTTTTGTTGCTCCGCGTCTCGAGCGCACTGCAGGGCGCGCAAAGGTCTGCTTCGCAGTTTGGTAGTTGGTCATTAGTGATTAGAGCGTTTTTTGTTTAAGTTCATACACTTAATTGTCATCCCAGACTTACAATGCCTTACCCTCATTTCTCCCCCGCACCAGCGGGGGATGGAGTGAGGGTGTAGGCATTGTTGATCTGGGACCCAGTTTTCAGGAAGCAGAAATCAAAAAACAGGGATCAGGAAAATTATCCTGACTCCTGATTCCTGTGCCCCAACTCCTGTTGTCTGGGTCCCAGATCAACAAATCCTAAAGAGTTCCATCCTCTCCCTCGTTTCTCTCGGGAGAGCGCGAAACTCAAGGATTTGTAGGTCTGGGATGACAGGTTTAATTACGCATTCACCACTTTTGCCATCGGATTGAGGGCGGCTTGGAGATACCCCACCACGTGGTCAGTCATCGTGGGCAATTGACCCGCAAAGAAGTGGTCCGCCCCGGGAATGACCCGATAATCAATGAAAAGGCCGCGCTGGGCTGCCAGGCGTTGGGAAAGCTTCTGGACCGATTCCTTGGGCACGATCTCATCTTGATCGCCTTGGAGAACCAAACCAGGTACAGGGCATGGCGCCAGGAAGGTAAAGTCATAGAGGTTGGCAGGCGGGGCCACGGCCACAAAGCCATCGAGTTCGGGCCGGCGCATCAAGAGCTGCATGCAAATCCAGGCCCCAAAGGAAAAGCCAGCCACCCAACATTGGCGAGGTTCAGGGTTTTGCACCTGGAGCCAATCGAGACACGCAGCCGCATCGCTGAGCTCTCCCTCGCCGCGATCGAACTTGCCTTCCGACCGACCTACACCGCGGAAATTAAAGCGGAGCGTACTAAAACCTTGCTCAACAAAGGTACGGAAGAGAGCATAACTGACTTTGTTATTCATCGTCCCCCCATGTTCGGGGTGAGGATGCAAGACAATCGCAATCGGCGCGTTGCGATTTTTAGATGGTTGATAACGGGCTTCAATACGACCGGCAGGGCCGCTGATGAGAACTTCTGGCACGATACTTTCCTCTCAATCTCTTAAGGGCCCTTTGTACCACTTTCATTTAGAAAAGTCAAGGATTTTTAACGATTTTTTAACATTTTCTTAGGATTTTTCCCTGACCCCACCAGCTTTTTTTCACACAAGACAATATTTTTATGCTATAATCGCTGGTACGAACTAAAATTGAATAGACATTATAAGGAATACATACAATGATAAATCTTAAAATTACTCTTAGCGCAATCGCACTTTCCCTTCTTTTGGCGCCTGAATTACTATCCGCAGCAACAGCGCATGACACTGCGGATGACAACGAAACCCCGAACATTTCGGGCATTTCACTGGCGACACAGCAAGGCAAGGATTACGCTCATGTACGACAGCTTAATTCTGAGTACGCTACTCGCATTGAGACGATGAACGGTGCCAGGGCCAATGGGCAGCTTGATGAAACCGAGACCCCGATGGAGCGCGAAGCAGGACGCGCGTTGTCAGATGAAATCTCCAGGCAAAGAGCGCTTTATCCGTATGGTGCCTTTAACACATTCCCAACCTTTATCTGGAAGGACAAAAGCGGAAACCCCATTCCTTTGATTGATTAGAGCCTATTTGATTTAAATTTTGTCGTCGTCTTCCAACGCCCCACGGCGAAATCTTGGGATAGCCTGAAGCGCGGGGATGACGACTTATTTTGCCCGAAATCGCTCGCTTTGCAGTCCCACCACAGAAATTTTCTCTCCTTGTGTATAGGATTGCGCCCCCGGATACACGATCGTCAAATGATCGAGTTTGAGGGTTTCCATTGCCTCCCGCATGGAGGCCGTCACCTTTGGAGTGTCTGTATACTTAATCTCAAAACCCAGCCGCTTTCCTCTTTTAAAGAGGAGAAGATCCAATTCTGCACTGGTTTGCGTCGCCCAAAAATAGCACTCTTCCGAGCGTGCCTCATAATGATTAATCACTTGTTCAAGGGCAAATCCTTCCCAAGAGGCGCCAAGTTTGGGATGGGTTTCGATTTCGCGCTGCGTCTCAAGCCCTAAAAAGGCATGAAAAATGCCTGAATCTCGAAAATAAATTTTGGGGGCCTTCACTTGCCGTTTACTGATATTTTCAAACCACGGCGTGAGGGAACGCATCATAAATGTCCCCGTCAGGACATCGAGATATCGACGCACGGTTGTGTCTGAGATATCTAAAGAACGCCCTAATTCACTTGCGTTAAGACGTTGGCCATGCATATGACACAACATCATCCAAAAGCGCCGCATATGGGCCGCAGGAATTCGGATCCCCAAATTGGGGATGTCCTGCTCTAAAAAGGTCGTGATATAATCTTCCCGCCACCGCAAACTTTCTTCATCTGTCCCTGAAAGAAAAGATTTTGGGAATCCACCCCGTCGCCAGAGGGTGAGCATAGTGTCCACCTCAAACAGTTGAAAGGGGGGCAATTCCATATACGTGATACGCCCTGCAAGGGTTTCAGAGGATTGCTGCAACAGATCCCGTGACGCACTCCCTAAGATCAGGAATTTACGCGGCCGCTCATCCACCAGGACCCGCAAAACAGGAAACAACTCGGGACGACGCTGCACCTCATCAATAATGACAAGCCCCTCTAGCTCAGACAAAGTTGTGTAGGGTTCATCCAGGCGCGTCACATCTAACGGGCGCTCTAAATCAAAAAAGTGAACAGGCTCCCCTTCTTTTGCAAAAAGATGCGCATATTGATGGGCCAGGGTTGTCTTGCCCACCTGTCGCGGCCCCAAAATGGCGCAAACAGGATTAATCTTAAACGCACTGATGACGCGATCAAGGTAGTGGTCACGTTGGTAAAGGGTCACGTTCTATCCTTGCAAATTCAACTTTATATGTCGAATTTACACGGTTTTTTTAAAAAATGCAAGGATTTCTCTATTTTTTGTGGAGGACAGTATGAAGGGGGCGGCAAGGTAAGCGCACGCCTTAGAGGGAGCGCCCTCTCCTCACGGCGGCAACGCGCGCCCCGTCCAACGGTTCTCTTAGTCTTCGAGACTCTTACTCTTTAAATTCGTCCATCTCGGTGAATTGTGCTTGCAGGTGAGGGTGGAAGTGCCTCAAGACCTCCAGCTCCGTGGAACACGCACTCTCTTGCCCCATCCATTGACTCACGCCCTTAATGTAGGCTCTCTTATCATTAGGATTCCCCACACCGAAGGCCTCTAATGTGTCTGAGGATTCAGTGAGCTCCTCCTCCCTACAGAACGTTTGATAGGCTTGATTTGCTGGCAATTCCCGAAATGTTTTATCATTTTTTCTCTGTCGATCCAAGATGCACGCGTAATACGCCAATACTTCTGGATCTGACAAGGGCGCGGCTCGTACGCCTGCGCTGGGGTGTGCATCCTCTCCACCAACGGGCTGGCTTTCATTTCCGCCCGCACTCGCACAAAACCCCGCAGACGTTGCGAGGAGAACAAGAACACTTGATGCTGTGAATAGTCTTAACACGCCTAACTCCTTTTTAATATTCTTCAAAAAAGTTCCTTATTATAAATTTTTTCTTATGATTGTCAATAATGATCTTTTAACTTGTGTGTGGCTTTTTGTGGAGATTCAGCACGAAGGGGCGGCAAGGGAGCGTTGCGCAGAGCGGGAGCGTCGCACCTCCTCATGGAGACAACGGCCCCGCCCAACGGTTCTCTCAGTCTATGAACTTGTCTTGAGCCTCATGCATCTCTTGGAAGAGTCCTTCCAGGTGGGGATTGGCCTGCATAATGGCGGCCTTCTCATCCACCCCCAGATCAAGCTTGTCCAGATGTTCATAGATGCGCTCCCTGTAGGCCGTCCATGCCGCATAATCCTCCCTCATGTATGCATCATTTGCGTCCGAACTATCAGGGTCCAGCCCCTTTCGCTTTGCGAATGCGATAAAGGCTTTCCTTTCTGGCGTCGCGTCAAATCTTCTATACTCGTCTATATGTTGATTCACGATCTGCAGGACGCGCTCTAATGCTTTCATGTCTGAATCTGACAAAGACTGAGCCGTTACGTCTACGTTAAGTTGCACATGCCCTTCATTGCCGTCTGCACAAAAGCCAGCCGACGTTGCGAAGAGAACAAAGGCGCTTGATACTGCGAATCGTTTTAACATGTTTAATCCTTTGTTAATATTTTTCAATAATTTTCTATTTATTGTATATTGTTTTCTTATGATTGTCAAGCGCACAGCCCTTTGCATCGGATACCCCTGTAGGGAGCGAGATCCTCACCTTTCAATTCTTCTTCTCAATTCTGGCTCCCTCCCTATCCATCTCTCGGAATTGTTGTTTCAGATGGGGGTGGGTGTTCCAGAGGGCCAACCTCTCATCCCGCAGCTTATCCCATTCGGCCCCATATGTCTCTACGACTCTCTCGTAAGCCATCGCGGCCTCATAATCCTCCCTCGCGTACACGTCCTCTGCCTCCATGAAATGATCGTCGATCCCATACCTCTCCAAGAACGCCTCATAGGCTTGCCTTTCTGGCGTCGCTTGAAATTGTCTCCAACTGTCTATCTGTTGATTCAAGATCTGTTGGAAGTGCTCCAATGCTTCCAGGTCTGAACCTGATAAAGACTGAGCCGTTACGTCTACGTTAAGTTGCACATGCCCTTCATTGCCGTCTGCACAAAACCCAGCCGACGTTGCAAGGAGAAAAAAGGCGCTTGATACTGCGAATCGTTTTAACATGTTTAATCCTTTGTTAATATTTTTCAATAATTTTCCATTCATTGTATATTATTTTCTTATGATTGTCAAGCGCACCTCCCTTTTTATCCAAACCCCCTCACTTCCAAAAAAGGAACCCCTATGACACGTCCAGAACTCCTGCGTACCCTCCAAGAGGGCCTTCAAAAAGAACGCGCGCGGCGCAAAAAAGTGGCCGATTCTTACACGTGGTCCCTCCAGGCGCGGCCCAACCAGTTGCCACCTGAAGGTGACTGGCACACCTGGCTCATTCTTGCGGGACGAGGGTTTGGGAAAACCCGCACAGGGGCGGAAACGCTCCGATTTTGGGTCCATCAGGAAGGGCGGCGCCATCTCGCCCTCATCGGGGAAACGGAGCTCGAAACCCGTCACGTGATGGTGGAGGGCCCTTCGGGAATTCTGGCTGTCCATCCGCCGCAGGAACGGCCTTTGTACGAACCCTCGAAGCGGCAACTTGTGTGGCCGAATGGGGCGATCGCGACCTGTTTTAGTGCGGAAGCCTATGAGCAACTGCGCGGACCCCAGTTCGATGGGGCGTGGGTGGATGAGCTGGCAAAATTTCCTGAGAGTGAAAAAGTCTGGGACCAGCTGATGTTTGGGCTGCGCCTGGGACCATGTCCTCGCGTCATCGTGACAACGACGCCTCGATCGACGCCCTTCTTGAAGAAACTTCTCCGCACCCCCGAGGTTGTGGTCACTCGGGGCACCACTTTTGAAAATGAGGCCAATCTCGCCGCCCCTTTTCTCAGTTATATCCAACGCCATTATGCCAACAGCCCTCTGGGCCGCCAAGAAATTCATGCAGAGATTGTTGAGGATCACGCTGGCGCTTTATGGACCCATGCCTTGATCAAAAAGGCAACGGATGGCTTTCGCGAAACACCGCTGAGCCGCCTCATCATCGCGGTTGATCCTGCTGTCACCCATGGCCGCAAAAGCGATGAAACAGGTATTATTGTGGCCGGCATCACCCCGGACGGCATTGGCGTTGTTCTTGAAGACCTTTCCTGCCGCACCTCCTCCCATGTGTGGATCCGAACCGTCATTGAGGCGTACCATCGTCTGAATGCGGACCGCGTGGTGGCCGAAATTAATATCGGTGGTGAGCTGGTGGAACAATTGCTGCGCACCTATGACCCCTCGATCAGCTATAAAGGCGTGCGCGCCTCCCGTACTAAAGCGATTCGTGCTGAACCCATTGTCGCCCTTTATGAGCAAGGCAGAATTTGGCATTGCGCTCATTTCCCGATCCTTGAAGAGCAGATGTGCAGTTATATCCCCGGCCAAACGCACGGCTCACCCGATCGCCTCGACGCCCTTGTGTGGGCTTTGACCGAACTGATCCTCGAGTGCCCCCCCTTTATGGGAAAAATCTGGTTCGCCTAAGAAAATGGTAAGGAAATGATGGTAGGATGATAGCACAACATGAGTTTTAGAAAAGAGGATAAAAACGCTAACATTGTCATCCCAGAGCTAGCAATTCTTTGTTCTTATTCCTCGCATTCGCGAGGGGTGAGAACATTAGAATTGCTTCATCTGGGACCCAGTTTTCAGGAAGCAGAAAACAGGGATCAGGAAAATTATCCTGGATCCTGTGCCCCGACTTCTGTTATCTGGGTCCCAGATCAACAACTCCTACAAGCCCCACCCCATCCCCCGCTAATGCGGGGGAGAGCTGGCGCTTGTAGGAGTTGTAGTCTGGGATGACACACTTTGAGCACTCTTATTCAAAACTCAAGATTTATTTTTGTAGGAGGCCCCGATGTCTTTTAAATTCACCATCTTTCTCTTTTTACTCAGCCTTCTCTTCTGTCCCCCCCTTTTTGCCGACGACTCCCTACAAGAAACGGTCCACGAGGCCATTGAGGATTTGGTGGAAAGCAATCAGAATTTTGTGGCCTCCAAGAAAGACACCCACTTTGACAATTTTGCCGATGGGCAAGATCCGCGTGTCACTATGGTGCTTTGCTCTGATTCACGTGTGCAGGGTCACCATTTCTCGGAAGATGGAGAAAATGACGTCTTTATGGCTCGCAATATTGGGAACCAATTCGCCACCACGCGGGGCTCGGTTACCTATGGCGTGAATGTCCTCAAAACCCCGGTGTTGATTTTTATCGGTCATTCTCACTGTGGGGCGGTCAAAGCCGCCATGGGGGATTTCAGTGGACTTGAAGCGCCCATTCGGAAGGAGCTGGACACCCTGAAACTCCACGGCATGACCGATGAAAAAAAAGCTGTCATCGAAAATATTCATCACCAAGTCTCCGCGGCGCTGAAGGCGTTCAAAGGGAAGGTCACCGCAGAAGAACTGGCCATCCTGGGCGCTGTGTATGATTTCCGCGATGATTACGGACATGGCAAAGGACAGCTGATTATTGTGAACCTCAATGGCAGCCGCGACCCCGCCACCATCCGCGCCTCCCACTACCTAGA
>Ga0207078_1041_pt1 | contig 25548 bp, 22 predicted proteins | sample Alteio_BWMinHeat_60_FD_153579 | JGI IMG/M metagenome (GOLD analysis project Ga0207078, IMG submission 153579) | Enriched cells from forest soil in Barre Woods Harvard Forest LTER site, Petersham, Massachusetts, United States -... | ecosystem: Environmental > Terrestrial > Soil > Temperate forest >... | reverse complement strand
TTCTCTAAAAATTGTAATCTTTGAGCCAGGGGAATGGTTTTATAGTTAGCGCTATTAGCGACTGCCTCTCCCAGCATTTTTCGATCAAATTCTGCAATAATCTTGGAAGCATCCGCTTTCTGCATCCCCTCTGCAAACGCATTCAGTTCTTCTGTGCCAAAATTAATCTGAAAACACCCCCCCTCCTTACATAATTCGATAAACAACTCTTTAAATATTAACTGAGGGAACATTTTTTTATATGAACTCAAATCAACTAGTTCGAGATTTTTACAGGCGTTAATTTGGTGAATCATGTGTTCAATTTTCGTCAACGCTTGAGGATCCCGACCAGCCGCTACCCCTCCTTGTAATTTTGTTTTCTGTTCTTCCAATTCCTTAAGCAGTATATTAAATGTTTGCGTAATCAATTGAATAGGTATCAAACCATTATCCAATTTTTGGAAAATATGAGAGAAACAAAAATAGACAAACTGATCTTCATTGTGAGCGGCTTTATAGGTATCATATAAAGTCTGAAATCCCTCGATGTCTGGAGAATCAAAAGTTTCTTTATTAATTATTTCTATATTTTCTTTTTTAAAGAAAGCCCGCTTGATATATAGCGACAAGGCATCGTTTAAAGAAATTTTATCATGAAAGGAAATCTTCATTTCTTTTAACTTATTTTTTACGGAATCTAAGTACAGCACATCCAACCTTCGATCGATTATCCCCCCTTGCGTATCAGCCACTCTCAACCACGCCTTTACTTCCTCGTTATGTGCGCTTTTATGCTCGTTTATAGTCCTTACCAGATGATCAAGAGCTCCACGAATTCGAATATTATCTCCCGACAGATAGGCATTAACTACCCCTTCCAGGGCAGCTCTTGCGTGATCGGCTTTTCCCGAAGGAAAATTATTCAAAAAATTTTGAATAATACTTTCCTTTAATTGCGCTAAACCAGTCTCCCTTAATAGTACTATTCCGGTCTTTTTTTCATCTTTTATCATCTTTTCATATTTTACTATTGATCTCAGCAGCCTGAAGGATTCCAAATGAATATTGCCCGTTTTTTCTTTGCACTTTGCAACATACACTTTGAATGCTGGAGCAACTACCGCATCAAAACGGTCCTTGAATGTTAACTTACTCGTACACTCCTTTAAGATTTTCTCCAATGCAACAGGATCTTTCAAGTCGATCGGTGTTAACTCTCGAGATCCTGGGTCAAGGGGCAAATCCTCATCGGGTTTTATTTTTTGAAATTTTGTCTCCCCTCTAAAATTACGGAATACCTTTGCCCAAAAAGAAGTTCTTTGGACAGTATCTGTTTCCGAATTTGGATTGGGACAGCTGCGCTTAAGACTGGGAAGTGCTCCTTTAGGTTTACTCATTGTTTTTTTAACCGATGAAGGTGCCGCACTCAACAATGCGGGGCTCGACTTTGCATCGGGACTTGAAGGCTCCACAACAACAGGGGGTACGCCACCAGGAAGACCGCCGATAGAAGATCTGGGTAAATTATCCATAAAACACCTCCACCATTTCTTAATTCTCAATCTTCATTATAACTATTTTAATTTTATTATTAAATAATCACTTTTTATTTATTAATAAATTGAATTTAAATTATTAGTTATGATATAATGGTTGTAAATTTGTTAAATTAGGAGAAATAATAGATGCCAGTTCAAGCAAATAATAATGTAAACAAACAGCCCCAAGACTTTATTAAACCGCTCATCCTCTATTCTTTACCTGAATATATTGATGCCATTGATAAAAAATGGGAAGCTGGCAAAAAACGGGAAGCCAGGGTCATGGCTCTTGCCTTGCCCTTGTTTGAACTAAAAGGGGTCATTTCCAATGGAATGGCATGTGCACTGCGGATACCGGGAGCAGCCCTGAACATTACCGGATTTTTCTTCCTTATGTTCATCGAAACGAAGTCGCTTGCATTTACAACAATAGGCAAAATGTGCAGGAATTTGCCAACGCCTAACCGGGTGATAATACTTGCGGCTAAAACTTTGACTTGTGCCTTTGGGATCGTATTCGCCCCTCTCATGGGATTAGCTAATCCTAAATTCAATGTTGAATTCCACCAATTTTGTGAATTTGACCCCAAATGGAAACCTCCGGCAAAAAAGGCAAATGCAAAAGATAAACTCCCTGAAAATAACGAAACCACCCCTAAGGGCTTTGATGCTATTGTAGGGATGGATGATGTGAAAAAGCAAATGCAAGGGATTATGAACACAGTAATGGAACCCGAATTGGCCAAAGCCTACCGCCTTAACCCGGCCAATGGGATTATCTTTTACGGCCCCCCGGGAAATGGAAAAACCCATTTTGTCGAAAGATTTGCCGAACAGCTGGAAATTGCCACAAAGAAAAAAGTTGCTGTTCACAAAATTAGTTCCAATGATATTTCAAAATTTCATGGCGAAACTTCTGCTAACATTACCAGAACTTTTGAACTGGCAGCTCAAGACGCCGCTACCAATAAGTCCTTATCAGTCCTTTTCATCGATGAGATCGACACAATTATTCCTTCCTCATCGGTCAGTAGCGATACAGCACTCGGACAATCTTATGCCACAGATCGCGGCACATTTTTGAGAGAACTTAATGAGGCATCCAAGAAGAACATTTTAGTCATTGGAGCTACAAACCATCTGGAACAATTGGACGAAGCCATAGTACGCCCGGGAAGGTTCGATGCCAAAATTCATATTCCAAACCCCGATGCTGCCCTACGCCTATCTCTCCTGAATCAATTTTTTGATCAGGTGCCTAAAGAAGAGGGCCTCTCTTTTGAAGAGCTGGCAAAAAAAATGGAAGGGTGGAGTGTTTCCGACATCAAATTATTTGCAGAGCAAGTGCGTATTAAAGCACGTGATAAAACAATCAAACGGCTAAAAGACAATTCTTCAGAAAAAGTCATGATCACTCAAAAAATGATCGACAAAGCTTTTAAACTGCAGGTCTCACAACGAGAAAGGCTTAAACAAGAAAACGGAGCCAAACTCAAAAAAGATGAAGACGTAAGCCAACTGCTACAAAGATTATTTAAACCAAAAGATTCTATCCCTCCTGCACAGGAAAAGACTGTGGTACAGGAAGAAAATTCAAGTACATTAACGGCCGAACTTGTAAAGGCAGTGAAAACTTCGCAGAACTAACAAGACAGGCAATCGAAGATTACGTGCCCGTGAGCGTGCCCGTGCCGGTGCCCGAGTAAATTCATCATTTCCGTATTCTTACTTCCACAAATTTGAAGAAGGATATAAAATTCGGGAATGATCAATAAATCCGGGCACGGGCACGCTCACGCATCCTATTACCCATAAGTATAGATTTAATTCAACACAAAGGCACGAAGACACCAAGACACTAAGAGAGAAGGGCCTCTAGGTCAAAATTTCTTTGTTTCTTTGTGACTTCGTGCCTTTGTGTTGAATTATTATAGATAACGCTTAAAAGGTTTTTGCTTACTTATTGGTAATAGGATGCGGTCACGGGCACGAAAACAATTCTTCGTGCACAATGTTCATAACCCCTTGCCTTTTCGATCAACTCGTGTTATCATGCACATATGTTATTCTCACTTTTTTACGAAATTATACTAATCCTCCTGGCGCTTGTAAGCTTACCATCATTTCTGTTCCAACTCATTTTCAAAAAAAAATACCGGAACAATATCCTGCAGCGGCTGGGATGTAAATTTCCCCAAATTGAGAAAAGCGGGCGCCGTCTCATCTGGATCCATGCCGTATCTGTCGGAGAGACAAAAGCGATCAGCTCTTTCGTTAAAAGGATAAAGGCAGAACCAAATCCTCCTGTCATCCTTTTTTCCAATACAACGGAGACCGGCCACAGCGAAGCTTGCCAAACAATAAAGGCAGATTATCACGTTTATCTCCCCTTTGACTTTGGCTGGATCATTAAAAGAATCGTCAAAAAAGTCTCTCCCGACCTTGTGATCCTATGTGAATCAGATTTCTGGGTTAACTTTTTACATACAGCAAAGCGCATCGGGGCACAAATAGCTGTCATCAATGGAAAAATCTCCGAACGCTCAGCCAAAAGATTGGCTAAATGGCCAACCTTCGCTTCTAAATTATTTTCCCCTGTCGACTTTTTTTGCATCCAAAATCAGCTGTATCTCGATCGTTTCGTCCAGTTGGGTGTTCTTAAACCTAAATGCATGATCTCGGGAAACATCAAATTTGACAGCGAATATCCAAGTATGCCGGAAAGGGAGTTGATTGAATGGCAAAAGCGTTTGGGAATCACTCCAGATGATCTGGTCATTGTCGCCGGCTCCTCTCACCATGGAGAAGAGTCTTTGATCATGAGAATCTTTACATCGTTGTCCAAAGATTTTCCAACAGCTAAATTGTTGATTGTACCGCGCCACCCTGAACGGTTTGATGAGGTTGGCAGACTATTGTCAACAGGTTCCGTATCTTTTTCCAGGCTTAGCCAAAACAATGCCAATCCGCAGACTAAAATTATTTTGATCGATGCCATGGGGCATTTACGGCAAATGTATCAATTGGCCGATATCGCAATTGTGTGCGGCAGCTTTGTGAAAAACATCGGGGGACATAACATCCTTGAACCCTCGTGGTATGGAGTCCCTGTCCTTTTCGGCCCTTATATGCACAATCAGCCTGAACTTGTCGACCTTGTCCTCGAAAATGAGGCCGGCCTTCAAGTGGATGGCTCCCTCCTCCCTTCAGTATTATCAGAATTGCTGTCAGATCAGGAAAAGCGTAACCGTTTAGGCTCTCACGGAGTGCAATTAACATCAAAAATTCATGGTGCAACGGCCAAAACAATTTTGTTCTTAAAAGAAAAAGCCTTTCTCTAATATTTCCAAAGCAATGATTTGCCTGATTTTACGATTTATTCTTCTTTTATGTTGTAAGAAATGTCAGGTTTCTCTATAGTTATGCTATAAACTGAAAATTCAGGTTATAAAGAACGTTACTGACGCGGGGTGGAGCAGGGGTTAGCTCGTTGGGCTCATAACCCAAAGGCCGGAGGTTCGAATCCTTCCCCCGCTATTTTTATTCTTTGGCGGCATAGCTCAGTTGGTAGAGCGGTGGAATCATAATCCATGTGTCGTCGGTTCAATCCCGGCTGCCGCTATCCATCTTACTGGGCTTCCAGATATTATCTGCGTTTATTTGCTGTTTTTTAGTGTACGCTTTTGAATGCAATAATGTGCGATTTTATCAACTGTCAACTGTGCGTATGGTGGCTTCCGCCCATTCAAGGATTGTAGTTAAAATCTTTTCTGCTTCATGAAGCGTGATTGTATCGACATCCTGATCGTCATATCGAACCGTCACTGCATAAGGATTAAGTTTGGATAATTCTGCAAGCTTCACCGGAAAATTGAGAGATAACTTCTCAATTTGATAGAAAAGTTTATTGAGATCATGCGTCCTTCCAAATTCCAGGTTTCTTGATATCAATACTGCCTTAATAGCCTTTTCAACGCCCTGCTGAGCATGAAAACATATGGTGTGAGGATCAACATTCCAATGAACATCATTTTTCAAAGCCAGAAAAGCCCTCCTGTCTCTATCCGCAAGATGCAAGAGCGTCAAGGCATGGTCACGCGGATTTTTCATAGAGAACCATTCCCTCTTTAAGAGCTTGATGGATGAGAGTGCTGTGCACGTGTCCCCATTCATTCACATATGCTTCAGAACAAACTATAACATCGACCCCTATTCCCACATCGCCAATGGCATTGCGTATTTTTATCATTTCCTTTCCTCTATCGGCAATTTCTTGTTTGATGACAAGTAAATCGAGATCGGAGTCCTCATCTGCTTCTTTTCGGGCATAGGAACCAAACATGATGATTTTTTCAGGTTTTGAAACCTTTAAAACACATGCTGTGATTTGTTTAAGAATTTTGTCATTAAGCATAGGAATTTTATTTCTAAGCAGGGAAGTTTGTTGCTGCTTATACACTAACTTACAATATTTTCAGAAGGAACACAAGAAAATCCGGATAAAACTCATTCCTGTTGAATTTTTTTGCGATTGTTTTTTTATTGCAAATATTTGTTTTATATTTATTTTAATTTATGTTAAAATAAATTTGTTCTAAAAAACTAACCAATCTATATTTATTATTATGAGTCCTTTATCTTTTTATACGAAGTCATTGGAAATTAGCCCCTGTGTTCCAATTGGGGAAGCTGATCGTAAACTATGGCAAGAAATTGACAATTTCTGCAATCCATCAAGACGGGAAGATTACCTAAAGCATTACATGTGCATCCAACAAGCGATCAAAGAAGGTGCAGATGTAAATAAACCAGATGAGAAAGGAAGATTGCCTTTGCACGAAATGGCGCAAGATAGGGAAATTTGCGAGCTTTTACTAAAAGCTCGTGCTGATCCGATGCTCCAGGATGGGAATGGCAATACAGCCTTCTTTACTTACTTAAGTGTTGATCGATGGAAATTGTTTCAAAAATATACCCAGGAAAGTATCCATGAAATCTTAAAATTAAGAAATCAGAAAGGAAACACCTTATTTGCGACAGTCTGCCATTGGTCTGTATGTCCTGAAGTATTCAATGCTCTTGAATACCTCTTGAATGAGGGGGTTCCCCGGGATATTTTCAATGCAAATCCAAATATTTTGCACAAAATACATAATACAGAAATAGGCGAATTTCTTCTCAAAAAGGGATGCCCTGTAAATGCGTTGGACTCAGATAATAAAACTGCATTAGACCATGCCCTGGAAGACTTCTGCCTTAATCTCGATTTTATTGCTCTCCTTTTGCGTTATGGAGCACAACCTCGACCATGTATCAATTGGAATGGTTACATGGATCATATCAGGTACAATTGCAACGGCAAATTCGAAATATTTGAACACCATGCTCAGTTGATTTTTCAAAAAGCCGATCTTAAGCTATTTGGGTGGACATACCTTCATTGGGCAGCTAATTGCGGCTTAAACCAAGAATTAGAAAATATGTTGAAAGCAGGAGTAGATGAGATTGATCGTCCCTGTGGATGCACCACACGCGATATGCTCACCCCTCTTCACATGGCTGCCAGGAATAATCAAACGTTAAGCGTGTTTTTATTGCTTGAAAAAGGAAATGCCGATCCCAATGTCAAAGATGCGCAAGACAGTCTTCCCAAAGGGTTTGGTTGGCATCGTAAATACGAGCATTCCATCGACCAGCTATTAGATATCTATCGGCACATAGTTCCTGAAGAAAGGGATGAGAAAATCCTGGCATGGATAGACAGGAATACAGATATAGCATCTGATTTTATTAAAGAGTGCCGCCCTAATGAGATAAGATCAAAAAATCGATTTTTACAAGATGCTGCGAAAATTCGCGAGATCATTGAGAGAAAAAAGCGAGAGGGCGACGCGAGATTCTGCAGACGCAAATGCGAAGCTGACAGGTGACCAGCCATTAAATCTTGTTTAAACCACAAGAGATTCAACATTCTTCATGTCAACGATCACAGCTCCCGCCTTTCGCATCTCCTCTAAAGCATTTTCACAATCATCGGGATGCAGGTTAATCCCCTGGCAGGCATCGCTGATCACAAATGTGTTAAAACCGCATGCACATGCATCCAAAACAGAATATTTGACGCAATAATCTGTTGCAAGCCCGGCTATGTAAACATTTTGAATTCCATGCGACTCCAAATATTCCTTGAGTCCTGTTGATTTTAAATGCTGGTTATCGAAAAATGCGCTATAGCTATCGATTTCCCTGTCAGTCCCCTTGTAGAACATCTTATTGACTTTAGAAAGATCCAGTCCTGCAACAATTTCAGCTCCAAATGTTCCCTGGACGCAATGAACGGGCCATAAAATTTGTCTGATGCCGCGAACATCTACCAATTCGCCAACAGGCTTTCCGTGCATGTCAGCAAAACTTGCATGATCTGCAGGATGCCAGTCTTTTGTCGCAACAACAAGTGGAAATTGAGAAGAAAAATGCAATAGCCGATTAATTTTAGGGATAATGACATGTGCATTTGGCACAGGCAACCTGCCGCCGGGAAAAAAATCGTTTTGCAAGTCTACTAAAATAAGAGCGTTCATTGACGAAGACCCATGATAAGTTGAGTTTTTAAATCATACAGGTTCTTTTCAATCCCGACAACATAGGTATGGGGATTTAAAAACCGTTTTGAGCTATTATGCAGCATTGACAATTCCTTTTTTGCCATCATTTGAATATGTGCCAGGCTGGGTGTTTCATAGACACATTTTCCCTCTCTAAAAACGGGTATTAAAAGGTCTCTTGACTCCCATTTTTTATTTAATCCCTTTATTTTTGTCGCATCAAAAGGATCGACAATGATGCCAGGATCGGGGAGCCCCATGAGAATATCATATATGGCATCGGCAACGTAATATCCATCATGGAAATAACGCTTTACTTGTAAAATACCCGGATTGGAGACCTTGATCTGCTGCTCGGACAATTTTAATTTATATTTCCAGGGACCTCCCGGATCCTGTACTGCCGATAGTTTATAAACGCCATCAAGGGCTGCCTGACTGCCGCCGGTCGCCAACCTGGTCCCTACTGCCCATACATCGATCCGCGCTCCCTGTTTTTTTAATTCGTCAATAATGATCTCGTCGAGATCATTGCTTGCAAAGATCAGCACACCGTGCAAACCGGCCTCATCTAAAAGCATGCGGCTTTGAATGCTCAAATACGCTAAGTCGCCAGAGTCAAGACGTATTCCAATGAGCTTCTTTCCCTCTTGATGCAAACGTTTTCCTACTTCAATTGCCTTTTTTACCCCCTCTATTGTGTTGTATGTATCGACAAGCAAAATGCAATTATTCGGCATATGGGCAGCATAGGTCTGAAAGCTTGTTTCTTCATCATCGAAAACCATCACCCAACTATGTGCCTGCGTCCCCTTAACAGGAATGCCGAATAATTTTCCCGCGCAGACATTAGACGTTGCTGTGCAGCCTCCAATGAAGGCGGAGCGGGTCGCTGTCAATGCCCCATCAATCCCTTGAGCTCTTCTAATGCCAAACTCCAGTACAGGATCATTCATCGCCGCAATGCAAATGCGTGCAGCTTTTGTGGCAATCAAGGTGGGAAAATTGATCAAATTTAGAAGGGGGGATTCCAATAATTGACACTGGATGAGCGGGCCGCTGACACGCACGAGCGGCTCGTATGGGAAAACAAGGCTTCCTTCGGGAACGGCATCGATATCACAAGTCAACTTTAATCCGGAAAGATAGTCAAAAAAGGCCGGATCAAAAAGGATTTGATCGTCATATCCTCTTAAAGAGGCTAAATAGTCGATATCGCTGGAATCATAGCGAAAATTCTGAATGTAATCGATTGCGCTTTCAAGACCGGCTGCAACAGAAAATCCGCCGCCAAAGGGGTTTTTGCGAAAGAAAAGATGGTATACCGCCTGTTTACCCGTAAATCCCGCTTTCCAGTATCCATATGCCATTGTCAACTGATAAAGATCGGTGAGCAAAGATAATGACTGCTTATAAAAGTGGTATTGCGGCGAGTGGGAATATGGCATATTTGTAATTTACACTATTTTTGTTTCTCTTTTTCGAGCAGGACTTCACGGCGGGAATCCAATGCATGTATTTGTTCTTTTAACTTATCCACATCCTTTGAATCTTTTGCCGCCTCCTGGATATGTTCGACAAATTCATCCCAGTTATACCGCATTTTTGGCTGAGCTAACATGTTTTCATTCAGCTCATGTTCCCGTTCATTATCTAACTCCTGATTGAGTATAGTCACCTCCGCATCGATCAATTTTAACTCTTTTTGCACGGCCTGTGATTTATCTTCTGCCGTAAGTATTGGCCCGACAAGCAAGGCGATAAATACAGCGGCGGCCGGCTCTAAGGTTATACTCCATTTGATTGCTGAACTTCCTAATTTCATAATGCACTCCCTTCGTCTCTTTTTGTCAGTGTACCTGAATTGCCCATTAAAGTTCAAAAAGGCTCTGCCCAGAATAGCAATTCCTGCAAATAAAATTTTTGATTAATTTTTTTAGGATAAGCTAGCTTTTTTGTTATTACTATTTATTGCTCAATGACTTTAAACTATTTAACGCAGAGGCGCAAAGTCGCAAAGACGAGAGAGTGGCTTCTCCGCGTCTCTGCGACTTTGCGCCTCTGCGTTAAATATAAGAGGAATTGCTCGCCCAGAATTAAATTTATCTTAATAAGAAGTTATTCTAGGTAAAAATCTAATATAATGATACAATCCTTGCAGAATAAAAATAAAAAATAATTATGCAAAAATATTTTTTTAACATCTTTTTTCCAAGGAGTTTTTATGGGCCCTGCACATGGCTATATATCCGGCAATATATTCAATCAACGTTTACATTTAATTTTTCAGGATAAGAAAGCTGCAGATGTTCGGGTATACAAAAATCGCCTGATTGGTTCCTTCCTGTCTTTGATCGGAAAGGCCGTTAAGCTCGAAGTGGCCGCCGGAAAGACGTTTTACGTCAATAAAAACAGCTTAAGAAAATGGACCGTTGCAGCTTTCGGTGGTTCTTCAAAATCAACCGATCTTTCCACACGCCTTAATGACGGCGCATCGAAAATCTTTGCGACTAAGGATCCTTCTATTAAATTTTCTGCATTCGACCAGAGTATTCAGGCAGCAATTAGCCTTAAGCCGGAAGAGACAATGCCTCGGAGCCCAAAGTCTGCACAACCTGCTACTCCTCCTGCCGCACCAGTGCCCCCACCATCATCTGCAAGTCCGGCTATAAGCGCAACAACCGCTGTTGAATTCACTCCCATTGCTTCAAATGAAAAAGACCTTCCCGAAGGATTTTTTGTTCAGGTCCTCAATAGTAGAAAATATATAATTAATGGCAAGACCCTCTCTATTCCAGAGGCCGGAAAACCACAGTTGGTTACTTTTGACTTAAAAAGGGGAACGCTTGAGGAACAGCTTGTACAACTAAAGGTTAAGCCGGATGTTTCCGGGAACGAACGATCCATGCAAGTGCACGTTCAGGATCTGACAACCGAACAAGCGATCAATGAGCGAAATGGCCACGCGAAAATTGCGGTCAATTTCGCAAATGAGAAATACATCGGGGGACCTGTACCCGGATTTCATCGAGTTCCCGGCACTGACACATTTGAATACGATACAAGAAGTGCTACGACCCAGGAAGAGTCGCTATGTCAAAGAACTGACTTGATGGCATCCCTTACACAGCTCCCACATGATCTGGATAAGATAGAGAAAATGGTTGTCAGTTATTACATGAATCCCGATAACACAAAAAAAAGAATGGCGTTCGATTCCAGAAAGGCAGCTTATATCACCGACAACCATCTATTTGCAGTGCAAAGCAAAAGGACAGATAATTTTTTTGTGTCTCATTACTTGGAAGATAGCGTTCAACCGGTCTCATTTGTGACCAGCGCAGCCACCTGGTATGGCAACGGCACGGTAGACTGTAGTCCTCAATCCTTTGATCATTGCATCGGAGGGTTGACTGTTTATAAAGACGCTTATCAACGGATTCAGACTCATCTGTTTGCTGCTGCGACAAAAGCCGCGGAAATGCACAGACAAAATCCGGATCAAAAAATCGAGCTTGTTTTGGGTGCATACGGTTGCGGTGTTTTTGCGCCAAAGGGAAATCCCAATGATTATAGGCGTATGATCGCCGGCATTTATCGCGATGTAGTCCCCAAATTTCATGGATTTTTTGACCTGGTCACCTATGCAGTTCCCACCTTCAGGCCAAGAGATGACAAACCTGCACAAATGAATTATCAAATCTTTCAGGAAGTGTTGAGTAAAAAATAATCCGGGTGCAATTAAAAATAGGGTTTGATAGTATAGGGTCAATAACCTCATAAGGTATTATCCTTTTGAGGGCTTTTAAAAACACACTTGAAAATGACATCTATTAAACATCTAACATTGCTCCTATTCCTCTTATGCCTTGGGCTCTTTACCATTGCGGAAGGAACTAACACCCCTATATCCCTTCGTCAAAACCTGAAAAACGCCCACCCCGGCGATTATCTTGTCATGGCGCGGAACAAAATTTTTTCCGTTTTAATCATACGCAGCATCGATGCCAATGAGATCAGCATTGAAGAGATCACCGTGCCAAACTCGTTTGTCAAAGAACCATTTTCCTGGAGAAAATGGGTACAAGAGGGCGCATCCGGAAACACATGCCGCATGATTTATCCCATTCAACTCTCTACTGGCATGATCGCCTCAGCCTACTCGATCAATAAAGGGGAATGGGTCACCATACCAAAAGAGCAAAATTTCCTTTCGACATTGCTCTCCTTGCAGTTCACATCCATTCCCGACCAGGAACGAAAGCGGGTCGGCCCCCCTCCGGTATCGGACACTCCGGATAAACGTCCCATTTGGCAGCCGAAACTCACAATTGATGGCAAAACGGTCCCGGGAGTTACCTTTGATGCCTGGAAGGCACGCTGGCCAAAGGATGGCGGAGAACTATCGGGAAAGATCATTGAAGTATTTTTACCCCGCGATAGCGACAAGTACCCCGCCTACTTTCCCTACTGGCTGCAGGTGAGCGGACTTGTGGGCAAGGCAAGTTTGCGCATCGTCGATGCCGGTTCGGGTCTTTTTGTTCAATAGACAGTTTTCGTGCTCATGAGCGCATGCTATTATTCATAACTTACAAAATATTTGCCTATAACATGACATCAATGGATAAACGCAGAGACGCAAAGACGCGGAGGCGCTGAGAAAATTTTAAAAACCTTTTCACTTAGTTTTAATCAATAAAGATAATAAACAAAATAAGCAGGATCGCTTTCAGCGACAGGATAGGCAAGATATAAAGATAAAAACAGGAAATTTAAACCCTAGATTTCCTCTGCGTCTTTGCGCCTCTGCGCCTTTGCGTTGAATTGCTTTATTAGAATTATGGATAATAGGATGCGCTCACGGGCATGAAAACTTCACTTTTTCAGTCGCATATGGTATATTTATGAAAACGCTTTCCTACTGCCGCAGGCAGTTCGACAGTGACAACAATATCGTTCTCCTCATACTCCTGAGAGATGATAGACCCATGCCGTTTGATTTCGCTAAAAATATGGTACTCAGATTGGGGAATCCGTAAAGAAATCACCTTTCGTTTTTTGCTCATCTCATCGGTCATGGCTTTTAAAAGCTTATCAAAACCAATCTGTTTGGCAGCCGAAATTTGCACCGCACCGGGATATTTTGACAAAAGCTGTTGCAAGACCGACTGGTCCGTGACAAGGTCTATTTTATTGAACACAGTGATGATTGGTTTGTTTTCCACATTGAGCTCTTTGAGGACTTCATATGTCGTATCCGCCTGTTCAAGAGCCATGGGGTGGCTCACATCGATCAAATGCAAAAGAATATCGGAAGCAAATGCCTCTTCCAAAGTACTTTTAAAAGCAGCGACCAGCAGATGAGGCAGCTTTCTGATAAAACCGACAGTATCGGTCAATAAAACTTCTTGATGGTTCGTTAATATAAATTTACGCGTTGTCGTATCCAATGTCGCAAACAGCTTGTCTTCGACAAAAACTTCCGCGCCTGTCAGCGCATTCAACAGGGTCGACTTTCCGGCATTCGTATATCCAATAATCCCAAAACAAAAAATGTCCGATCTTTCCCTCGATGACCGCTGGGTTTCCCGATGGGCCCGAACTTCGTCGATTTCACTTTGCAATGCATCGATTTTGCGCTTAAGAATACGCCTGTCGATTTCAATTTGCTTTTCCCCCTCTCCCTTGGTATGCCCGCCGGCTGAACCGGAGCCTCCCGATCCATGCTGTCTTGACAGGTGTGTCCACAATCTTTTTAATCGGGGGGCCTGATACTTGACTTTGGCTAATTCAATTTGCAGCCGCGCTTCTTTTGTTCTTGCCCTTTGGGCAAATACCTCTAAAATGACTTCTGTACGGTCGATGACAGGACAACCAAAGGCTTTTTCCAAATTCCTTTGCTGACTTGGCGAAATCTCATCATCAAAAACAATCAGATTAGCCTGATGCTGTTTTGCCGCATTTTGCAATTCCTGCAATTTACCCATTGTCACATAGGTAGCCGCATCATATTGGCGGATGGGACATATCTGTTGGTTCACGACGGTAATGCCATACGTGTTGGCAAGAAGGCTCAATTCGCGCAAGTGCTCTTCTGCCAGTTCTTTCTGGCTGCTCCCCCCTTTATAGACGGAGACAAGAAGCGCGCGCGCGCGATTTTTTTCTAACGTTTGGAGGGAAAGACTGCCAATATCGGAACTATCTGGTCCCATAATATCCTTAGGTAAGTAAATTGAGCCTCAACCCGTCATAGGCCAAACGCACTTCTTTTGGTAGATAAGCGTTTGTTTTCTCATGGTCCAGATCATGGGAAATATGGGTCAAATATATTTCCTTAGCTTTGGTGCGCTTAGCAAAATCTACGGCTTCATCGATGCTAAAATGCATGGGAGAGGGAGTAAAACGCAAAGCGCTTACTACTAACGTATGGACCCCTTCTAACGTTTCAAATATCGTATCGGAATAATCGCGTATATCTGTGATGTAGGCCAGATCCCCAAATCGAAAGCCATTGACAGGCATGCCCATCTGGCTATAGGTGACATAATGAATGGGCACATCCTGAAATGACAGCTGACCATCATGAGAGTCAAGAAAATGCATATCGAACTGTGTGACCCATTTTCCGGGAATCATTTCATCGTTAAAAACGTAATAAAACCGCTTTTGGATATCACTCGCACTTTCTTTAGAGAGAAGACAAGGGAGTTTACCCGGCTGCTTGCATAGTGTCCGCAGGTCGTCTATTCCGGCAATATGGTCATTATGGGCATGCGTAAAGATCACACCATCAAGGCTTTTAAGGTTTACACGCAAAGCCTGTTGTTTAAAATCGGGGCCGCAATCGATCAGAATTCTTTTGGCCCCAATTGTCAACAATGCCGATGGACGCAACCGCTTGTTAAAGAGCGATGGCGATTGGCAGACTGCACAATCACAGCCAATCACAGGTACGCCCATCGATGCCCCTGTCCCTAAAAATTCAAACGTCCCTTTTATTGCCGTCATTTATTTAAGTAAGGTTAAAATTTGTTGATATACTGCCGGATGATAAAAATAAGCCCAAACCGCTTGTCTTGTCTCTACATGCAATTGAACGCGATAATAATCGCCGTTTTCAATAAATTCAACAATGATAAAAGGAATCAGGGAGCTGCTTCGTTTATTTTCTTCGCGTAAAATCAACGTAAGGGTTGCTATACGGGAAGAGGTAAACAAACTTTTTACTTCCGGAGGTGCAGCTTCAATCCCCTTGTCGTCAGCTAACATGGCGTATAATGAAGAATACTCTTGGGGGCTTAAGCTGCGGTGCAGTATATTCTTTTGAAGATCAGTGAATTCAATAGCGCTAAGGGAATATCCGGTATCCCTTTTTTTATGCATTTTATCTCCAGAGGATTCGATAGGCATAAGATTTTCCGGAGAAAGAAGCACATTTTTTCCTAAATAAATTCCAGATGGATTATAATAGTACAGTGAACCTAAAGCAAATAATAGAGCTGCAGCGATCGCAGAAATAAAGATAATCAGAAGAGAATAAATTTGCGCCTTTTTTGAACCATTCTTTTTGAACATAACCTTTGCGTCTTTTTTTTTTATTACAATAAGGGAAAAGCAAATTTAATTGCACCTATGAAAATCGCTATTTTAGGCTGCGGTCTTTGCGGACTTGCCACTGCCTTTCACCTAAGCCAATGTGCAGACACTCAGATTACCCTCTTCGACAAAGCCCCCCTTGGTCAAAATACCTCCGGCATAGCAGCAGGTCTTTTGCATTGTTATATAGGGGCACGCGGAAAAGCCAACTGGATGGGAATTGAAGGGGTAAATGCAACAAAGCGCTTAATCCATGTCGCAGAAGGGGCTCTTGGTTACCCGGTCGCAATGAACTTAGGGATTTTTCGTCCGGCTATCACGATGGATCAACAAAGCGATTTCCAAAAAGCGGCTAAGCTTTATTCCCACGACATTCACTGGCAGACTAAAATCCAGTATGACTTCCACCCTTCCGGCATATATTCCGGAATTTTTTTAGAATCGGGAGTGCTCGTCGATTGTCCAAATTATATGAAAGGGCTGTGGAAAGCCTGCTCGGCAGCTTCTGTCCAAAAAATACAAACATTGGTCTCTTCCCTTTCCGATTTGAAAGATTTTGACCTTATTATTGTCACTGCAGGAGCAGAAACGCTGCATCTGCCTGAATTATCTCACCTGCCTCTAACGCCAATAAAGGGTCAAATTCTCGAATTCAATTGGCAAAAGGAATGGGGGGATCTTCCTCATCCGGTCAATTCTCATGCCTATCTTTTGAAGACCGGGATGCAAGGCATTATAGGCGCCACTTTTGAGCGTGAATTTGTTTCTCCAAAACCGGATAGAGAATTTGCGGCTTTGGACCTTTTACCAAAAATCCATCAATTCTTCCCTGGACTGTCCAAAAATTTACTTCTCGATTGCCGGGCAGGAATCAGAGCATCCACTCCCGATCACCGTCCTCTGCTTTTGCAAGCCGCAGAAAAAACTTGGGTCCTGACCGGAATGGGATCCAAGGGGTTGTTATATCATGCTCTTTATGCTGAGAGACTTAAGAAACTCTTCAACATCTATGCTTCTAAAGAAACTCTTGCCAATTTAAATTTCTTTTTATAGAATTCAAATTAATGCAGACATCTCTTAAATTTAAGGGGTGTGCAGCCATAAAACATTAATACTTAGGAGGTTTCTCATGTCTCATCATCATTGTTCAGAAGATTCCTGCTGCGGCCATGAAAAAAATAGCTGTCACGAACAAAGCTGCTGTTGTCAAAAAAATTGCAGCTGTCCCTGCCACAGTCACGAGGATGATTGCAAAAAAAACCATGCCGACAAATTACTTTGCCTTGCTGATCAGGCATGGATGGAAGTTCTTAAGGACAAGATCAAACAAGAAATTCTCAAAAACTCCGGCGAGCATTTGGATGGTCTTGCAAAATTGGTTGCCAGTTACAATTCCAAAAGATGGCGCGATAAAATCGAAGCCAAAAAAGGGTGTTGCGATTTTGATGAACAATTGCGCAATCTCATGTGCGGCGGCAAGGGCGGCTCTTGCTCTAAGTAATTTTACATTTACTTGCCCGTGCCCGTGCCCGTGCCCATGCCCGTGCCCTTATATATTCATCTTTTCCGAATTCCTTTTCCTTGCATTGTTGCAGGAGAGATAATTAAATAGGAAATGATCAATATACACGGGCACGGGCAAGGGCACGGGCAGGGGGAGGGGCGGGCACGGGCACGTAATGAAATGTCGTTATTGATATTGAATTTAAAAACCCGATTATGTACTATCAATTCATGTAATGTGCAATCCTTTAAGGAGTTACCCGTGGCTTATGCTCTTTTAAATCTACTTTTTTCGACAATTGCCGTTTTCGTCACGGCAAGCATTCTTCCCGGAATCCATGTTAATAACTGGGGTACGGCCCTTGTTGTCGCCGTTGTCCTTGGACTTGTCAATACTTTCCTAAGACCTATCCTTTTTCTGCTAACCCTTCCTATCAATATCCTTACACTCGGATTATTCTCTTTTGTCATTATTGGTCTTCTCGTACTTTTAGTCAGTGCAATTGTGCCAGGCTTTAAAGTAGATGGATTTTGGTGGGCCGTTCTTTTTGCCCTCGTACTGGCAGTAATCAATAATTTTTTAGGATTACTCATCAAAGAAGACATTTGACCGAATGCTTGAATACTTACCTAGTTTAGAAACGCTGGCCGAGTGGTTATTGGAGCATGGAAGTCTCGCTCTCTTCATTGTGATGGCACTTGGTATTATTGCCCTGCCTGTACCGGAAGAAACTTTGATGATCGTTACCGGAACATTAATGGGCAGTGGAAAATTATATATCATCCCCACCATTATTGCTGCCTATCTTGGCAGCATATGCGGCATAACCGTCAGCTATATCCTGGGGCGCACCTTAGGAACCTATTTCGTCCACAAGTATGGATGTTGGGTAGGAATGAAGCAAGCAACCCTCGATAAAATTCATGTTTGGTTTGACTGCTATGGAAAATGGGCATTGTTAATTGGCTATTTTGTACCGGGTGTGCGCCATTTTACCGGATTTACAGCTGGAACCTCCCTTCTAGACTTTAGATTATTTGTTGTTTTTGCCTATACCGGAGCTTTAGTATGGGTCGCCACTTTCTTATCAATCGGTTATTTCTTTGGCGAATACTGCGTTAATCATTGCCGAAATTTTGAATTAAACGCAGATAATATTGTTTTACTCATTATCATTTTCCTTGCAGTAGCTGCTATTTTTTTTTATTACAGAAAAACACGAAAAATATAAACCCTCATAAAATGATGAGTCTATATGATCCAAAAAAAGGCCATAGACCTTTATCAACAACTGACAATCCTCTCTGACCTAAAAGCCATTGAACAATTTGGATCCGAACTTTCTGCTTCCCAGATGAAAGAGTTATTAAAACAAATTGTTCAACATAAAGCCATTTCTGAAAATAAACTCGATGCGCTCTTTGTGGGCTTTCCAAAAGAATCGTTTTATGACTTCGTCAAGAATGCCTCACTGGAAGATCTCTCCACATTTCAACAGCACACCTCCTCAGAACCGATGCAGCATCATCTGTCTAATTTAACCTATTATCTTAAAAAACAGGCTTTAGATGGAAAAAACCGGATCGCCATTAAGATAAAAGAACTGGAGGTTTTTGATTTAACATCCATCACTGCCGATGACATTCAAAAATATGTAAAAGAGATCGAAATTTTAAGAGATGGTATCATTGCACTCATACAGATGATCAATAACAGCCAAAAAATCTCCTGGCATTCAGGGCGCACAGACTTGATTGAAATCTTGCATGAAGCAAAAGAACTCTGCGATAAGGAACTTATGCAAGTAATTGGCATTCAAGGAGATGTGTCAAATCCTCCAACTGGTCTCTGGAAAACATTTCAAGATCGTTTATTTAGCGTCTTTCTAACGCCAAACGGCGATCCCCTTCCACCAGATACCCCTGCCATCGATGCCTTGGCCAATTTTTCTATTTGGTACCTCAAAGATTATTGGGAACTTAAATTGCTTCCTCAACTCAAAACCGAAAAGGAACTGGAGCAGTACTCTCAACCTTCCGCCCTCGCCCGAAGACAAGAACTTTTTCAAGCAGTTAAAAAGTCTTTGGCAGATCATGGACTTGTCACTCTTTCAGACCTGGAAAAGCGCTGCATTTTCTCTAAAAAAGCCCTCAAAAATTATCTAATGTCTGATTAAGCAAATACGTTAAAGTATATGCGCCCATATTTTCCTGTATGGCAAAGCGCGGAACGCGAAATCTAACTTCTAGTCAAGTTGTTGAGCGTGAGCGCAAAGCCAGACTGGTAAAGATGGGTCAGATACTTTAACGTATTTACTTAATCAGACACTAGAAGCGAATTAAACACAGCCTCTTGCGATAGTAACCCATCAATATGGTGCAATATTCCCTTGTCTTCATAATATTGGATAAGAGGTTTTGTTTGTTCGTGATAAATTTTTAAACGATCTTCGACAACCTGTTTCTTATCATCGGAACGCTGAATCAATACCCCTTGACAAAGATCGCAAACATCTGGTTTTAAAGATGGAGAGTAATAACGGTTGTGCATATTGCCGCATGTACTGCATGTTTGACGCCCCTCTATTCTTTTAATGATGACATCATCGGGAACATCTAACAGACACACCTTAAGCTCCGCCTTACCCTTCAAAAATTCGCCCAAACTTTCCGCCTGGCTCAATGTCCTTGGAAAACCATCCAGGAGGTAGCCTTTGCTGCAGACAGGCTTTGCTATGTAGTCAAATAGCATCTCAGTGACAATGTTGTCGGGTACAAGGTTGCCGGAATCTATGATTGATTTAACGAGGTTGCCCAATACAGTTTGATTTTTAATATTTTCGCGGAACAGATCGCCGGTCGAAATATGGGGAATGTGCAACTTTTTTGAAAGAAGCGCAGCCTGCGTCCCTTTTCCCGAACCTGGAGGACCTAACAAAACAATGATTTTATTTAAGCGATTCATAATCATGACCTACAAATTATAATTCAGCATAGAGAGGGAGAATAGTTCATTTTTTGGAAATTAATCAAGGGAAAACTATCTCAGGCAGCAATTATAAATGTATTTTCGATCTAAAAATGTTGAAACGCAAAGGCTCAAAGATGCAACGAATTGATGTTAAACTCTTTGCGCCTTATAGTTTTACCAATAAGTAAACAAAAACTTTTTTAAGCGTTATCTATAATAAATTCAACACAAAGGCACAAAGTAACAAAGAAACAAAGAAATTTTGCCTTCAGACCCTTCCCTCTTAATATGTGTCTTGGTGTCTTCGTGCCTTTGTGTTGAATTATACCGAACGTGATTCAAAAATTGGCTTTTGACGGCGCCCTGCTTTGCATCAAAATTTTTGTCTTCTCTTGTGCCTTGCCATAGGCAATGGTCACTTAGCTTAAGGACGAAAAATTTTGAGCAGCCTCCTTGTCAAAATTCCAACTTTTGAAACACGTTTGGTATAAATAACAACAAAACAATTATTGGTAAATTATACTACAATAAATTATAATGAAATTTAGATTATTATAAGGTACATTATGAATAATTACATTAATTTGATAATATCCTCGGGTAATTCAACTTTTCAGGCAAAATTGCAGCAGGTGGACCAGCAGTCGCAGGACAGTGTGACGATTGGGGGAAAACATTACAAAATCATGGGAGATGTGTCTGATGATCGCTTTCAGAAGTTAGCGAATTATGTCAAAGATTTTTCCTCTGTAAAATTTGGAAACCTGTTCGAGTTTAAACAAAAATTGAACCTTGTCGATGCAAAATTTACAGTGATTGATGATCAATCTGATCTTTTATTGGCAAGAGGTACTCAGCCGACAAGGGTCAATAAAATTAGCCAAGCCCGTCTCGCAGATGTGCAAGCAGCAATTGGATCGGATTTACAACCCCTGGTCAAGGACCGCAATCAATTGCGCGCAATCAGAGAACAGGCGCAACAAGGCCTCAGAGAAAACCTTCCTGCTTCCCAAATCTCTCATAGCTTATGCGAAGGGATCAAGAGCTTAATGGCACGAATGTACGACGAAGGGGTAAAACATTTACAAAAACAGGGATTCGATCCTCCCTGTGAATACTGTGTCGTCGGCCTGGGATCTCTTGCTCGCGATGAAGCTGGCCCTTATCCCGATTTCGATAATTTTATCGTCGTGAAGCAAAAAACACCAGAAATCGAGAATTACTTTTTGAAGCTCAATCAATATGTTGCCGACCGCGTTTATCGGCTGGGAGAATCGCTCGAAGGAAATAAACCCGGACTGCGCTTTTGTTGGGGAAATCTCAATCCTCAACACCAACCGTATGATTTGCGTTACTCTGCAACTCCCACTTATCGCGGTCGTTCCGATTTGTTGGTCGCTCCTTCTGCAAAGCCCACCACTGTGAGGCTCGGAGATGTCAGGGATGGGGTACCATTTTGCGGATCGAATCTCTCGCTCTATGAAACCTATAAAAAGACGACGTTTCCAGCAGAAGCGGCCCGTTCGCAGGTGCGTGCAGATATGGAGCGGCAAGTCAAAGGACTGACTCCAAATCCTGACAATCCACCAGCTCCAATAACCGCGGATAAGCTGCCAGCTCTCGTCCACGTTAAAGAAGATCTATGCCGACTGCCAGCCGCATCGATCGGAGCCCTCGCGCTCTATCATGGCATTACGGCCCCGACAACCCTCGGCCGCATAGAAGCTCTAAAATCAGCGGGGCTTTTAGATCCGGAACTGGCAGATCGGCTGACTGTTACCATGGACCTGTTAGTTAAATGGCGTATCCAGGCGCAGTCAGCCTATGGAGAAGAATTTGAGTTTATAGCCAGCTCATTGGAGGCTCTCGATCGTTTTAAAGAGGAGCTCCCTCAACAAATCGATGCTCTCGACAAGCGTATTGCCTCTCTCGAGGCTGCCGTACCACGCGACGATTTCGCGATAAACAATGCCAAAGGGCAACGCGAGTTTGCCATCGATTGCCAAAATTGGATGGTAGAAAGGATCAAACTTAAGCCGTCTGCTTTCTCAGAGGCTGATCGAATACGTTTGCGCGAAATCGTACTTCCGACACTGCGTGAACTCTATGGCAGGGTATCCCACTGCTTATCCGGCAGCAATCAGGAGATTGATCCGGAAGTATTTCAATCGACTGCTCAAATAGACAAAAGAAAACAGGATGAGTATCTCAGCGGGTTGACAGCTAAAATCAAAAAATCAGAACGGTATATCCAACGACTGGAAACCCAAAGAGACAACGCTTCAGGGCCAATAAAGAGCAGCCTTAATACGCTGATAGAAGCTTACAAATTGCGACTCAAAAAGCTGCAGGATGTGTTCGACTCCCATAGGGGTTCTTGAGGTAAATGTTCACGTGGTAGCATCGTTATATATCAGGCCTTCAGCCTAATTACCCTATTTATAGTTTTTTAATTAATAAATTTTGTATAATAAAAATAAAACTATTACATAATTCCATTTATAAATAATTAAGGTGTTTTATGGATCCGAATATACATTTTGTTGGAGCGCCTTATGTGCAGCAGGATCTTAATTCTCAACAAACACTGCAGGCTGCTGAAAATGTTCTTCACAATGCAGTCAATTTATTGGGCCATGAAATTTTCATCGAAAAGCAAAAAATTAAACAAGCCGACGCCCGCCTGTCCTTTAGAGCCAAGTTGACTAAATCTTCGGCTTTTACAGAAGCTAAGGCGACTAAAGCAGAGGCTAAGCGAAAGATCGCAGACCTGCAGAAGCTTGGAAAACAGATGGGAAAATTGGAAAGGGATCTTAAGCTTCAAAAAAAAACAAGCATTGGCGAGAATAATTTTGTCAGCGGCACTTTAGCCCATTTAAGCGAAGTTGCGACTACTGTTAAACAACTCTGGAGAATTCAACGCGCCACAAACGAAAAAACATCGGTGAAACTTAAGAAGAAAACACTGACCTATGAAGCCCTTGACCAGGAAATCAATCAGTTGAACGACATATTAAAAATAGCGGTAAAGAACTACGCAGTTGAGACCTTCAATCATCTTTCCACTCTGCCTAAAATTGTCAAAGACGCCCAAAATCTCCCACAAAGTCTTATAGCTGAAGAACGAAGCAAAGTCCAGGCAATCTATGACCGTTACGTTGCCCCAGCTGGTCCAGCCACATTTAAACAATCTTCAACTGCCCAAGTTGAGCTGGTTGTCCAAGCTTTGGACGATATCGGTCAGTTAAAAAAAATTGGCATAAACCATGCAAAAGAAAATGAAGCGACTAACACAGTCAATCAATTAGCTGGAGCTATCGACAAGAAATTGGAGGCCATTGCAAAATTCAAGGTCGCGAGCGCATTTCAACCGGCCGCTCTTAGAAAATTCAATGAGCTGAAACAGGAATTAAAAGCCGTTCAGGAGGGGCACATAAGAGAAATGGGGGAATTGCTGAAGGAAAAACCGGCAAAGGACAAAACTACCTTAATTCAACAGTATGCAAAAGATATTTCAGTACTGCAAAAAAAATTTATAAAATTAAATAAACAGCTAAATAATGTCCATAAAGAGCATCTCATACGAAGCATGATCAAAAAACATCTCGATCCTCTCTCTTCCCTTCAGCACAACAAGGGACTGGAAAGAGAAACTGCTCAATTTCTCAAAAACCTGCACAGCGACTCTTTCGAAAATCTGCAATTAGATTGTGTCAAGCTTGGGCTGACACAATTCATCCCTTTAGAGGATTTAAAATTGTGTTTAATCCAACATAATGAAATCTTAGGCCACTCTGACGGAACATTCTTTGAGGACTTAAGGAACCTTGCCCGGAAAGACCAACGATTGCTTCTGGAAGATCTATTTATTAAACGGCTTCTTCTCTAATCCTATTTTTTCGTTGGATTTTCTTTTTCTAAAAAAATTGCCACGATATTTCCAAAAATAAAAACCACCACAGAGCCCACAGAAAACACAGAGGGGTTATATCTTCATTTGGCGAATGCCTTCTACTACTCCTCTGTGTTATCTGTGGGCTCTGTGGTAGTTTATTGCCTTTTCACAAGCAAAACAGCAAAAAATGTCCTTAAGGCTCCAGGATTTTAAAATCGCGAATGACAAGCTGGATCGACTGCCCCTGAAAATGGCTCACCTGAGGGGTAAAGGCTACACTTAGCATCAGGTTCTTTTTGCGGATTAAGGAGCTCATGGCTGATTTGCCATAAGCAATCCCCTCGAACATCCGGTCATTTTGCTCTAAATATAGCTTTAAATGCATCTTCCCAAAAACTCTGGGCGGCCATGCCTGTTTGGCATTAAAATATAAAACAGGCTGTGGATTTTCATTTCCAAAGGGCTCGAGCAATTTGATCGATTCGATCAGATCAAAAGTGATGTCATCAAATTTCACTTCAGCATCGATATATAATTTTGTTTTGACATCAATAGAGTGAAGCTTTGTTTCTGCAATGTTGACAAAACGTTGCTTAAATGCCTTCAAATTGGCCGCTTTAATGATGAGGCCGGCTGCAAAATCATGTCCTCCATAACTTTCCAAAAGATCCTGGCATTCCTTTAAAACATCTAATAACGGAAACTCCGGAATCGAACGAAGGGAACCCTTGCCTTTATCTTTATCCATCGCAAGGACGATTGTGGGGCGATTATAAATTTTAGACAAGCGCATGGCAAGGATGGGGATCACTCCGGGATGCCATTTTTCGGAATGGATGATAATCGCCTTACCGGCAAAGATGTTTGGCTGCTGAATAAACAAATCCTCGACATCGACCGACATTGTCCGCTCAATTTGCTGCCTGTACATGTTATTTAAATCGAGTTCCTGCGCCATTTTTTCCGCAATCTGTGCATTGCGGATCAATAGCAATTCTACCCCTTTACGGGGGTCGTCGATACGACCTAGGCTATTTAGACGGGGAGCAATTTTTGATGCAATTGTGTAGGAACATAACTCATTCATGTCAATGCCGCAAATGGCAACGAGTTTGGCAAGCCCAATGCGTTTAGTTTTCCGCAATTGTCTGATCCCATAGCGCACAAGAATGCGATTTTCACCGATCAATGCACCCATATCTGAAATCGTTCCCAATGCAACCAGGTCCAAATATTTTTTTAAGCTCAATTTTCTTGGGAGGAATTTTTCCATCCAGAATTAATTGATTTGTCAGAGCATGGGCCAACTTAAATGCCACGCCAACTCCTGTCAGGTCGCGATTCGGATAGGAGTTGTCCATTAACTTGGGATTTAATGTAGCAACACAGTAAGGAATTTTATGTGTCGGCTCATGATGGTCAGTGATAATGACATCGATATTTTTTTCGACCACT
>Ga0207078_1040_pt1 | contig 25842 bp, 20 predicted proteins | sample Alteio_BWMinHeat_60_FD_153579 | JGI IMG/M metagenome (GOLD analysis project Ga0207078, IMG submission 153579) | Enriched cells from forest soil in Barre Woods Harvard Forest LTER site, Petersham, Massachusetts, United States -... | ecosystem: Environmental > Terrestrial > Soil > Temperate forest >... | reverse complement strand
CCACCATCATATAAATGCCATAGACAAATGGCTGGACCATTTGCGCAAGAAATATCAGTCAGGCGATACGCTTATTGCCGTGACCAGCAATGGAGTCATCCAATATTTCCGCCCCGACCGGACAAAAAATGACAAAGTCAAAACGGGACATTTTTGCGAATTGCATATACATCCGGACTCTTTGACAATCGAGAAATGGAATGCGGCCCCAAATATAGATACACAAACAAGATGAGGAATTGATTTACGTGCCCGTGAGCGTGCCCGTGCCCGTGCCCGAAACTATTTATCTTTTCCGATCCCAAACCTTTGCCTCGCGTCGACCTTAAGCTGCAGCATGGCAGTCCTTTGGGCCTTATCGGAAATAATCAATAAATTCGGGCACGGGCACGGGCACGAACACGAAAAGTTCTTCTATAAAATCCTAAACCTTTAAGGGATCGAAAGCTTATGGACCCGATCGATTTGCGTATTTGGCCTGGTTTCAGGCAAGCGGGAGGTAATGCAAATATACCGGCAATCATTGACCAGGTTGCCGTCGATTCGCGCCGCATCGATTCTGCAAACGCCCTCTTTGTCGCTCTGGAAGGAACTTCCAGTGATGGACACCGCTTTATTTCACAAGCCCATCATCAGGGTGCACGCTATGTTCTCGCACGCAATGACAGGCCTGTAGAAGAACATAGAGAAAATCTGACCATTCTGCGCGTTGACAGCCCATTGAGGGCATTACAGGAAATTTCCGCAATATACCGCAAGCAACTCCCCTGCCGCGTCATTGGCATCACTGGCTCCTATGGAAAGACGATGGTCAAAGATTTATTACTTGCCATGCTAAAAAATAAATACAACACAGGAGCTTCCCCTGAAAGTTTTAACAGCCAATTAGGCGTACCCTTAAGCCTGTTGACAATCAATAAAAACCACAAAATCGCCCTCATTGAAGCAGCCATTTCCCAAGAGAATGAAATGGATCTATTAAGCAAGATGATCCAGGCTGATGATTGCATCATTACCCACATCGGAAAAAAACATCTGACAACACTAAAATCTCTCGATGTAACAGCTCGTGAAATGGGTAAGCTTCAACCGCAAGCAGAAGAAGGCCACTGGTCTATTATCCCTCATGACCGCCATCTCCTGAAGCATATAAGGGCCGTTCCCTCCTTCCATCATTTTTGGAATATCGATGATCCCTGTTTACCTTTTGCTTCTTTCAGCCGCACTGAACGGGACATGACAATGCCTTACAGGATCGATTTTCCGGATGGTCAAATTTTCCAGGGGTCTGTGGCTTCGGGATTTTATTTTTTTCTTGACCTTCTTAATATTACCATCAAAGCAGCCTGGCTTTTAGGACTTTCAGCAACTGAAATCAGCAATGCCTTGCAGTCCTACATCCCTTCTCCCACGAGAATAGAGATCTGGAAATCTCCCATTGGCACGACATTCATCAACGACACATACTGCTCAGATCCCCAATCGGTCGATAACTCTTTAAAACAACTTTGTCAGATGTCTTGCAATGGACGCAAAATTTTTGCTTTCGGCGGAATGCGCGGCATGCACCAGCACCTGGAAACCGATTATAGAAGGATTGGAACAGCCATCGATTTGGCAAAGGTCGACCAGCTTGTCCTGTTCGGGCAGCACCGCTTTGAGCCACTTGTCGAAGAGATGCAAAGGCGCATCTCGGGCACCGAAATTTCCTATTGCTGCACCTATGACGATGCGATTCAATATCTTCAGACAAAAGTACAGAATCAGGACACCGTTTTAATCAAAGGGGAACATAAATATTCGTTTGACAATCTGACCGAAAAGTTCCATGACAGTATTTGCAGCAACCAGTGCATGATCAATCTTGCAGCCATTGCAGAAAACATTTCCACCATACGCAGCCGGTTGCCGGAAAAAACGGAAGTTATGGTAATGGTTAAGGCATTTGCCTATGGAACAGATGAAGTAAGAATCGCCAAATTTCTTGGCTCCTGCGGCATCAATTATCTTGGAGTTTCCTATGTAGATGAGGGGGTAAACTTAAAACGGGCCGGAATCGCCCAATCGATTTTTGTGATCAATGCAGCGATTTATGAAATTGCCAAAGTTGTCAAATGGGAGCTGGAGGTAGGTGTGAGCGATAAAGAATTTATCGAAGCGCTTAAAACTGAAGCGCACGCCCAGGGTAAACAGATCAAAGTGCATTTACATATCAATACGGGCATGGGCCGTTTTGGGTGCCAGCCAAAAGAGGCTATGGAACTTGCAGGGCTGGTCTTAAAATCATCTTCGCTGATTCTCGAAGGGATCATGACACACTTTACATCGGCTGATGATCCTAATGATGACGCATTTACTAATGCCCAGGCGGCCCTGTTAATGGAAATCACAAAGTCACTGGAAGAAAAAGGGATCAAGCCTAAGTTCAGGCACGCGCAAAATTCAAGTGCGATTATGCGCTTCCATTTCCCTCAATTCAATATGGTCAGGATCGGACTTGCCGTTTATGGCCTTTATGCTTCGCAAACGACCAGGGAAGCAATGGAGTTACGCCTTGCTCTTTCCTTGCATTCCCGAATTGTCGGGATCAACACATGCAACCGGGGAGATACGATTAGTTACGGGCGTTCATATCAGGTTCAGGAAGATGGGCAAAGAATTGCCGTTCTTCCCATCGGATATTTCGATGGTCTTCACCGGCAATATAGCGGGAAGGGTTTTGTCATGATCCGCGGCAAAAAAGCCCCAATGGTAGGTAAAATTTGCATGGATTTTATGATGGTCGATATCACAAATATTCCCCAGGCTGCCGTTGGAGACCCTGTATTGTTTTTTGGAGAAGATGAGCACGGATCTTACCTGTCTCCGGAAGAACTTGCCATGCACGGCGATTCTATCATTCACGAACTGATCACATGCTTAGGGCCCCGCATCCAGCGTGTTTTCGTCCACGAAGAAGCTAAACGAACATATTAGGATATGTCATGAAATCAAAAGTTAATAATCATTACCAGCAACTGCAAACCATCGGTACGAAGATAAAAACGCTGACGGGAATTTCCCACCTTTTGGATTGGGACCAGGAGACGTATATGCCTGCCGGAGCTGTAGAAAACAGGTCCATGCAAATGAAAACACTTGCAGGAGTTATCCATGAAGCAAAAACGGGGAGAAAATTCGCTCATGCCCTATCTAATCTGATCGATATCGAAAAAAAAACCATTCTGGCCAAAGGACTTTCCGACAAACAAAAGGCAGCATTAAGAGAATGGCGGCATGATTATGTAAAAGCAAAGGCATTGCCTAAGGGCTTTGTGGAAGAATTTGCCAAAACATCCTCTCAAGCGATCTCTGCCTGGCGCGATGCAAAAAATAAAAATAGCTTTGCTCATTTTTCCCCTTATCTCGATAAAATTGTCGCCATGGCACGTAAGAAAGCCGATTTGCTAAAATTTAAGGAGCACCCCTACGATGCTCTTTTGGACGAATATGAACCGGGAGCCCTTACTTCGAAAATCGGTCAACTATTTCTCAACTTAAAAACCTTCTCTCAGAAATTACTAAAGAAAATACAAAAGGCAAAAGAGATCGATGACCGATTTTTGTTTGGAAAATTTTCCGAAGACAAGCAATTATCATTCTCGCATCTTCTGTTACAGCAGCTTGGATATGACTTAAGGCATGGAAGATTAGACCTCTCCACTCATCCTTTTTCCTCCTCTTCACATCCGACAGACAGCCGCATTACCACAAGAGTTAACCCCTCTTCCTTGATGGATTGTCTTTTTGCTGTACTGCACGAAGCCGGACATGCCTTGTATGAAATGGGATTACCGGTCGAGCATTATGGCAGCCCGCTTGGCGATAGCATTTCTTTAGGGATGCACGAAAGCCAGTCCCGATTTTGGGAGACAAGAATCGGACAGAGCAAAGGGTATTGGAAGCATAATCTTCCCTTATTAAAACAACACTTCCCTGCACAATTCGATGGAATATCCCTGGAGAAATTTTATCAAGCCATCAATAAAGTGGAACCAAACTTAATCCGCATTGCATCGGATGAGGTTACCTATTCCCTTCATATTATTTTGCGTTTTGAATTGGAAAAAGCATTGATCGAAGGCTCATTGAATGTCCGCGACATACCAGAGGCCTGGAACGCGCGGGTGCAAGAGCTTCTTGGCATTACTCCAAAAGATGACGCTACCGGATGTTTGCAAGACATTCACTGGTCAATGGGCGGGTTTGGCTATTTTCCTACATACACCCTTGGAAATCTCTACGCTGCAAGCTTTTTTGAGACCTTTTCACAAGACCATCCTGACTGGGAAGAACAGATCGCCTCTGGAAATTTTCTGTTTATCAAAGAATGGCTCAAAGAAAACATCCACAAGTTTGGCAGACATTATTCTGCTCAGGAACTTTTAAAAAACATTACCGGAAAGCAGTTCACCGAAGGTCCATTCATTGCGTACCTGTCGGGCAAATATGGGGAATTGTATGGGCTAAAACAAGGACATTGAGAGCGGCATGGACGACATGAGACAATTGCAAAAGTCCAGTTCAAACGCTTTTTGGCAAGCAAGATTAAGATCATGATCAAGATCGAGATTAGGAATGTTCTTAATCTCGATCTTGATCATGATCTTAATCTTGCTTGCCGGAGACGATCTTGTTAAATTATTTTATTGTCAATTCTGCAACTGTCTCATGTCGTCCATGAAGTCCATGCCGTCCATACCGTCCATTATCTATTGTGTAATGCTTCTCAATAAGACCAAACTTCTCCCTTCCACATCAATTGACTCATCTGCACTCCATTGCTCTTCCTCCGTAGACCATCCGTTTGCAGTATCGAGTTCCTTGATCCAGGTTTCCCCCCATTCTTGGCCAGGTAGAGTAAAATTGACCGGATCATTTGCCGCATTAAAGATCAGATAAAAACTGTCGTCGATGACAGGCTCCCCTTGCCGGTTTGGACTTGGAATGGTCTTGCCATTCAAAAATACCCCTAATGTTTTGACTAACCCTTTTCCCCAATCCTCCGATGCCATCGGTTTTCCGCCCTCTGTAAACCATTCAATGTCGCGAAGCTGGCTTCCATGAAGAGGAGATCCCTCAAACCAGTGTTTACGGTGAAAAACAGGATGATCTGTCCGGAATTTGATCAATTTTTGACAAAAGATAAGAAGTTCACTGTCCATGTTCTGCCAATCGATCCATGAAATTTCATTATCCTGGCAATAGGCATTATTGTTTCCTTTTTGCGTTCTCCCCATTTCATCTCCTGCAAGTAGCATAGGGGCACCCTGAGAAAGCATTAAGGTGGCAAGGAAGTTTCTCTTTTGCTTATCGCGCAAATAGATGATCTGCGAGTCGGTTGTTTCCCCTTCCACTCCAAAATTCCAGGAGCGGTTGTGATTTTCGCCATCGTTGTTCTTTTCGCCATTGGCTTCATTATGCTTGCCATTATAGGACACAAGATCGCTTAAAGTAAATCCATCGTGAGCAGTAATATAATTAATACTGGCATAGGGCAAACGACAATTGCTTTGGTAGAGATCTGAACTTCCGGTAAAACGGGAAGCAAACTCCCCTAATGTTTGATCCTCCCCTTTCCAAAAATCGCGTATGCAGTCGCGGTACTTCCCATTCCATTCCGACCACAGGGGAGGAAAGTTCCCTACCTGATAGCCGCCTTCTCCTACGTCCCACGGTTCAGCAATGAGTTTAACCTGGCTGATGACCGGATCTTGCTGGATGATGTCAAAAAAAGCCGATAAGCGGTCCACATCGTGCAATTCCCGCGCAAGGGTCGCAGCCAGATCAAAGCGAAACCCGTCCACATGCATTTCAAGAACCCAATAGCGCAAGGAATCCATGAGAAGCTGGAGCACATGGGGATGGCGCATATTCAAGCTGTTTCCTGTACCTGTATAATCCATGTAAAATCTTGGATCTTGCATCAACCGGTAATAATAGGAATTATCGATCCCCTTAAAGCTCAACATCGGCCCTAAATGATTCCCTTCCGCAGTATGGTTATACACAACATCTAAAATGACCTCTATCCCGGCCTGATGAAATTTTTTGACCATCTCTTTAAATTCTGCAACACCACCGCCTGGAGTATTATCCGAAGCGTATTCATTATGAGGCGCAAAAAAACCAACGGTATTATACCCCCAATAGTTTCTTAAAACCCTGTCAATAAAATTTTTATCATGCAGGAAAAAGTGGATGGGCATCAGTTCCACAGCTGTGATATTTAATCTTTTGAAATGATCGATCACAGATGGATGCGTAAGGCCGGCATAGGTGCCGCGCAACTCTGCCGGCAGATCGGGGTGGTTGGCTGTAAAACCTTTCACATGCACTTCATAAATGATCGTTTCATGCCAAGGGTGTCGTAATTTATTATCCCCGGACCAATCAAAATAGGGTTCATGAATCACAGAAAGAGGCATAAATGGCGCGCTATCCTGATCATTCCTTTTTTCAACAGCTCCAAATTGATAGGGAAAAACAGCTTCATTCCATCTGACCTGTCCATCAATTGCCTTGGCATAAGGATCAAGCAGTAATTTTGCAGGGTTAAAATAAAGGCCTGCGCCCGGATTCCAGCTTCCATGAACACGATATCCATACCGCTGCCCAGGTTTAATTTTTGGCAAATATCCGTGCCAACAATTCCCTATGACCTCAGGAAGGACCACCTTGCTCTCTTGCCCCTCATCATTAAAAAGACAAAGTTCGACTCTTTGTGCTTTTTCAGAAAATAGAGAAAAATTTGTTCCGGAACCGTCATAATTAGCCCCTAAGGGATATGGATTGCCGGGCCACACTTTGATGGTCATGTTTGTACCCTTAAGCTGACAGTTTTCAATACAATAGCCGAATGGCCAGGGATTTTCCATGAAGGGTTGTTTATTGGCGGCGTTCCTTCCCCCCCATAGACAGTCGCTTCACTCGACCATAATACTTCAAAGGTTTTATTTAAACCTGCAACGAGCAAGGGTTCGGGACTTGGCGAAAAATGATAGTCCGGTCCGAAGTTGATCAATAAAACGCGATCCTCTTCCTTTCCAAAATAACGGATAAGAAAGGAATCATTTCCTAAAACTGCCCCATCTATTTTACTATTATGCATATTTTTAAAAACTGGATCGTTTTTTCTTAAAGATATCAGGTCTTTAAACAATTGATAAAATGAGTTCGGTTTAGTCAATTCTTTTTTATTTAGTTTGCATTCGATGAATGTCTTGGGGTCATCGGGGTCAGGGAGAAGTTTGCTCATTTCTTTTGTCGCTAATCTCGGAAATTGAGCAAGTTCTTTTTTTCTTCCCTTACGGATCAATGGAGCCAAATCTGCGGCATGATCGGCAAAATAATAAAAGGATTGGTTTGAATGATATTCCTGTCCCTGAAAAATTAAAGGAGTATTCGGACTTAAGAGTAGAAGGGCTGTCATTGCCTTATAATTACCTGGATCGGACTTTTTATGCAGTCGCAACCCATACCCGCTGTTCGCTACCTGATCGTGATTTTCTAAAAATATCATCAGAGAATGATAGGGCAATTGTAAATCAGGAGTACCCCGATGATGTTTTTTCCATAGATAGTATTGACCCTGATAAAGAAAACCATATTTAAGGGAAGAAATGAACTCCTGAGGCGTTCCTAAATAATCTGTATAATAGCCTTCCCTTTTCCCTGTCAGCCGCACCAGTGCTGTGTGATGAAAATCATCATTCCAGAGCATATCAAAACCATATCCTCCCCGGTTTCTTGGACGGAGCAACTTTGTATCTTGGCTATCATTCTCTCCTATGACGATCGTTTTTCTTTTTCCCCCCGCCTTTTTTACTGTATGCGTCAATTCGGCTAAAATATGCTCTTTAGTAGAAGAGAAAAACCATTGCGTTGCATCGATCCGCAAACCATCGAATTGGAATTCTTGCACCCAATAGGCAGCATTTGTCAAAAAGAACTCTCTGACATGAGGATTGTCAAAGTTGACTGTCTGCCCCCAGAATGAGGCACGTGTAGCATGCAGATATTCATGAGAAAACTGTATTAATGTATTTTCTTTTGGCCCCAGGTGATTGTAAACGACATCGAGAACGACTCCCATGTTTAACCCATGGGCAGTGTCGATAAATGCCTTTACCTCTTGAGGTGTGCCATACAGATGAAAAGGGGCAAAAAGATTGACGCCGTCATATCCCCAGCCAAAATGGCCGGGAAATTCATTAATGGGCATAATCTCAATGAGGGTAATCCCTAAGCCGGCAAGTCGAATCAGTTCCTTTGTTGCCTCCAGAAAAGTTCCCTGCTTAGTGAATGTACCGATATGCAATTCGTAAACAATATGTCCGAAAGGATCTACCCCTTTCCATTTATGTTTCCATGGGTAGTGAGAAGAAACGACACAAGATGGGCCCGATGGGCCAAGTGGTTGATAGCGCGATGCCGGATCGGGAAGCCACTGGCCGGCAGATGAAATACGAAAACGGTACAGTGTCCCTTCTATCGCTTCGTTTGAAAAAAAGGAAAAATATCCCTCCTTCTCTTTTTTCATGCGACAAAAACAAGGTTTTTCCCGCACGTTTTCCAAAACCAGATCTACTTGTCTGGAATGCGGCGCCCAGATGCGGAAAGCTGTTCCTTTGTTCGGGATAAATTCAGCGCCAACTGGATAGGTTCGTTTGTATGCAATATCCCTCATTATTTTCTTTTTGAAAAATTTTCCCAAAGTTTATAACCGCAAAGACCTAAATCAATCGCGTTTTGGACATTGAAATTCGAATGGGATTTCGATTTTTTTTCTGAACCCATATGGTCATTGAGAGTTTCTAAAATTTCTTTAGTTGCATGGATCCAATCCTGGGAACCGACATTTTCAGAAAATGTAACGGCAGATTCCTTAATTGCTTCAGCAGTTTCTGCAACCTTATCGAAAAACCCCCGCGGGCGAATTTGACGACGGACCATATAAGCTAAAGAGCCTCCCGCCAAGATCCCCCCAACTGCACCTAGCAACAACAAAGCGCCCGGTTGTTTCATGACTTTATTTGCTCTGTTTTTAATCCCTTTGCTATAGTCCGCCGTATAGTCATAGAGTTCTTTGCCTTTTTCATACATGTTATGAGCTACATCCTCTGCATCCTCTTTGTACTCATGGTATGTATCATATAGATATTTGCTTAAGGGCCTTTTTTTATTTCTGTTATTTACAAGGTAAAACGCGATCAGTCCCGCCAATCCGATGGCTGCAGCTCCAAGGGCCGCGGTTGTACTATTTCCCGACTTCTCTAAAAGCGTATGAAAAGTTCTATTGAAAGAGGATGGGCGATTTCTCCCATTAAAAAGATGGGACTTTTTATAAGAGGGTTGTTTGGTTTCAGCTTTCTTTTCAATTATTTTTTTTGTCATAAAGTTATTTCCTTTTAAATTGTTTGAAAATCTTAAGACAGATGTCTGCAAGCGCTACATAATTAGCGACTTTTAGCTTGCATTCCTCTTCTTCCTCGCTCTGATGACGAAATTCAAGCGCTGCAAGCGAGTCCTTACACAAAGATCCAACTTTATTAATCGAGCAAAACATAGGGTCTAAGTCATCTATTTTATCGTCAATTTTTTCAGAAATAGCATTAAATTTTCCAATCAACATATTTACTTCGGTTTGGGTGAGCTTAAGATCTGCAAGCACATTATCGAGACGCTCGTTTATCTTATCGATCATCTTTGCCGAACGAATCAGCGTTCTCACAGTAAAGATGACTAATATGACGAACGCTAGTACAGCAATTCCTGCCAAAATTTCGAAAATCATATTTTTTCCTTCTAAAAAATAATTTCCCTATAATCCTAATCCTAAAAGATGCCATTTACTATGTCAATTATTTTTTTTAAGTTTAAAGTTGACTTGGACTATTTATATTTGTTATTTAATAGGAAAGTAACAAAGGTTATCTTTTATGCGTGCCATTTGGAAAGGGTCTTTAAGCTTCGGCCTGGTCAATATTCCGGTAGCGATGTACACCGCAAGCCGGGAAAAAGAGATCTCTTTCGTCCTGCTCCATAAAAAGGACATGTCCGAAATCCGGTATGCGCGCATATGCAAAACGGAAGACAAGGAAATCCCCTGGGAAGAAATTGTTAAGGGGTATGAATATGAAAAAGGTAACTTTGTCATATTGGATGATAAGGATTTTGAAAAAGCCAATTTGAAAAAATCAAAAACGATCGAAGTGATCAATTTCATCGGCAAAGACGAGATTGATCCTATTTATTATGTAAAGCCTTATTTTCTTGAGCCGGATAAAAATGCAGAAAATGCTTATTGTTTACTCCGCGAAGCGTTGTATAAATCTCAAAAAGTTGGTCTTGCTAAATATGTGCTGCGCAACAAAGAGCATATAGCAGTTGTCAAAGTCCATGACAACATGATCATTCTCAATGAGTTGCGCTATCAAAATGAAATCTTAAGTTCAGCCGACCTAAAAATTCCCGGACAAAGCGGACAAAAACGCAAAGAGGTCGATATCGCAGTTCAATTGATCGATCAGCTGACTGTTCCCTTTAAACCGGAAAAATATAAAGACACCTCCACTGAAATGTTAAAGCAAATGATCAAACAAAAGTCTAAGGGACGGCCTGTTCACCCTAAAGGGGAGGAACCAAAAATGTCCAAAGTGCAAGACATTATGTCTTTATTACAGGCAAGTTTAGAGGAACAAAAAAAGCCTCAGAAGAAAATCTATAAAAAGACAGCATAAATGCCGCTCGCAAAATATAGGAAAAAAAGAGATTTCGAGTCTACCCCCGAACCGGTTACTGCCTCTGTAAAATCTTCTGACCGTATGAATTTTTGTGTCCAAAAGCACGATGCAAGACATCTTCATTATGATTTTCGCCTGGAATATAGAGGGATATTGCTCAGCTGGGCAATACCAAAAGGCCCGTCGATGGACCCGCACGATAAACGACTTGCCGTGCATGTTGAAGATCATCCATTAGATTATCAATATTTTGAAGGGGTCATTCCAAAAGGAAATTATGGAGCTGGAACTGTCGAGATATGGGATAAAGGAAGCTATACTTTGCCAGGTACTGACAACCGAAAGGATATGGAAAAAAACATCGCAGCCGGGATGAAACAGGGACATCTTGAAATCATACTCGAAGGGGAGAAATTAAAAGGGGCCTTTCTTTTGCAGAAACTCAAAAAAGATTCAGACGACAACGCGTGGCTATTGATAAAAAAAAACGATGAGCATGTAGAAGAAAGAAAGAGTAAGACACTGGAAAACCACGGTAAAAAAAGGATAATGCCAGATTTTATTAAACCAATGCTCGCTACATTGGTCAAAGAGCCCTTCGATGATGAAGAGTGGCTCTTTGAAGTCAAATGGGATGGATTTCGCGCATTTGCCTTTCTTAACCAAAATAAAATTGAATTAAAATCTAGAAATAATCTTTCATTGAATTCTAAATTTCCCATTATTATTAAAGATCTTCAAAAAATTAAGGAAAAAGTAATTCTAGATGGCGAAATCGTTGTTTTAGATCCTCATGGAAGATCTGATTTTCAACTGATGCAAAATTATCAGGAAAAAGGGGGTGCTTTATACTACTACGTCTTTGACCTTCTTTACCTAAACGGAAAAAGTTTACGGGATCTTCCTCTGATAGAACGAAAAGAACTTTTAAAAAAAATCATCGATGGATCAAATGTAAATCAGTTGCGCTATAGCAAACATATTATCAAGGATGGCAAAGCATTTTTTCATGAGGCAGCAAAAAAACATTTAGAAGGGATTATTGGAAAGAAGATTTTGAGCTCATACCAATCAAAAAGAAGCAACGATTGGGTGAAAATCAAAACACAGTTAAGACAAGAAGTTGTCATTGGAGGGTTCACAGAACCGAGGGGTTCAAGAAAAGAAATGGGGGCTCTTCTGGTGGGCATTTACGATGAAAATCATCAATTGCAATATGCCGGACATGTGGGGGGCGGCTTTAATGCCAAAACATTAAAAGAAATAGTCAGCCGATTAACTCCTCTTATTCAGGAAAAGTCCCCTTTTACACTCCCGCCAAAACCCAATGCCCCGGTTACATGGGTCAAGCCCAAACTGATTTGCGAAGTCTCTTTTTCGGAATGGACTAAAGATAATCATATGCGTCAGCCGATTTTTCAGGGGATGAGGGAAGATAAAGATCCCAAATCGATAATAAGGGAAATCCCTGACCTTGTTCCTAAAATAAAAAATCAAAAGAAAAGTGCGGCAAAACAAGAAATCTCTTTGACTAACCTGGAAAAAATATTTTGGCCCAAAGAGCATTATACCAAAGGCGATTTGATCGAATACTATCGAACGATTGCCAAGACGATTCTGCCCTATCTTAAAGAGCGTCCCATTGTTCTCAGACGCTTTCCCAATGGCATCTTAGGCCAGGACTTCCATCAAAAAAATATCGATTTTTCTCTTCCCGACGGGATTACAACCTGTCCGGTTAAGCAAGAAAACCGGGTCGATCATTTTCTTTTAATAGACAGTCTAAATAGCTTATTGTTCGCCATTAATCTGGGAAGCATTGATCTTCATCCATTTTTATCAAATATCCATCATCTGGACAACCCCGATTATTGCGTGATCGATTTGGACCCGCATGATATTCCATTTAAATATGTCATCGATGTGGCCATTTACTACCATGAGATCCTTCAACAACTGAATGTTCCTCACTTTTGTAAAACATCGGGTGGAAAAGGTCTTCATATCCTGATTCCGCTAAAACCTGTTTATTCGTTCGATCAATCAAGACAATTTGCAGAAATTATTTCTCTTCTGGTCCATCAAAAATTTCCAAAGATCACCTCTTTGGAAAGAAATCCTCGGCAAAGACCAAACAAAATTTATTTGGATTGTTTGCAAAACCGGACTGGGCAAACGATCGTTGCCCCTTATTGCATACGTCCACGTCCAAAAGCGCTTGTATCAACGCCGCTGGAGTGGGAAGAGGTCAATCAAACGCTCGATCCTTCCACTTTTACTATGCAAACCATTCCAGCCCGCATTAAGAAAAAAGGAGACCTTTTCAAAAACATATTAAAGAAGCGAACTAATTTACAACTAGTCATAAATAAAATTTCAAAACACCAGTATTGATTAACAAAATTTACTTTTTAGTCTATTAATACAGAATAACTTAAATTCCTTTTAACATAAACACCTGTTTATATTGTCCTTTTTATACCGAAGGTGGTTCAAAAGTTGGGATTTTGACAAGGAGGCTGCTCAAAATTTTTCGTCTGGAGCGAGGGACCATTGCCAATGGCCAAGGCACAAGTGAAGACAAAAATTTTGATGCAAAGCCGACGCCGTCAAAAACCAATTTTTGAATCACCTTCGGTATACATTCGGGCTGATTCCAGACATGCTTCTTGGGGATAAGAATATTCTTTAAGTGCTGCCGATTGCTTATAAATGGTTAATGGTATTCGCAAAGAACCTTCTGCGTAATAATCACTGTGTTCTCCCTTTTCTTTGAACTTATCGACAGCTGCTTGTAAATCTCTTTGAAATGCTGGACTTGCAAGAGATTTCTCAAAGATTGCCATGATTTCAGATTTATTAGGAGCATCCTTAAAATAATCCTTTGCAAATTCTCGTAAGTAGACAGCGGTACCCACATTATTTATAAAACCAGGAATTTGACTAATGACAAATGCTCTTGCACCATCACCCTTCATAGCCATTCCTGCACCGCGTTCGATCATTTTACGAACTAAATGAGCCGTTGGATCTACTAAAAACCCTCCCGAACAAATTGTTGTCACTTCCTGGCCTCCACCACTTGCAGCAATGATTTTTGCAGCAAGTTGGCCATTGGGAGATTCTAGGAGCGATTGCATATCAGGGGAAGGGGCTCCAGATATATTGCTTACAGGTATTTCACCTGGAGTCCGAGACAAAGGCACAGCCTTGGGTATTCCCAAATATAATAATTTTTGACAAATCCCTACTATTTTTCCATTCTGAGATTTGGCAATAATAGTTTGACAAGCTTTGCGAAAAGGTTCTTGAATTATTCCCCTCTCTTCAGTATCAAACTGGCTAACTTGAGTAATTTCTTTTTCAATCCTTAACTTACAGGCCAGCCAATGTATGGCAGCTTCCAGTCGGCCAGGTTGGCTGATTTTAAAGGTATTTCCCAATCGGAATACTCGAATATTAGACACATTTGGGTTTTCTTGCTTAATAAGTTGTGTGACATTATTGCTTACAGTAAACTTGATATCCATGTTAATTCTCTCCTTAGGTACAATTAATTTATTAAAACAATAAAAATAATAATGTTTCAAAATTATTCTTTAAAGTTATAACATTATCTGCATTATAGCATTTTTTTAGATAATGTCAATTTTTCGAATGTCCGGGGCAGGTGACCGGACATTAAAACAATTTATTTAACCACAGAGAACACAGAGGTCGCAGAGGTTTTCTTTTTTGCCGATGACAAAATAGAAATAGCCTGTTTTTTTTCGCATCCACGAAAAAAAATGTGTATAACCCCCCTCTGTGCTCTCTGTGCCCTCTGTGGTTAAAATATTTACTTTAATGTCCGGTCACCTGCCTGGTTACGAGTATCTTGTTGTGTTCTATTTGCCTAACCGCTATGATTGGGACAGAAGATATCAATTTAAGGAGAATACGAATGGCCAAAAATGAAAAAACTCAAGATCAACCACCGATCAACTATCTGTACCCTTCATTAAAGGATAAAATCGACACTGTTCTTATGGATTCGCGTAGAATATTCATCCATGATTCGATCGACAATGAAAGCGCCAATGAAGTCATCCGTCAGTTGTGGTATTTGGAGTTGACCAGTCCCGGAAGACCTATCCTCATGGTGATCAACAGTCCGGGAGGTGCCGTGGATTCTGGTTTTGCCATTTGGGACCAGGTGAAAATGATCTCATCGCCTGTTACGACATTAGTGACAGGGTTAGCAGCTTCAATGGGATCGATCCTAAGTCTTTGCGCTGCCCCGAAACGCCGTTTTGCCACATCTCACTCGCGCATCATGATCCACCAGCCGATGATTGGCGGAGTGATCAAAGGGCAGGCAACAGATCTGGAAATTCAGGCAAAGGAAATTTTAAAAACAAGAGCGGCCCTTGTAGAAATTTACGTAGCAGCGACAGGAAAATCGGCTGAAGAGATCGATCTGGCAATTGATCGCGACACATGGATGTCGGCAGAAGAGGCTTTAAACTTTGGATTATTAGATAAAATCATCGATTCCTATAAAAATTTATTCTAAACCATCTTCGATGAACATTCTTTTTGAGAAATATTCCGGATGCGGCAATGACTTTATCCTCATTGACAATCGTCTACATGTTTTGCCGCAACCCTTGAGCCCTGATTTTGTAAAACATCTGTGCCATCGTCAAAAAGGGATCGGAGCAGATGGGGTCATTTTATTACAAGATTCCCCTGTCGCCGACTTTCGCATGCGGATATTCAATTCCGATGGAAGCGAGGCGGAAATGTGCGGAAATGGGATACGCTGCCTTTCGCGCTACATAGAAGACCATGGAATCAAAAGAGCCAGCTTTACCATCCAGACCATGCATCAACTATTGCCCATTCAAATCGTAAATTCCCAAATATTTGTCCAGATGCCTATGCCGGATGAAATAAAATTGTCCATACCCTTACCCCTTTCCGGTAAAACAAAGACGCTCACTGTACATTATGCCGATACAGGAGTCCCTCATGCAGTCCTGTTTGTCGATGACTTAAATGTCGATTGCCTCATGGAACATGCAAGAGAGATCCGATTCCATGACAAGTTTGGACAAAAAGGGGCGAATGTCAATTATGCAAAAATGGTAACGTCACATCTCTTTCATATTCGCACCTATGAACGGGGCGTAGAAGCAGAAACGTTAGCCTGCGGCACGGGAGCTGCTGCGGTAGCCTTGATTGCCAGAAAAATGGTTCATAAAGATCCAGCTTCACTGGAGCGTCCCATCAATATCATCGTTAAATCACAGGATCAATTATCCTTTAGCTTTGACCCAACATCACACACGATGATGATGTCGGGCCCGGCAGAAAAAGTTTTTCAGGGGGAGGTGCGGGTACAACTAAAAGTGTAATTTGATTATTTTAAGCCCTTTTATAGATTGGCATCCCATTTTTCTCCAATAGGTAGTGTTAAATCGCCATTGATATGGGCTGTACCCTTCATTTTTCCAAATAATAAAGTATGGTTTTCTTCCACTGGGACTAGTTTAGCAATTGGTTTTTTTCTTTTTGTTATAATTATACTATATTTTTTTGCCTGTACGTCGCTCATAATTTTAAGACATTCGACTTTAAATTTACCTGCTTGAATTATACGGTTCATCCTTCCTCCATGTATACATAGTCATTTTACCATGGTTATGATTAAGTACTCAATGCATGCAAATAAGATTCGCATTTTACGGCAAAAATGGTGTATCTAATAGCCTTAAAGGATATATGTGGACTATCTGACAATAAACTTGAATTTGCGCAAAATTCAAATTAAAACGCAAAGGCGCAAACATAGTTCCCTTTAAGCGTTATCTATAATAAATTCAACACAAAGGCACAAAGGCACAAAGTCACAAAGAATCAAAGAAATTTTGACCTAGAGACCATTCCCTCGTAGTGTCTTGGTGTCTTCGTGCCTTTGTGTTGAATTAAAGCTTATACTTATGGGTAAAACTATGGGCGCAAAGACGCAAAGAATTTAACATCAACTCTTTGCGCCTTTGCGCCTTTGCGTTTCAAAATTTTTAGATCCAAATTACATTTGTCGTTGCTGCATTTTATGATTTTCTGGCGTGTAATTCTCTCTTCCGTTATGATTAACTAAAAGATTGAAAAAAGCGTAAGCCAAGTCTAATCAAAAATTACTTTAGGAACATCGCAATGACCCCCAAGCAAAAACCAACGGCGCAAAATCCATTGATCTTGCGCTGCAACCGACTGATCGAAGCGTTTGCCAAGTCTGACGATGAACGCGATTTTTTCCTGGATAGAGAAGAAGGTTTCATTCTCTATGCAGACCTCGATAAATCACAAGAAGAGCTTTTAGCCCTTGAACATGCTCTTCAGAAAGATCCCGACCGATACTGCCTCATCCCAAAAATGACGTTCTATGAAACAAAAAAAATCATGGAAGCCTTTGTCAACGAGAAAATATACGACATCGATACCAAAGAAAAAGTCGCAGACATCATCCAATCAAAAGATGCCCGGGCAAACTTTTTGGAATTTATCTACGATCACCATGCCGAACTCGAAAAATGGCAAGCATTTTATCAGGAAAGATCCCGCATCCGCATTATCGAATGGCTCAGGGTAAATCATTTTCAATTTGTCTTTGAAGAGGATTTGGAACTCCCCGGTTCGATTTTAGAAATGGTAAAAAAGGAGCGGTTTCAAACAAAACCAGGCAAAGAGCTCATCTCTGCCCGCGCAGACATCACGGCAAAATCAAAGACCTATTATTCAAGCGAGGCCCTAAATCCGAGACCAAAACGGGGGCGCCCGCCTAAGCAGATACAGAAAATCGAATTTGAACCCCAAATCACTACCGATATATATATCACCATACCAAATGACATCCGATGTTTTCTATTTATACCGGAAAGACAGCACGGATCTTCTGCACTCTCTTCCAAATTAGGATATGAGATCGACCTGTTTTCCAGCCATCAGGCTCCCAGTAATGATCATGACTTGAGCATGGCCTCTTTGGATAAAAAACTGGCAGCCCTGCGCGATATTTCCAAATCATGGAATATCCCGATAGAACCAAAGAAAAAAGGATACGGGAATCAACTTCCCGAAGAGGAGGAATCCGATATTGATTTTAATATCGATGATGACGAATTGGAAGAAAGAAGTGAGGATGAACCGTTTGAATGGGAACTCCCTGCCAAAAAAAGAATGAAGAAAAAACTATCTGAAAAAAAATCATCTGAGAAAAAGGTATCGCAGAAAAAATTACCACAGAAAAAGTTACCACAGAAAAAGCTACCACAGAAAAAATTACCGCAGAAAAAATCATTAGAGAAAAAAACCTCCGGAAAAAAAACGGAAAAAAAGGGATCAAAAGCTGTTGCCAGGGAAGAAAAAAAATTAACGGCTAAAAGCAGCAGACTGGCAAAAGTTGCTCCATCAAAAAAACCGCAAACTCTGCGTCCTATCAAAGCCCTTAAAAAAAACCAGAAATATTCATATAACTAATCAACATGATCACACTTAATCGCATCACTAAAAGCTTCGGCAGCCGTATTTTGTTTGCAGATGTTACGGCATCGTTTGCACAAAACAATCGTTATGGATTGACAGGGCCAAACGGCGCTGGCAAAACAACGTTACTCAAAATTATCATGGGAAAGGAGCCGGCTACTTCCGGAAACGTAAGCTTACCGAACCGCGTAGGTATCCTGCGTCAAAATATTGAAGCATTTCAGGATGCTATGGTAGTAGATACTGTCATCATGGGCAATGCAAGATTGTGGGACGCAATGGAAGAAAGACAATCTCTTTATGATGTGGAAATGACAGACCAAATTGGAATGAGGCTTGGTGAACTGGAAGGAATTGTCGCGGAAGAAGATGGGTATACAGCCGATACAAGCGCTGAAATCCTGCTCTCGGGGATGGGGATCCCTCAACAATATTTTCAGCAGCGCATGCATCAAATTCCCATCGACATGCAATTTCGCGTTCTTTTATGCCAGGCCCTTTTCGGAGACCCCTCAGCCCTTCTTCTCGATGAGCCAACGAACCATCTCGACTTAGAATCGATTAGTTGGTTGGAGAAATTTTTATTCAATTACAAGGGAACCCTGATCGTCATTAGCCACGATCGCCACTTTCTCAATGCTGTGACGACCCATATTGCAGACATCGATTACGAAACGATCACAATGTATCCCGGCAACTATGACGATATGGTTTTAACGAAAACAGCTTTCAAAGAGCGTGCCGAACAAGAAGTCAAGTCCAAAGAAAAAAAGATCGCTCAACTCAAGGAATTCGTCTCCCGTTTCGGAGCGGGAACAAGAGCGAGCCAAGTGCAGTCCCGTGTGCGTGAAATTCAACGATTACAGCCCCAGGAAGCAAAAAAAACAAACATCCAACGGCCCTATATTCGTTTTATTGCAGGAGAAAAAGCGCCTGGTAAAATTATCCTCAAAGCCGATCATTTACATAAAACCTATGAGGGAAAACCTGTGATCAGCAATTTTAGCCTGGAAATTGCGAGGGGGGATCGGATTGGGGTCATAGGAAACAATGGGCGGGGTAAGACAACGCTATTGAAAATGTTATCTAAAGTCCTCGAACCAGATAGCGGCTCTGTGGAATTTGGACATTTGGTCTCGGGTAATTATTTTCCCCAAAACCATTCGGAGATCATCGATAAAAAGACTGCACAGACAGCCTTCGAATGGTTAAAGGAAAGACGCCCCGGGATCTACGATCAGGAAGTGCGCAGTGTAATGGGCAAAATGCTGTTTAGCGGCGATGATGCGTTTAAACCTGTAGCCACCCTTTCCGGCGGGGAAACAGCCCGTTTAATCATAGCCGGGATGATGCTGGCAGAACATAACTTGCTCATACTCGATGAACCAAACAATCACCTCGATTTGGAGGCTGTTTCTGCACTTGCTTGCGGCCTTGCAGACTATAAGGGTAACAACTACCCGGGGACTGTGATTTTTGCAAGCCACGACCGGGATTTAATCGATCAGGTCGCCACAAAGATCATTGCTTTTGAAGCAGACGGCATCCATATTTTCGATGGTCCTCTGGAAGAATATCTTTTAAAAAACCAAGCTCTTGCCTAAGTAGCAACAATTCGGTCACGAAACGCATGAAGAATAAGATCAAGATCAAGATCGAGATCGAGATTAGGAATGTTCTTAATCTTGATCTTGGTCTTGATCTTGATCTTGAATGTTCTTAATCTTGATCTTGGTCTTGATCTTGATCTTGAATGTTCTTAATCTCGATCTTGATCATGATCTTAATCTTGTTTTAAGGGAAGGGCGCCAAAGCCTTGGCTGCCTCAATTTTATGGGCAGTTGCAAAATTGTTTGAAATCTATAATAAGATATGGTATGCTATGCTAAAAATCATACACAGCTACTGGAGAATAATATGTCTAAAATTTGTCAGGTTACGGGTAAGAAAGCCGCACGTGGATACAAATATGCTATACGCGGGATCGCCAAAAAGAAAAAAGGGATCGGTCTTAAAGTCACCGGTAAAACCAAACGACGTTTTCAGCCCAATCTCGTAAAAAAACGCATTTGGTTTGGAGACGAAAATCGTTTTATTACCTTGCGTTTATCGACATCTGCCTTACGCACAATCGATAAGAATGGGATCTCTGCTGTAGTGTCCGACATGCGTAAATGTGGAACTGCTGTATAAAGTCAGAGGGAAGAGACAATAGCCATAAGTATAGACTTTAATTCAACACAAAGGCACGAAGACACCAAGACACTAAGAGGGAAGGATCTAAGGGCAAAATTTCTTTGTTTCTTTGGGACTTCGTGCCTTTGTGTTGAATTTATTATAGATAACGCTTAAAAGGTTTTTGTTTACTTATGGGTAAAACTATGGGCGCAAAGGCGCTAAGAAACTTCCTGAAAGATCAAGAAAGTCGCCTTTATTTCTATCTTTGCGACTTTGCGTTGAATATTTTTGCTTGCTTTGTGTTATCTAAAGAGGCAGCCAATGTCCCTGGACATTGAACCGTTTATTGCTCTGGCTGACGCGTTCCTTTTCAACGGCTTTCTCTTCAGCGGAAAGGGGTGTTTGGTTTTTAGCTTCTTCGGTCAATTTATCAATTTTTTCCTGCAAACGGGTGACTGCCTGAAGATCTTTTTCGCTTAAAGTATTTAATCCTTGCCATCTCTTGATCTCTTCTAAATCGGTTTGAAATGTTCGATACGCTTTAACTTTGCGACGGTCCAACGACTTGATTTGATGTGTTAATTTTTTCAAAAGAATCTTATTTTTTCTATTCTTTCTCGCCTCGATATTCTTTTCTGTTAATTCAAATAATCTCCCAATTTCCCATTTTCGCATTCCTTCATGGAATGATTCTTCTGTTTTGCTGTAATTCATTTTAGGCATATATCCCCACAAAACTAAACCTCTATACATATTATTTTAATATAAATTAAAAAATATTGCAAATGCAGCGAAATTTTATTTCTTGAAAAAGGAGTTCTTTTCTGTTAGGATTACTATAAAATTAAAAACCTGCAAAAGGACATTAAATGAAAAAAGTCATATCCATCTGCCTCATCGCAGGAACAATGCTATCCCTACCCCTTTTTGCCAGGTTAAACACTTCCCGGACAGAAATGATCAAGGATATCGACATTATTCAAAGGACATTCGAGGAACGCTACGCCCCTTCAGAATGGAAAAAAGAATACACAGGATGGGAGCTTGTCAATGAAACGACCGTAGCGAAAAATACGATCATCAACAATCCATCGATTAATTTAAAGGATTTTTGGAATGTGATCACCCATTTATTTGAGTCGACAAAAGACTATCATGTGACTGTCGACTTTTTTTCAACCGAAAAGGCGACTCTTCCATTTAATGTCCGTCATATAAACGGAAGATATTATTTCTCCTATATCTCCAAAGCCCTTGCAGAAGAAAATTTTCCTTTTAAGCCAGGCGATGAATTGATAGCGATGGATGGGATGCTTATCAACGATGTGATCAAAGACTTAAAGAAATACCATCAAGTAAGCAATTTCGAAGGAACAGATATGCGATTTGCTGCTTTACATCTTACACACAGAGTGGGAGCTTTAGGACATGATATCCCCTATGGCCCCATTACACTTACCGGCACAACCAAATTTGGACAGCGTTTAAGTTTTCAAACATTATGGAAGTATGAGGCCGAACAAATGTTGTGTAGTTTTGGATCAGCTCAGAATTGTTCAGAAAACAACAGTAAGGCCGATTTGCCTATATACCGCAAACAGTTTATCTTCCCGCAACATGCACACTACTGCCCTAAAACACAAGCTGAAAATGAAAACACAGAACGGATCGGCGCGAAATGCAGCCCGCTTCCAAATCTTGGAGCCGTTTTATGGAAGTCCGATGAAGATTCCCCCTTTGATGCCCATTTCTTTGAGCTTGCGCACCACATTGGCGCCTGCATAAGAATTCCTACATACTCACCAAGAGAGTACTCGGTAGAGGAAGGTATTGAAGAATTCTCTCAACTGATCCAAATGGCTGAGGCAACTGCCGATTTTTTGGTCATCGATCAGTTAAGTAATCCCGGGGGGGATATGCTTTACCTCTTTCAGCTGCTTTCCATGCTTACAGATAAACCCCTTCAGATTTATCCTCACCGCATAAAATTAACACAGGATGAGGTTTTTGAAGGGATCAAATACATTCCATGGATAGAAGATCTCGATGAAGAAAAGCTCGCCGATTATATCAAGACAATGAACTATGAATCGCAAGCGGAGGTTTTCACTAAGCATGGAATAAAAAATTATTTTCGCGATATTCTCGAGGAATGGAACCAAAAAAATTATCTTACAAAACCCATTTACCTTATGGGCATAGAATACATTCCTCCCCACCCGTCTATTCATTTTACAAAGCCCATTGTAGTATTAACCGATGAATTGGATTTTTCATGCGCAGATTTTTTTCCGGAAATTTTACAACGCAATGGACGTGCTCTGATCTTTGGATCGAGAACTGCGGGAGCAGGTGGTGCTGTTGAATCTTTTTCTTTTCCAAACACACGCGGGATTGCAGCGATTTCCTATACTTCCACAATTGCCATACGTCCCGACGGCTCTTATCTGGAAAATCAGGGGGTTATTCCAGACGTTCCTTATCAGATCACTGCTTATGACATACAAAATCAGTATGCCGGCTATGTCGGATCCCTCCATCAGACCATACAGGCCATGTTGTCTTTTTAATGTTGTCTTTTTAATAGACAACAATTAAAAAAATATGATAGAATAAGTTATCTTTTGTAAAATTATATTTTTTATTTTATTATTCAGGAACAATATGATAGAGTTTCTTACTTCTTTAACTTTAGATGTAGAGAATATGATCTGGACCTATTTTGGACTGCCTATTGTTCTCCTGCTGGGGGTGGTTTTATCGGTCCAGTCCAGATTTGCACAGGTCCGCCACCTCCCTTCGGCAATAAAGACATTCCTCTCGATGTTTCGTTCCAATGAGCAAAGCGCCCATGGCATTCATCCGTTAAAGGCGTTTTTTGCAGGAATTGGCGGAAGTGTCGGAGTCGGAAATGTCGTCGGAGTGTGTACAGCTGTACAGATCGGAGGGCCAGGCGCCCTCTTATGGATTTGGTTGACAGCCGTTGCAGGTGCAATAGTCAAATATTCTGAAGTATACCTTGGCATGCAGTACCGGGTACCCAATGAAAAGACAGGGGGGTACAACGGTGGTCCTATGTATTTTTTACAGAAAGCTTTTAAGCAGCAATGGATATTAAACCTCGTTGCTGCCCTGCTATGTCTTTACGGAGTAGAAATTTTTCAATTCAGCGTCATCACCAAAAGTGTTTCCACCAATTTCGACCTGAATCACTATGCCGTTGTCGGAGCCGCATTACTGTTAATCCTGCTCGCTGCAAGTGGCGGAGTCAAACGGGTGGGAAGTATTTCCGGTGCGTTAATCCCTGTTTTCGTGTTTTGTTATGTTGGCATGGGACTTTGGGTTCTGATCAGTCACATTGGAGAGGTACCTGGAATATTTTACACTGTTTTTTCTTCCGCATTTAACGGACATGCGGCAGTCGGCGGCTTTATCGGAAGTACCATCCTGACAACAGCTTCTCAAGGGATACGCCGGGGATGCTACACTGCAGATATCGGGATCGGATACGCAGCAGTCATCCATTCGGAAACCAATGTGACCATACCGGAAAAACAAGCCTCCCTCGTTATTTTTGAGATCTTCATCGATACCTTTTTTGTGTGTACGACAAGTGTACTGCTGATCCTGACTACAGGGGTCTGGCAAGAATCATTAGATGGAGCCATGCTTGTACAGGAAGCTCTCGGCCAACATTTTCCCTATATGGAATATTTTATCCCATTATTTTTGTTTTTAGTAGGCTACGCGACAATTAACGCCTATTTTTGCGTTGGTCTCAAATGCGCTCAGTATCTGATGCCCAAACTTGGATTGGCTTACTATTATACTTATGCTGTGATTATTTTGATCGCGTGTGCATTTATAGATACAAGGATTGCTCAATCAATCATGGCAAGTGCCGGCGGACTTTTACTGGTCGTCAATGGGATCGGGATTTTTATGTTGAGGAGAGAGATCTCATTTGATTTAAGTGAAAAAGATGATAAGTTACCCGCTGAAATGGCGCTCGCTATGGATGTAACGTAGGGCTGTTTGAATCACTTGCATACCTGCCAATACCCCTTCTTCATAGCGAAATTCGGGGTGGCCCTCTAACTGTGGATAGTCATTGGGTTGCAAGATATCATCACTGGTAAGGGCAGGGATAATCCTTCGTCCAAGAGTTAACAGTAATTGCTTTTGCCGGTCGATCATCTGATCGATCGTCTGTTCCATCTCTTTCTCTATGGGGATCATGATGATACTTCTTTGTTTTGACGCCTGCGCATTTGAAAAAACATGCGCATCAATGCAGCACATGCTTCTCGTAAAATTCCCTTTCGGACAGAAATCTGATGCGTTGGATGAACTGGGGCAAAAAGATCGACAAAACTGCCGTTAGCCCCATGCCGCACATCCTCCGTTCCCCAGACAATTGTCGGCACACGGGAAAGGAACATAGCCCCTGCACACATACAACAGGGCTCCATTGTACAGTAGAGTATGGTATTTGCAAGGCGCCAGTTGTCAAGAGCCGACTCCCCTGCCGTAATGCATAGCATTTCTGCATGTGCCGTTGCATCTTTCAACATTTCCACCTGATTATAGCCCCTGGCAATGATCTTTCCTTCATGGACGAGGACAGCACCAACTGGAACTTCATCCTGCTGGAATGCTTTCCATGCTAACCGGATCGCTTCGAGCATAAAGCGCTCGTCATCGTCTTTTGGCTGTATGGAAAAGGGAAATTGCATGAGATTTACGTTCCAGGGTTCATTTTGCGCTGCAGATCGGCAATTTGCTTTTTTAATAAGGCAATGTCGGTGTGATATTTTTTTTGCAACCCTTGCAGCTTCTTTTCATACTTATCTGTCAAACGAGAAATTTGCAAATCATAGAAACGTTGCATGCTTTGCAGATCATCGATTTTCTTTTGTTCAACACTTGCCGCATTTTCTTTCGCCCCTTCCTCGTGCGCTTTTCTTTCCAGCTGTGTATAGATTTCGGATGGGAAAACAACGGAATTCAGCACAGAAAAGAGGTAGGCTTTACGAGCGCCAAATTCGCGAATTGCCCCTTCCATAATCATTACTGAGGGTTGTTCTTCTAACATCTCCAATTCATTAAAATCGGGAGTGATCTTACTTAGCTCAACTGCAAAGTAGTTATAAAGCTCGCCATGCTTCATGATCCAGCGATTGGCAATATAATCGGCTAAATCTTCCCCTTTTTCATTTGTTGCGATCGCATCCGTATAGATAGCTGCAAACTCCTCATCGGAAAGTTTGTTAAGATCTCTTCCGGCCAAGTAATGGCGGGCAAAGCGCGCATCTTTTTTCAAATGTTCATTTTTCAAGTCCTTTTTTAC
>Ga0207078_1035_pt1 | contig 28333 bp, 31 predicted proteins | sample Alteio_BWMinHeat_60_FD_153579 | JGI IMG/M metagenome (GOLD analysis project Ga0207078, IMG submission 153579) | Enriched cells from forest soil in Barre Woods Harvard Forest LTER site, Petersham, Massachusetts, United States -... | ecosystem: Environmental > Terrestrial > Soil > Temperate forest >... | reverse complement strand
TCCATGGGAATAATGCGCGGCATCATTTCGAGGATGACGACTTCACACCCAAGCGCCGAATAAAGCGAAGCAAATTCACACCCGATAACGCCTCCGCCGACAATAGCAAGCTTTTTCGGCAATTCGCGCAATTCGAGCAAAGAAGTAGAGTCGTGGATTTTTTTTCCGTCAAAGGGAAAAGCGCGCATATTCCTTGGTTCTGAGCCGGTAGCAATGATAATGCTGTCTGCCGAGATCATGGCGGAAATCTCGCCTAGAACCTTGACGGTACGCTGCGTCACCAATTTGCCAAACCCGCGAAAAACTTTGATTTTATTGGCGGCGATCAGACCTTCTAAACTTTTTCGAATTTTTCCGACGACGCTGTCTTTTCTGTCGACCATTTTTCCATAATCGAATTGTAATGAGCCCACAACAATGCCAAAACTTTCAGCTTCCTGAATTTTATGCAGCATCTCTGCACTTGCAATGAGTGTTTTGGACGGAATGCATCCGCGATTTAAGCATGTGCCGCCCATCTCTTTGGCCTCAACCAGGGCAACCGATTTGCCGTTTTGGGCAGCCCTGATCGCAGCAGGATAGCCTCCCGGGCCTCCTCCAATGACAATCACATCGAAATGTTGAGGGGTATCGTCCATAAAGTCATTAACCTCGAAATAGAGTTCATTAAAATATTGGAAATTGATGCCTCTTGTCTAAAGGGCTCTAGGATAGATATATGCAAAAGGCAAAAAAAAGTCAATGTGCAGATGACTAATCAATCAGGGCACAGGAAATTAAAACGATTTATTGAAAAGCTAAGCTAAGTTTACCGCAGAGCCGCAAAGTACGCCGAGGCAGCGCTGAGAATCAACCTCTTGCAAAAGTCTATACCGAAGGTGGTTCAAAAGTTGGGATTTTGACAAGGAGGCTGCTCAAAATTTTTCGTCTGGAGCGAGGGACCATTGCCAATGGCCAAGGCACGAGTGAAGACAAAAATTTTGATGCAAAGCCGACGCCGTCAAAAACCAATTTTTGAATCACGTTCGGTATAAATTCCCGCCAGATTATAAATCTAACAAGATGAGCAGGATAGACAGGATAATAAAAATAAAACGCACGCTTTTTTCGATAAAAAGCAAATAAATCCTCTTTAATTATCCTGCCCATCTTGCTTATCCTGTTCTTTTTTTTTATTATCTACAAAATGGTGTGAAGTATGTTATTTCTCCAGCAGAATTGTAGCTTCTGTGAGGATTTATCCAAGAAGTCTATTCTCTGCGCTTCCTCGGCGTACTTTGCGGCTCTGCGGTAAACTTGACTGATCGGTCCCTTGAGTCAATGCAGTGTTTTCTTGCATGATTAACACAGGTTGATTACAATCTAAAGTTCTACACTCAAGGATTTGCTATGCTGATCACATTAAAAGACAATAAAACCATCGAATTGCCGGAAGGCAGCTCCGCCAAAGACCTGGCAGATAAACTTCACCAGACAGCGCCTCATCAAGGGCTTGGAGCCTGCATCAATGGCACCACATGCGACCTTAGCACCACTTTACGCGATGGAGACCGCGTGAACATCTGGAGCTTTGAAGACCCGGAAGGGAAGGAAATTTTTTGGCACACATCGGCCCATGTCCTGGCACAGGCGATCTTGCGCATTTGGCCGGATGCTCTGCCAACGATCGGCCCCCCCATCGATCAGGGCTTTTACTACGATTTTGCCAACCTGACCATTTCCGATGCCGACTTTGAACGAATCGAAGAGGAGATGGGGAAAATCGTTGCGGAAAACTACCTTTCCAAACGGGAAGTTTTTGCAGATAAATCTCAGGCCTTACAACGTTTTGCCAATAACAAGTATAAATGCGAGCTTATCAACAGCTTTGATCCGGATAGTCCTCTAACGGGATATGGCCAAGGGGAATTTTTTGACCTTTGCAGAGGGCCTCACCTGTTTAACTTGGGGAAAATCAAAACACTCAAAGTCATGAAGACCGCAGGTGCCTATTGGCGCGGCGATGCCAAAAATGAAATGCTGACCCGCATCTATGCGATCACATTTCCCGAACGCAAACAGCTTAAAGATTACCTATATCAACTCGAAGAGGCAAAAAAACGGGACCATAAAATCTTAGGCCCGAAACTCGATCTTTTCTCCATTAAAGACGAAGCTGTCGGGATGCCATTTATTCATCCTAAGGGCATGATCATTTGGGGCCAGCTTTTAGCCTACGTGCGCGAATGTTTGAACAGCCAAGGGTATGTAGAAATCAAAACCCCTGCCATGATGTCAAGGGAACTGTGGGAACGTTCAGGCCATTGGTTCAATTACCGGCAAAATATGTTCACCTCTCAAATTGAAGATCGCGATTTTGCCATCAAACCGATGAATTGCCCGGGAGCTATGCTCTATTATCTGACCCATCTGCATAGTTATCGCGAACTGCCCTTACGCGTAGCTGAAATTGGAAATGTCCACAGATATGAGCCGTCGGGATCGCTATCGGGCCTTTTCCGCGTCCGCAGCTTCCATCAGGACGATGCCCATATTTTCATGAAGCCTGCAGACATTGAGTCTGAAATCATTTCCATCCTGGAACTGGCCGATCAGATCTACTCGACCTTTGGTCTTTCCTACAGATTAGAGTTGTCGACAAAGCCGGAAAAAAATACAATTGGTTCCGAGGAAGATTGGATTTTAGCCACGAATGGCCTAAAAAATGCATTGGATAAAACGGGACGGCCTTACCGCATCAACGAAGGCGATGGCGCCTTTTACGGCCCCAAAATCGACTTTCACATTCGCGATGCCTTAAACAGAACATGGCAGTGCGGCACCGTACAGCTGGATATGGCCCTCCCTGAAAAATTCAATTTGGAATATACTGATCATAACGGAGAAAAACAACGACCTGTGATGCTTCATCGCGCTATTTTAGGATCTGTCGAAAGATTTTTTGGCATCCTGATTGAACACTTTGCCGGACGGTTTCCCTTATGGATTAGTCCGCTTCATGTACGCCTTTTAACCGTAGCCGACCGCCATTTAGACCGTGCAGATGAAGTAGCCAAACAGATCAAAAAAGCCGGATTTCAATGCGATGTCGACCATTCCGGCGAAACGATCAACAAAAAGGTGCGCAACGCTCAACTCGCTCAGGTCAACTACATGCTCACAATAGGCGATAAAGAGATGGAAAACGGATTCTTGAATTTACGCACGAGAGAAGGCGGCGTACATGGCGAAATTTCTCTCGATGAATTTTTACGGGTCATTGGCGAAGAACTAAAAACGCGCGCCTTGCATTCGCCGTTCGACAAGTCATCTTCGCAAGTGTAAGAATAAGGATAATTTATGCATACAATCGCAATCAGCAGCTTTAAAGGCGGGACCGCCAAAACATCGACTGTACTCCATTTAGGAGCGGCTTTTGCCAAATTCCACAAAAAAAGAGTACTGATCATCGATTTTGATGCCCAGGCCAATTTAACATCGGGCTTCGGATTTGATCCCGATGAGAATGACAGCATGGCGCAAGTTCTGCAGGGGCAAAAAACATGTAAACAGGTGATTAAACCGACCTGCATTGACCGTCTCGATTTAATCCCTGCCGACACATGGCTGGAACGGATAGAACTTACAGGTTCGCTCGCAGCAGACCGCTATTCGCATGAACGGTTGCGAGATGTTATCAAAGAGCTGCATTACGACCTTGTCATTATCGACACTCCTCCATCGCTTTGCTGGCTGACAGAATCGGCAATGATTGCGGCGGACCACACACTCGTATGCGCTACACCTGAATTCTACAGTATCAAAGGATTGGAACGCCTTTCCCAATTTATCGGTCAGATCAGCCAGCGCCACCCGTTGAATGTGCTTGGCGTGTTGCTCTCCTTTTGGAATACAAGGGGGAAAAACAACCGGTCGTTCATCGATGTCATCGAAGATAAGTTTCCCGCCAAGATCCTGAAATCAAAGATCAGACGGGATATCAATATTTCCGAAGCATCGGCATTCGGCAAGCCTCTATTCGAAACAGCACCGTCCAGCCGCGCTGCAGAGGACTATTTAAGCGCCGCAAAAGAGATCCTGAAAAGGTTGTAATGGCTTCTGCGAAACAAGAAACGGTTGTCGTTGCCATGTCTGGAGGCGTAGACTCCTCTGTCACTGCCTTGCTGATGAAACAACAGGGCTACCGCGTGATCGGTATGTTCATGAAAAACTGGGAAGAAAAAGATGAAAGCGGCATCTGCCGCTCCTCCCATGAATTAGCCGATGTCATCCGCGTATGCGATCAGCTCGAGATTCCTTATTACTCCGTCAATTTTGTCAAAGAATATCAGGAAAATGTTTTTTCTCATTTTTTAAAGGAATTTGAACAGGGATTTACCCCCAATCCCGATATCTTATGCAACCGGGAAATCAAATTTAAAGTCCTGCTTGCCAAAGCGTTGGAAATCGGCGGCGATTTTTTAGCCACAGGGCACTATTGCCGCTCTGAATACACCCAAGGGAAATGGCAGCTTTTAAAAGGTGTCGATCCGGAAAAAGACCAAAGCTATTTTCTCTATGCCATCAGCAATAAAGCCTTAGAGAAAGTTCAATTTCCCATAGGCGGCATGTTAAAAAAAGACCTGCGGGCTTTAGCGCATTCGCACGGCCTTGCCACATCGGCAAAAAAAGACAGCACAGGGATCTGCTTTATCGGCGAGCGCAATTTTAAAAATTTTCTGTCTCAATATATTGCCTATAACCCTGGGAATTTTGAAACCCTTGAGGGGCAAGTCATCGGACAGCACGATGGGGTTGCCTATTATACGCCGGGGCAGAGAAAAGGGATGGGAATTGGAGGCCCGGGCGATGCCTGGTATGTGCTTGGGAAAGATATTGCGAGAAATGTCGTGTATGTCGGCCAGGGAGCGCTTCATCCGGCCCTCTATTGCGATGAGCTGACAGCCGTTGAGATGTCGTGGATCAGCGGCATTGCGCCTGGGCCATTGCCCTACCGGTGTACATGTAAGGTCCGTTACCGGCAAACAGATCAGGAGTGCGAGATCGTCTCTATTGAGAGCGGTTGTTTGCGCGTAAGGTTTGCCACTCCCCAAAGAGCTGTTTCTCCCCGGCAGTCCATTGTGTTTTATCAGGGAGATGTTTGCCTTGGCGGAGCGATCATCGACGAACCTGGGCCTTCCTATTATTCGCAAGGGCGCTCTTTAAGGACATAAGGACAATAAGAGGCAATTGCAGAAATAATTTAACAAGATAGCCTCTGGCAAACAAGATTAAGATCATGATCAAGATCGAGATTAGGAATGTTCTTAATCTCGATCTTGATCATGATCTTAATCTTGCTTGCCGCAAAGCGCTTGAGCCGGACTTAACAATTGCCTCCTAATGTCCTTTTGCCTCTTTTTAATTAGCTGCGTAATACTTCTCTAAGCCCTCTTGAGTAGGTTTCATGCTCTTTTTGCCGTTTTTCCAGTTTGCCGGGCAGACTTCCCCGTTTTTCTCAAAATAAATTAACGCATCCAAAATGCGCAAAGCTTCCTCGACAGAACGTCCCAGCGGAAGATCATTAATGACCTGATGGCGTACCTGGCCCTCTTTATCGATGAGAAATAACCCGCGGTAGGCAATCCCTTCCTGGGGAATCAGCACATCATAATCCGCAGAAATGCGGCGGGTGAGATCAGAGACTAACGGGTATTCAACACCTTGAACGCCCCCCTTGCTGCGAGGTGTGTTTAGCCAGGCCAAGTGAGAATAGCAGCTGTCAACAGAACAACCAATTACCTCTGCATTGCGCTTTTCAAATTCCTCCAACATGTCCTGGAAAGCATGCAATTCCGTCGGGCATACAAAAGTAAAATCGAGCGGATAAAAAAAGAAAACGACATATTTGCCCCGAAATTGCGTCAATGAAAAATCATTGACGATCCGTCCGCCCACTACAGCCTTAGCTTTAAAATCTGGAGCGTGCTTGCCTACTAATGTTCCCATAATCACCTCTATTCATTTTTATTTGTTAAAAATCTGCAAATAGTTATTTTAACAGACCTTGCGAAAAACGACCAGGCTTTTTTGTTTAACTCTTTTGTTTAATGGCAGCTTACCCTGCCATCCAGGGTTCGGGCCTGTCCGGACAATGATGCCATTCCACGCCCGCTTGTGTCGTACATTTGATTTGTTGGGCGTTGCGCGTTGTTCTCAAGAGACATTTTGACCCGCTAACGCTTTGCAAAGTCACACTAACCCCCGGATCAAATAGAAGAACATTGGTAACGAACAAAGTGAGTACATTCCATGCAGGATCCTGAAATTCCTTCACCTTTTGCAAGCGGGGAGCCAAACGCGCTGCCTCTATTTTCAAGTCACGCGAAGCACTAGGAGATGCAGCCTCCATGTTGAGGGAATACACAAATTTGTTTTCCACACTCTTTGTGATTCGCATGTCGGTCGCACTCTTATACTTTTCGTAGAGACTATGCACCTCCGGCGCAAGAACCTGCCTTTCAATCATTCTCAATGCATGGCCTAATTGAAAAAATCGCATTTGCTCCTCCTGAGTGGTTATTGTGTTAAGCTTAGCCTTGCATCTTCAGCCAAGACATGACAGGATACAAGCTCTTTTGTTCAAAGTCAAAGAGTTATTCTCAACTAAAAAATAAAAAATAATACTCGATTTATCTTATTTAGTTTATGCACATCGTGAATCCACATTTTGATTTTCAATAAATCTTTCATACTGTAGTGTAAATACATGAATTTCTTAGATATCAAAGAACAACCAGAACTCAAAATGCAACCTAAGAGAGAGCGAGATAGAAGAGTTCGAGATAGGATCAAAGCGGTTTTACTCCATGATAGAGGATGGTCTTTCCAACAAATTGCAGGAGTCCTTCTTATTTCAGATCAAGCTGTAAGGAACCATATCGAAGAGTATGTAACTTTTTCTAACTTGAAACCGTTCGGAAGAGAAATTATCAAAAATGAATTCAGATCTGTATGAAAAATGTGACTGTAATACTGTAAAACACATAACAAAGGATTGCTAATGCCTGAAAAAGATTTCCTGTCTAACCTCTTGAGTGAGAATTCAGCTCCCCCCAAACTCTCCTCATCCGAGCACTTTGCGGCTTTACTAAATGTCCCAAAACAGCCAAATTTGGCAGACCAATTGGTAAGGCTGGAAAATCCTCAACCTAGCAAGCCTATTTTCGATGACAAAGAGCAACGCAACGAACAAATAAAGGAAGAGCCAAAAAATCCTAAATACACAGTAACAAATAAAAATTTTTCTAGATTGATAGATATGGTTGAAGAACACGAGTCAAAAATTGAAATGCTGTACCTCAAACTTGCAGATAGTGAAGATAGTGAAATAAGTATGCAGGCAGCGATCGCAAAAATAAATGAGAGCCTAAAAGAAGCAAAGAATATCCCTGCGCAAAAAGCACAAGGAATAGATTGGAAATCTTTTGCTTATGGAGCCATTGTGCTTGCTTGCCTTTGCTTTGCCATCCATCGACTCACATAAGACATTGTAATACAGTATTTCTGTAGTACAGTTGTGTAAAGATTAAAATACTAGTGAATAATGACTACAACAACTTTTAATAAAATGATTGATGATGCGTCCAAACATGTGTTGCTTCACCATGTATCTATTGGGGATAGTTGGGGAAATCCGAATATTCCATTACCTCCTCCAAATGGATCGGGGACTTTCGTATGGTTTAAAATAGAGGCCGGCATTGTGTATGGGATTCTAACAGCGGCTCATGTAGCGCGTTGGTTAAAACTTGGTAGGAATAGTCAAGGGCAGTTTATTGGGCTGTCTAAACTTCAAAACAATGAAAGCGTTGCTTGTTCGGTTACATTTAAATTTATTCATCACGTTGCGCCAATAAATCGGTTTCACATTTATTCTAACGAAGCATATCGTCCTGATATCGCGTTTATTGCATTAGGTTTAAATCGGTTTCCATCCCATGAACTACTTGAAAACTCATTGTTTTACGATTTAGACTCGAACATTGAGTTTGGTTTCGAGGAAGATCAAAAAATCCTTTCAGCATTTTTCCGTGGAGCTTGTCATGACGATGAAATTAGCGATGATGGTTATATGAATACTCCGCTCTGTCTTGGTGGCGGAGAGATTATTAAACATGATAAAGAAACGGATATTCAATATTGGAAGATCCCGAACACGAGCCAAAAAAGTATTGGTGGTGGGTCTGGAGCTGCATTTTGGAGGTTTCGATATAATGGTGAAATTCTTAGAAAATCGCTTGAAGGTGTCATTATCGCTGAGGGAGAGGATTTTAATCATATCGAGGCTATAGCAACGCCTTACCTATATGACAATTATATCCCTCAACTAAAGCAATTTTGTGTTTCAAAACTAGATTGGCTTCTTTGATCTTTTATACAGAATTACTCTTTGGTCACCGAAGCAAGTGCCAACACAGCCTCCTCTTCGAGCTTGCCGGTAGCAGTTCCGGGATAGCAGGTAATGCTGATGCACCCTCCCATAGGCATGCTCTTACTAAATAAGAATAAATGTTATGTATTATTTTTGTTCACTAAATATCTTAAAAATTTAAACTTGCAATAAATGCTTGTATTTAGCATCATATGATGCTATAATCACATTTATTCGAGTACTGAATGTCAAGTCGACGACGACCAAGCTTACGAGAAATTGACCGGAGATTAAAGGAAGCGCGCAAAGCCCTGATCGAGCGCAATGTGTCTTTTGCAAATGAGGCAAAGGCCGTTGGTGAATTGTTCGACTTAAATATTGGCGATACCAAAGATTTATGGCCGCTTATCCTGGAGCTTCTTGAGGAAATCAAAAATACTGAATATGCAGGAGCACATCCGCCCCTTAAATCAGTAGAGCCCCTAATAGCAGATTGTGAGTTGTATGCCTTTGTATGGGAAAGTACAAAGTTGAAGAAAAAGATGTATTTTAAGTTCGCCATTAAAGATGGTTTTTTCTATTACGTATCTCTTCACAGAAGTAGACAACCACCAAGGTAGGTAAAGTTATGAAATGTTTGAAATGTAGTCATGAAAAGTTTGAAGTCAAAAGGAGAAAGTTTACCCCCGAAATTAAAAATCAACTTTTGGAAGTAGAAGTTCCTTGCTTCGTATGCAAAAATTGTGGGTCAACTCTGATGGACTCTGAGCAAATGAACGTCTTGCGTCGTGCTGCTTCAGACCGATATCGGGAATCGAATACCCTCTTAACATCTACGCAAATAGTCAAATATCGTGAAGATTTAAGGTTGTCACAAGCAGCATTTGCCAGATATCTCAATGTAGGAGAAGCAAGTATTAAACGCTGGGAAACATATTTTATCCAAGATAACAGCCAGGATGATCACATCAGGCTTAAATGTGATGAATTATATGCAGAAACTAATTATCTAAATGTTTATTGGAAATGCCAAGAGCCTGACATATTTAGTGGTAATAAAAAATTCAATCTTGAGTTTTTTAAGCAAATTGCACTTTATCTTGTTGCAAAAACACGCGAATCAATCATTTTTCTTAATAAACTCCATTTTTACATCGATTTTTATCATTTCAAAAAATATGGAAACAGCATCACTGGGGCAAGATATGTGCCCTTGAAATATGGCCCATGCCCGGATCAATATAAAATTATTTACAATAGTTTTGAAAAGAACGGTGTGTTAAACAGTCGTGCAAGCAACAAATATAATACAAAAATAAAACCAGATCTCTCTGTGTTTGATGATTCCGAAAAAGAAACTATTGAATATATTTACAGTTTATATGCCTTACATGGTGCACGCTATCTTTATGATTTATCTCATAAAGAAAAAGGTTATATAGATACCTCTGAATGTACTTTCATTAGCTATGAGTATGCAAATAGTTTAAAAATTTAACTTTATATTTCAGCTGATAAACGGGAAATAATCAACAGGCTCGGTGAATGCTCCCGGTTGAGCCAGCGGTGATGGCAGCAGCTCCACTGCAGCTTAGGGATTCCCGAAGCAAGCGTCAGCACGGCCTCCTCTTCGAGCTTGCCGGCAGCAGTTCCGGGATAGCAGGTAATGCTGATGCACCCTCCCTGGCAAATTAAAGGAAGAGCATTGGTGATGCTTTGGCACGTGGAGTCGCTTAAGGTCGTCAGTGTTTTGTCGCTTCCGGGAAGATACCCTAAATTATAAACGATCAGTTTAACCGAACCTTTTTCGATCGACGCAGGAAAGATGCTATGGCATTGCTGGTAATAGGTGATTTTCTGCAAAACTTCTTCGGGTAATTCCCCTTTTAATCTTCTTTGACAACTTTCAAGGGCAGATGCCTGCTTATCGATGGCGATCAACGAACCTTGGTTTTCCTGGCCTGTAGAGTTGTCCCCGAACAGAAGCTCTGCAAGAAATAACGTATCGTGGCCATTGCCGCATGTGGCATCGATCACATGATCGCACGGCTTCACAATTTTTTTCCAATAAGCATGGCTTAAATCGATGTGGGGTTTATACATGAGACCTCTTTAATTTGAAGGATTCGTTCAGTGCCATGAGCGGGTCGTGTAATATATAGATAAACGCAGAGGCGCAAAGACGCGGAGGCACAGAGAAATTCAAAAAATTAACTCTAATAAAGCCCGAGAAAAGTTAAAGATCTACCCCTCTCCCTCCAAAGCGATCTATTCTTCTTGTTATAATCTTTAATATTCTCCATGAACTTCTCTGGTTTATCTATGTGTAATTTATTTTTTTTTGTTTCCTCTGCGTCTTTGCGCCTTTGCGCCTTTGCGTTGAATTGCTTGTCGGTTGGTGCAGGATGGGCTAGGCACGAAAACCTACTCGTGCGCAAAGCTTGCGGAAAGGGAAAAACTGACTTCTGGCCCGAGAGAGGAACGAAATTGTTTTTGCAGGTCGCTTTTTACCTGTTCTATAATAATGGGCTGCACATCGACAGGCTGATGAGGCAGATCGGCATAGATGTGAATATGGTTATCCTTAATTTTTAACTGGCATGCCACGTTGTGAGCCGGAAACATCTCTTTCCAGTAGGTGGACAGATAGTTTTGAATGATCGCTTCATCGACAGCGACGACATCGTTTTGCGATTTGACATAATAGTACTTCCGCCTGGCATGAATGGCAAAATCGACAATCATGGCAAAGGCAATGACAAGGAACGTAAATCCAAAAAGGGAGATCACGAGAGCATCATGTAAAATAAATTCGATCAGCCCCATTTGGACCGCATTCGACCATGGGATGAATATGCTGAAGAGCCCGATGAAAATAAAAAAAATTGCAATCACTAAATTAATTAGAGAAAAAAACAATCGGCGCATAAATTTGTCTTAAAACTCATCGTTATATTCGTCTTCGATATTTTCTTCAGAACCTATTGGCGGGCTTGCGACCGGTCTCCCCTGCCGTTTCTTTAATTGATCCGGTAAAACGACATTTTTGAAAATCACATGGACAAAAGAAACATGAAGACCTGTCAATCTTGTGATCTCTTCGGCGCATAGTGTTTGTATTTCTTCTGCTTTATCGGGAATGGAACACCCGTAGCAGATGCTGACTTCCAGTTTTATCCCGATCGTGTGTTTTTTTTCATCTTGTTCGATGGTAATCCCTTTGAGATTGTCCTGGGCTTTTCTGCCTAAAATATTATCGATGAAATTCCCTTCAGGCAGTCCTATGCCATCGATCTTTGACAAGCATTGCAGGATGATCCCCTGAAATACACGATTTTCGATATCCCGGACAAAAAGGGTTTCAGGCAGTTCAAATTCCTTCGTATCGACTTTTTTCGCTTCCCCACTATTTTTTTTTTCACCAACCATATGCAAACTCCTTATTGACAGGACTTTTTCATTTTCATATCATGAGTCTTAAGACTGTTATTTTGAATCTTACTAAAACGTTCAGGTTTATGGCAATGACTATGTCTATATTTATAACATCCTTATTGTTCCTCATCGGGTTATTATGCAGTTATTTTGCCGTCAAACGGGGACGCGATCCTTATGTCTGGTTTGCTATCGGCATGGTTTTTGGCTTACTCGGGCTCATTACCCTATTCCTCCTGTCGCCGCTTAATAGTCCGGAAGATATACAACAAGAAGGGTTACAAGTTGCCGATGATTCGCCGTCCGACTATAAAAACATACAGGAAAAACAATGGTTTTATGCCATTGTGAATCAACCCGTTGTCGGCCCGATCGATTTTGCTGCCCTGAAAGAGCTTTGGAAAAATGGAGCAATTAATCGATCAGTCTTTGTCTGGACAGATGGAATGGAACAATGGTCGACAATTGAAAAACTTCCTTCATTGCAGCATATTTTAAATGAGTAATTCCACTTAAGGGGAGCCAAGCTCATGAATAATAAATTCGAAGAAAGGGAAAGTTTCACCTTACACAATAGCGGGCAAAAAATTTTTGCCGTCATGCATCGTCCAATAAATAAAAAAAAATCCCCGGCTGTGATTATGTGCCATGGACTTGCCGGGGATAAAACCGGAAAGTTCCGCGTCTATGTCCTTTTAGCAGAAATGCTTGCTAAACACGGAATTATTTCCTTACGGTTTGACTTTCGCGGTTCCGGCGACAGCGAGGGAGATTTTTCTGATATGACCATCGAAGGGGAGGTGAGCGATGCCCTCACCGCTTTAGCATTTTTAGAACAATCCCCTTATGTCGATACTTCGAAGCTTGGAGTTTTTGGAAGATCGATCGGAGGAAGCGTTGCCATTTTAGCCGCAAGCCGTTTTAAAAAAATCAAAAGCATAGTCACGTGGGCCCCCTTGTCCGATGGGGAACAATGGATAAACCAATGGAAACGGCTGCAGAGCCCAAATGTTACCGAGGAAATGAAAAATACGGCTATGCGCATCAATGGACAATTGCCGGGGGATGAATTTTTTAAACAATTATTTTCGATGAAAATTAAGGAAGAGTTATCATCTCTGCAACATGTTCCGATGCTTCATATCCATGGAGAAAATGATGAAGTGGTATTGATCGAACATGCCAAAAAATATGAAAAATTCCGGGAAAATGTTTTGGAAAAAACGCGCTTTATCCGGCTGCCCAATGCCGATCACGATTTTTCTGATATGTCGGAACAATCTGTGGCGATAAATGAGACATGTCAATGGTTTGTCAACACATTAGGTAATAGACCTCTTACGTAATTTAGAATTGAGTTAAATTCGAGTTCTTTTTTCGCTGGCCAAAGCGTTTGTCTTCGGATAATATTAAGACAATATGATCCGAAGACAAACGCTTTGGCCAACGGAAAAATAATCCCGAATTTAACCGATTATAAATTATGCAAGAGGTCTAATGAACAAATATAGTCTATTGCAGTGGGAACGATTGAACCACATTCCCGCCGTACCCAAAATTCTGCAAGATCCCCATTTGATCACAGCGGTTCCGGATGGCCAACCTTCAAAGACTAAGCGGCCCGAAATTACAGAACTTTTTCCCTTTACCTCGCAATTGCCACCCCTCGCATTCATTAAAAAAGAAGGCCAGACACACCGGCCTTTGCGCATCGGGGTCGTCTTCTCCGGCGGTCAAGCTTCAGGCGGGCATAATGTCATCTGGGGACTGCTGAGTGCATTAAAAAGCCTCCATCCCCATAGCGCTCTTTTTGGATTTTGCGATGGTCCGGTTGGCATTTTGAATCAATCGTATGTGGAAATCACGAATGATAGTATAAAACCCTACCGCAACCAGGGGGGGTTTGATCTGATTGGTTCTGGACGCGATAAAATAGCGACGAATGAGCAATTGCAACTTGCAGAGCAGACAATGAACGTCCTTCATCTCGATGGGCTTGTCATTATCGGCGGCGACGATTCAAACACGAACGCCGCCATTTTATCGGAATATTTTAAAAAACATAAGTGTCCAACCTCGGTCATCGGTGTTCCGAAAACCATCGACGGGGACCTGAAAAACGGAGATATTGAAATTTCATTCGGATTTGACACTGCTGCCAAAGTGTACTGCGAGATCATTGGCAATCTTGCAAGAGACGCTCTTTCGGCAAAGAAATGTTATTTTTTCGTCAAACTCATGGGTCGCTCTGCCTCCCATCTGGTATTGGAGTGCGCCCTGCAAACTCATGTGAACATGGCGCTGATCAGCGAAGAGGTGGAAGCGAAGCAATTATCTCTTCAACAGATCGTCGATTCGATTTGCGATATGATCATTCAGCGGTCTGCGAAAGGGAAAAATTACGGCGTGGTCCTCATCCCCGAAGGGCTGATTGAATTTATTCCTGAAATGAACCAGCTGATCCGCGAATTAAACCAGTGCTATGCCGAACAAGTGCTGCTCGAACAGATCGAACAAAAGCTAACCCAGGAATCGAAGCGCTGTTTCAAGTCATTGCCGGAAAAAATCCAAAAGCAGCTCTTGCTCATTCGCGATCCCCATGGAAACCTGCAGGTCTCTAAAATTGAAACCGAGCGTTTGCTGATCGAGATGGTGGAAAAAGAGCTGGCCTCGCGCAAATTTTCAAAATTTTCCCCGCAACCCTTCTTTTGCGGCTATGAGGGCAGATCGGGGCTCCCCTCCCTTTTTGACAGTCAATATTGCTATGCGCTTGGAAACACCGCAGCTGTTCTCCTCCAATCCGGAGTGAGCGGCTACATCAGCTGCATAAAAAACCTCGCTAAACCGGTCGAAACTTGGGAGCCTTGCGGCATCCCCTTAACGAGCATGCTAAAGCTGGAATACCGCAATGGCAGCTACAAACCGGTCATAGAAAAAGCTCTTGTCGATTTGAAAGGGGCTACCTTCGCCGAATTTGAAGCTTTGCGCGAAGAGTGGCTTTTGGCTGATGATTACCTCTATCCCGGTCCCATCCAGTTCTTTGGTCCCGAAGTGCTGACAAATTCTATTACACGTACATTGTTTTTAGGAATGAATGCTTAGGGCGTTTACTTTTTCTCAATCGAAAAGGGCATTTGGAGCCGTTGATAAAAATGTCTTTAATGGAATTCCCTGATCTCCGACTAACAAAATTCTATCTGGCTTAAATTGCTTTACAAAAGAATCTATCCCGGAATGATGAATAGATTCTTGATTACCTTTGACTTCTATAGCAATGAGCTTATCCCCTAATTGAAGCACAAAATCGACTTCTTTATCGCCTTCTCTCCAATAAAAAAGTTCTATTCTTGTTCCTCGAATGCTATTGAGCAAATGCGCTCCCACAGCTGATTCGATCAATCGGCCTAAAAAGACCCTATCAGTCATTGCTTCGAAAAAACTTTTCCCCGATTGTGCGCTCAACAATGCGGTATTATACACGGCAAATTTAGGGCTGGATCCCTTACGTCTTACACTTTGATTTGCGAATTTTTGTAATCCGGTAAGTAAGCCTGCACCTGCCAGCAAGTCTACATAATGCGCTAAAGTGGTCGAATTTCCCGCATCTTGCAACTCTCCCAGCATTTTATTATACGAAAGGATTTGACCTGAGTAAATACATCCTAATTGAAAAAGTCTCCTTAGCAAGGCTGGTTTATTCACCTGATTCATCAATAAAATATCTCTGGAAATCGTTGTTTCAACGATAGAATCGTTAATGTAGTTAATCCATCGCGTTGGGTCTTCTTCGTCAGCAAGAGGAGCAGCTCCAGGATATCCACCGAAATAAAGATAACGTTCCAAAGACCACCCAAAGATTTCATGCATCTCTTTAAATGACCAATGAGTAATGGGAATAATTTCAAATCTTCCTGCCAAGCTTTCTGTTAAACCCTTTTGCATTAACCAAGGGGAAGATCCCAGAATTAATACAGAAAGATCAATTCCTGATGCAGTATCTTGATCCCAAAGCAATTTAACCATATCCGACCAATGAGGAATCTTTTGAATTTCATCGATGATTAAAAGGGCTTTTCCTTCAGATTTAGCTAATTCACGTGCAATATCCCACTGCTGTCGCAACCAGGAAATGTCCTGAAGAGAGGCCAGATCTGCCGTGACATAACGGCTTGAGGATGTAAGCTCACCCGCTACTTGATTAGCCAGAGTTGTTTTCCCAACCTGACGGGGACCAATAAGAGACTGAATAAAACGTCGAGGCTCCTGGAGCCTTTTTAAGAGCATTTCATAGGATTTTCTTTTTTTCATCATCAATTTGCCTAAATGTGTTGAAAAATTTTACTCAGTGTTTTGAGTAATTTTACTCAATACATTGAGTAAAGTCAATACTACTCGCTTAAATTCCTGAATTTAGAAAATCTTGCTCTTTACCCAAACATACCGCCGAAATGATCGGCCAAACCTTTGGGCATTTGAGGGGACTGCGCTTCTAATTTACTTAAGGCGTCTTTATAAGCTGCTTTAATCAGATCCTGCAATCCTTCGATATCTTCCGGATCGACACATTCAGGTTTTATGATCAGGCTTTTTAAATGATACTCGCCAGTCAGGGTCAAAGTAACTAGTCCATTCCCTGCAGATCCGGTCACTTCACTGCTTTGCATCTGATTTTTCATCTGGCCCAATTGTTCCTGTAAAAGCTTGGCCTGCTTTTTTTTCTTTGCAAATCCTGTACCCATTGATTCCTCTTATGATTTTTTTTGGAGTTTTCCTTTTAATTCGACGGCGGCAAACTGCATGACCGTATCGTACCTGCTTTGCTTTTGGGGCGTCAGTTGCTGCACAGTTTGCGGTTTTTGCTCAACTTGGATTCCCTTCTGCTGTGGAATAACCGGAGCCTGACAGGCCGTCCTGTCCGGCGCCTCTGCCACGGCCGGACTGCGCTGTTGAACGGGATCTGGCTTATCTTTGATACCTGAATCTTTTAGAAGGTCCCTTGGTAAATCCCCTGGTAAATCCCTTGGTAAATCCCTTGACTGCTCTTGAGAGACAAAAGTTGCCGCTAATTCCTTTTTATTCTGAGGTGCGTTCGTTTCTTCCACGGGAATGACAGCTTGAGGAGATGCTTTAACGGCCTGTTCCAATTCCGCCAGCCGGCGCACCAGAAATTCAACCGGCAGCCTTTGGTGTGTACGCATGATGTGCAATAAAATTGTCTCCACAAAAATCCGCGGGGAAACCTGGGAGCGGATCTTTATTTGCGCGTCTGCCAAGTACTCGAGGATCGTTATGCACTGTTCGTGGGAATACAGCTTTGCGGAAGCTTCATATTTTATCTTATCTGATTCTAAAAGATTCAAAAAAGGGGCATTGACACCGGATATCTTCACCAGAACCAGGGTTCGAAAATGGTCGGTCAGGCTTTCGGCAAAATAAATCATGTCTTTGCCTTCGGCAAATAATTGTTGAGTCATTTCAAACACTGCTGAAAGGCGCCCTTCCTTTCCCGCCTGGTCAAAGGCAAAGAAAATGCTTTTGGGCATGACCCCTAATACATCGGCAACCATTGCTGCCGTGATCTTATTTTCATGGAAGGCGATGATCTGATCAAACAGCGATTCTGCATCGCGCAAGCCCCCATCCGCACGTTCGGCTAAAAGTTGCAGAGCATCTTGTTCTACATCGACCTTTAGTTCCTCTGCGATATACCGCAATTTTTCAATAATCTTTTCCTTTGGGATCCGGTTGAGATTAAAACGCTGGCATCGGCTGAGTATGGTTGGGAGGACCTTGTGAGGTTCTGTGGTGGCAAACAAAAACAATACTTTTTTCGGAGGTTCCTCCAACGTCTTTAAGAGGGCATTAAAAGCCTCTTTGGTCAGCATATGCACTTCATCGATGATGTAGATCTTGTACTTGCCGTAAGAGGAAGAATACCCTACAGTATCATTAATTTGGCGAATGTCGTCGATCCCCCGATTTGACGCTCCATCGATTTCGAGCACATCTAATGAACTGCCCGATGCAATTTCTTTACAGGAAGAGCAAAGGCTGCACGGCTCCCCTGAAGGGGTGGGGGATTGGCAGTTCAAGGCTTTGGCAAAGACGCGGGCAAGGGTCGTTTTCCCCGTCCCCCTCGATCCGCAAAATAGATAGGCGTGGGCCAGCCGCTGATATTTGATCGCGTTTTTTAATGTGGTGACGATCGCCTCCTGCCCCAAAACCTCTTCGAACGATTTAGGGCGGTATTTGCGTGCAATCACCTGGTAGGTTGAAGATGACATGATCGAATAATTTTTCCGTTTAATAACTTGAATACTTCATCAGTTTATTTCAGCGAGTGCAATTTTTGCAAGGAATCATTGGTTTACACCCAGGCGACTAATCATTAAAACAAATATTTTAACCACAGAGAGCACAGAAAACACAGAGTGAAGCAAAAAGTCTTTTTTTGTGCCAATGCATTAAAATGAAAACTCTGCAGAGGATTCACACTGGAAAATAACAGGATGAGCAGGGTAGGCAGGATAAAGTGGATTTACTTGTTGGCTACTGAAAAATATAAATTTTATATTTATTATCCTGCATATCCTGCTCATCCTGTTAAATTTACGCTTCAACGGGAATTACTGAAAACTCTGCGTTCTCTGTGCCCTCTGTGGTTAAAATATTTGTTTTAATGTCAAGTCACCTGGGTTATACTCTCATCCCGAATTTATTTCCCGATTCATACCGCTTCAGTCCCGAATAAAAGATGAAAAATGCGACCCCGACAAATACGATCGTGCTGAGGATCAGAGTAAAAAATTGAACCCAGGAAAAATCTCGGACCAGTTCGACCGGAAGATAGCTGATCACACCGGCTGGAATTAACGTGAACATCACCACCTGAAGCAAGCCCGAATAAATATTTGTCGGATAAAGAGCGAAGAGAAAAAGGGCGTCGCAGTATTTTTTCGATAAGCTTTCGACCGGCCCCATCCAGAAGGGAAGGCAATGGGCGGCCACATTGACCGATGTAAAAACGAGACAGCTGCTGATAATGCACAGGATAATTAAGGGAAAGGTATATAGCGAAGCAATCTTTCCAAAGAAAAGTAAAATAAATGCCGTCATCAAATGGCCCCATCCCTTGGAATGGGATTTCGACCCTGCAATATGCAAAAGTAAATTTTTTGGCTGGGTCATAAAAGGGTCAAGATCTCCGCTGATAATGATCTTTGATAAATTCCTGACGCCTCCAAAGCACACTTGCATCAATCCATACCCTCCGGTACCTACAACCATGATCGTCATTAAATCAGTGAAGTTCCAACCGGCAACGTCATTGAATTGGCGAAAAAAAATCCACCAGGTAGCAAAAAAAATCAGGTTGGTTGCAATCATCAGTGCTGTTTCAATGAGGAAGGCCCCTCTTTTACTAATGGAGGCTTTCATCCCTGTCTTTAAAAGATGGATAAAAAAGATGAATGTTTTCATTACCCGCCCTCTATATTTAAGATCCGTAATCCCTTGCGGTAAAGAACAGAGAGGCAAATCACACCTAATATCCCCCATCCGATCAACGATCCAAACAATCCCGCAACAGCAAATGGATTAAAATCGAGGGCAAGAGCGCTTCGTTCGCCTAAAATTGCAGGAAAAGGAGTAAAATAAGCCACTGTTTGCATCCACTGCGGATATACGGTCAGAGGCAGCATCAGCCCGCCGAACATAAATAAGAGTTTTTCCCATATCCAGTAAAAGGGACTGACCTCCTGCAACCAAAAAGCCGATATTCCGATCAACATTTGAAAAATCAGCGCAAGCAAACCGGCTAACAATCCAAGTACAGCAACAATAATCAACCCTAATGGTGGAAAAGGCAAGCTGCCGACCTGCCACCAGGTAAAAGAAAAAGTCACAGCTCCTAACACGAGCAGATTGACGCAAAGAGTGCCTAAGCCTTCCGCTAAAGTGGCCCCCAGGTAGGAAACGGGCCGGGGAAGAAGATAGGCTAATCTCCCGCTGCGTAAATCTTCTTCCACCTCTTCTTGTGTTTCCGGGATGGAAATCAGCACCCACTCGTTAAATGCGATATACCAAAGCAGCTGTTCCGGATTTAAATTGACGACGCCTGTCTTTGCGGCCGCTATTTTCCAAAGATGGGCGAAAATGATCAGACATGTGATCAAAAAGACACTCAAACCTATCAAGGCCTTGTAATTTTTCAGCGAATGGTGAAATGACAGTCCAAAAATGGCATAATACTTTCTTACATTAAACATGATGAGGCTTTGTCCCGTATAAAATACGTATGACCTCTTCCATGGAGGGGTCCTCGATCGTGATGTCCTTCAAAGCGGTAAGCTTGAGCGCCTCCTGGATTACCCGGTCGATCGGGCATATTTCCACATCAACTTCACAGGTAAAATGATGCTGGGCATTTTCGATGATCCTGACCCCCGGAATTTGCACGTTAAGTTGTTCTTCCTCGGTGATCAGTTTCATGATCTTTTTTTTCATGTACATTTTTTTGAGATCTTTGAGAGAGCTGTCGGTAATCAAAGCTCCTTTGTCCAACACGATCACACGGTCGCATACCTGTTCGATATCCGCAGTGTCATGAGAGGTCAAAAACAATGTCGTTCCATGATCTTTGGACAGTTTGTTCAAAAGGCCGCGTATCATGAGTTTTGCATTGATATCCAAACCAATCGTAGGCTCATCCAGAAAAAGGATTTTTGGCTTATGAAGCAAGCTTGCCACAATCTCGCACCTCATCCTCTCCCCTAAAGAAAGCTGACGGACAGCTTTACCGAGCAGATGTCTGATCTCAAAAAGTTCTACGAGTTCTTTTAATCGGATTTGATAAGCTGCCTGGTCAATTTCGTAAATTTTAGCAAGCAGATCGAACGTATCGGAGGGGGGCAAGTGATACCAAAGCTGCGTCCTTTGGCCAAAAACCGTTCCGATTTTATACCCGAGAGCATGCCTATCTTTCCACGGCGTCAACCCAAGGACCTCAATAGTGCCGGACGAGGGGTGCAAGATACCGGTCAACATTTTGATCGTCGTCGATTTTCCGGCCCCATTTGGCCCAATAAATGCAATCCTTTCGCCTGCTTTAATTTCAAAGGTTAAATCATGGATCGCTTTTACTTCATGACTATTGCCGAAAAACAGCCCTTTAATAGAGCCGAGGATACCTGGAAAGGTTTCTCTGGCAATAAATTTTTTTGACAACTGGTCTAATTTGATGACAGTATTCATGAAAATTTTTTTGATTAATGGATTGAAATTATCGAACGGAACTCACCAGAAGAGATTCTATCACAATACCTTAATAAAAGGCTATTTTTTTCCATTTCTTATGTTTCTGGCAATTTCCAGGGAAACAAGACCACCCATCGAATGGCCGACCAAAATCGCTTTCTTCTGTCCTGTCACCTCGTAGACCTGTTTAAACAAGGCTTGGATCTTATCATTTTGCGCATACTCGGCAATTGAGGTTTTCGGATGATTTGAAAACTTGCTCTCGGCGTAATCAACCGCAAAGGTCCGTTTGCGCCCGGAGACAAGACGGAATAGGGCAAACTGGTATTTCCCCGCCCCCGATCCATGCAATTGTATGACAGGAACCTTGCCCGTCGGATCGATCTCTTTCAGCGCCTTTCTCAAAAATCGCATAGCGGAAATAGAGATCATCGTGTCATGATGCCCTTCAGTTTTGACAGTTTTAGTCCTCGTCGGGTTTTCAGTTAACAAATGGCAATTGCCATGGCATGCGGGATCAAGCGAGCTTCCATACGTGTACACATTAAGATCGCCATTTTTTTCTGCTTGGCTCGAATCTGTATAAAGCTTATGCCGCCACTCGTTGCCAACGGTCATCTCATCATACCTTTTATCCATCTTTTCTTTCTTGAAAACCTTATCTAAAACTGGAGTGCCTCGTAAAGGAGAATTGAAACACACAGCGCCGGCAATTTCAAAACCTTGATAAGGCCCTTGAGTTGGTTTCTCGTCTTTAGTGTCTGCAGCAGCAGGTGGTTTTGATGATTTTGGGTTTAAATCGCAACATTGGTCGAGCGGCAATGCAATGATACCTGCAAACAATAAAGTCACAAGCGTGGCAAGCACCACGTATGCCACACGGGGAACCACTGTAGCTGCTTCCAGCATTCTTTCATATTTAGTTTGAGGCAGGCCGATCTGATAGCCCTTTACAGATGCAGCATCCTGCTCTTCAAATCCTAAAGCCTTTACCTTCTCGGCAAAGGCTGACCGATTTTTTAACAGGCGGTTTAGGTCTTTGATTTGTTTTTTGATCAAGGGAGTAGAAAGGGTTTGTTTTTGCTTCTCTGATCCTTCTATCGCCGCTTTATTTAATATGTTGAGGGCTGATTGAATGGGAGATTGCCGCCCCTCTCCTGGAAAATGATTTTGGTTTTTTTTATTTTCCTGCGCGGATAACAAGTTAAGAACATCCAGAGCTGAACTAAAAGACTGATCACTAACTGTTGTATAATCAAAACCCATAAAACACCTCCACTTTATATTATTATAGAATAATTATATCAAATTTAATATATAAATGTCAATAAATTTAATTTTAAAAAAATAATTAAAAGATATACCGAAAGTGGTTCAAAAGTTGGGATTTTGACAAGGAGGCTGCTCAAAATTTTTCGTCTGGAGCGAGGGACCATTGCCAATGGCCAAGGCACGAGTGAAGACAAAAATTTTGATGCAAAGCCGACACCGTCAAAAACCAATTTTTGAATCACGTTCGGTATATCTACAGAACGTGATTCAACGTTTCGATTTTCAATTTTCTTAGTGATAAAGAGAGAACACTTGACCAACATACAGTGATTATTATTGTGAGGAATGGAAAATTTAATGAATCTCAACGATTATAACGATGTAACGATACGAACGATAAAAGAAGAAGAGGAAGCTTGACTTGTCCTATCGTTCATATCGTTACATCGTTATAATCGTTGAAATGGCAGAAGCTAAAAGAATCATTTCTATCCAGTTTGCCCAAAACTTGAATTATCTTGTGTATATTTTACCCAATTCCTCAACGTGGACTTTTGCAGCACCTGAAATGGCGTCGAGATTATAGCCCCCTTCGAGAACAGATACAACTCTGCCTTTGGCATGCTTTTCTGCGATCTGTACGCAAATCTTGGTCATTTCCCGGTAATCTTCATCTTTTAATCCAAGACCTACAAGGCTATCATTTTCATGGGCGTCAAAACCACAGGAAATCAGCACAAAATCGGGTTTATACTGCTCCATCGCAGGAACAAGCTTTTGGCGAAAAGCTTCGAGGATTTGTCTTCTGCATTTTTCTTTAGAACCAGACACGGGACAATTCATGACATTTCGTTGTCTGCACTTGCCAGTTTCGTCAGCTTTTCCCCAATGTGAACCGGGATAAAATCCTTCCGCAGTATCTCTGTGAGTACTGAAATAGTAAATTTTATCATCGGTTTCAGTCATCTCCTGCGTCCCTTCTCCATGATGCGCATCCCAATCCACAATAAGCACACGCTCGAATTTTAACTGTCGGGTCAGGAACTTAGCTGCTATGGCCACATTATTAAACACGCAAAATCCGGATCCCGTATTCTGGTGGGCATGATGTCCTGGCGGTCGCACGATGCAAAAGGCCCTCGTTGTGCTGTTTGATTCGTCCAAAATATGTTCTATTGCCGTTAAGGGCGCTCCTGCTGCATAAAGCGAGGTATTCAGTGTTTCGGAGCTTATGTTAAAATCGCTGCCAACATAGGGAGTCTGACATTGTTCTGTCTTTTTGAAGGGGACAGACCTCTTCTCATCCCCTTTCTTTAGGGCATTGACCTGCGTTTGCACTTCTTCCCGGTAAAAAGAACGATGACAAAGGGCAATTTCTTCAGAAGTTGCCGGGCGGGGCTCCAGTGTATTTGTACTTTTCATTAAACCGGCTAGAGTCAGGGCATTTTCAATCGCTTCTACCCGTGCCGGAGCCTCCGGGTGCCCATCCCCTGTCAAATGTTTCATAAAAATTTTCTTGTTCGCTACAACTGCAACACGCTCTGTTGCATCGAAGTGAGCAGGCGCCTTATATCTTTGATGTGTCTTTTGAGGAGTTGTGTTTACAGGAGGTTTTTTAAAACACGCCTGCACACACCTTTCCACAACAGTAGCAATCAAAGAGATGACGGGAAACAGTTCTATCGCGCCGATGAATTTATTGCCCCATCCAGATTTCTTAAGATGGCGAATGGAATAAGGGGTAAATAGAGGCAAAAGGCAAAGCTCTTTTACACTTAATTTTGTTTCTATCCTATAATCCATTAATTACCTCAAAAACATTATTATACAAAAAAACAGTGTACCATTTTTAATAAAATGCCATTTTAATAAAATTATTTATTAAATGCAAAGACTTTTTGTCGAGGCCTTGGCCTTATTGCATAATTCCAAATAAATACAAGTCTTTGATAATAAATTAACTACCACAGAGATCACAGAAAACACAGAGAGTAGATAAAAAATAGACATGTCCCCTTACCGCTGTTTAAACCACATTCTAATTTTCTACTCCCCCCTCCGTGTTCTCTGTGATCTCTGTGGTAGATAATTGACTTTAAATAACTTAGGTTAATAAAGCATTTATGCAACAAGGCCCAAAGCCTTAAGAATAACCAGATGCTGACCGCATCTGGTTATTTTGAAAGAACTATTTGCCAGCTGGGGTATCAGGGGTCCATGTGACGACTTGAAAACTGCCAGATTCGGTCACCCAATTCACAACGGCATACCCGGTCGCATCGACTGAAATTTTTGGAATGGTTCCTAAACCATAGTCTGCTTGTGAAGTCGCAATATTTGCAGGAGCTGACCAGGTGCCGCCGGGAGGAAGCATTGCGGCTTGGATAGCCGTAGAGGTGTTCCAAACAGCAATTGCCTTGCCGGATCCATCGAAGGCTATATCCGGACTAAAGCCAATATCATCGCCGGGAGTCATATCAGCCAGGGGTGTCCAGGAGCCGCCATAAGACAAATAGGAAGTTTGATAGCGTGTGTCTTTAGATGGTGCCTCGATTGCTATTGTATCTTTTCCCCAAATGGCGACAGCATTTCCTTTTCCATCTACGGCCACATTCAGGCCAATAAAGTGCGCATGTCAAGTAGAATATCGAGGATCGCAACTTAAAGTTACAAGATAACTGCGACCTCATCCTTTTTAAACCTCTCATGTAAAACAATCCCTACGGCATAGATGATAAACAAATATCCGATCAAGTAATTTGCAGAAAATTCCTTCACATGGAGATGATAATCGAACATTTTTGGCAAACGAAAGGCAAAGTTCAACAACCACCCGGTATATGTTTCATTAAAGCCAAATAATATGCTGCTGATCCAGGGAATACACATAGTGAGGAGAGATAAAAACAATAACAGGATGGATAACCCTGCCATAAAGGGAAAAAATAAATTGTACAACAAACCTAAAGCAGGAAATTTTTGAAAATAGAAAAGAGTCAAAGGAAGAGCCACGAGATTAACGGCCAAGGAAAGCGAAATGCTTTGACGAAAAAAAGAAAGCAGGCACAAGGTATGTTGAGAGAGGGAATCGAGTTCGATAACCTCAGCCACTCTCCGTTTTGGAAAAGCGGCCTGCAGCAACTGATCGCACGGCGAATACCAAATTAAAATGGCCGCTGTCACGGCAAAGCTAAATTGAAAACTGAGCTGTTCGATCAAGAGAGGATCTGCTATAGCGATCCATAGCAATCCTGCTCCTAAAGAATTTAATGCAAACTTTCTTTTTCCAAACAAAACAGCACAAAAAGCAATCATCAGACTAATCCATGAACGCAAGACGGAAGGAGTGTTTCCAAGAAAAAGAAAGTAGCAAGATAATAGAATTAAAGTAGCGACAATAGCAATACGGAACGGAAGTATCGTCCTGAAGCCAAAACTGATGAATAAAGCCAGAATGGAAAAATGAAGGCCGGAAATTGCCATGATATGTAAAAGGCCAAAACGCCCAAGTTCCACCGAAAGCTCCAGATCATTGAATTTCCCCGTGGCAATTCCCGACAAAAACGCAGCAACATGACTGTTACCGGTCGATTGCACGATATAATTTTGAATGAATGACTTTGCCTGCATGCGCACGTCTGTCAGATTCCAGCTTGTTCCAATAGCTTTCCATTGAAAAGGTACCACGGGCACTAACCTATAAAAATGTCCACTCTTCCCATTTTTAAGTCTTGACGGCACAAGATATCGCTTAGAGGCATCGGGACGAACGGGCATTTTATCGACCGGGATCATCATATGGACCGGCACATTTCTCGCGATCAGGCGCCCCTCCCGATCAACAAATGTATGCATCGTGGCCTGGTAGCCCCAGGCAGAACCAAAATGTGTCTTTGACAGCGACACAGAAGACAGCTCTATCTCAGCCACCCCTTCAATCCCCTTTTCAGGGATAGCAACAGGAAAATCAAAGCGCGCATAAGTCCAGTAATATGCGGCACACCCAACGCACAAGGCCAAGAGTAGTCTGGGCCAAATCCTTTGTACATCGCGTAAGGGAAAGAAAACAAAAAGAAAGAAAACAATGGCAAAGGCCGGATGGATCAATTGGAGAGCCAGTGCAGCGCCGAAAAGGGCACTCAGTCCATACAACAAACATGGGTAAATAGACCAGGCCCTGGCCATAGGAGAGAGGTCATGTAAAGATGGCGATGGCGTCTTGAAATAAGATTCTTGCATGTCAACTCTGGAACGTAAACAGACTGACAGTAAGTTATGAAGCAAATAACATTAAGATTCAAGTGAAATAATTTGTAATGGAATCGAGGTATATGATACAACTTAGGGTGTTTAACGGAAAAATCTAACTAATGCTTAGGACATGCCCCTAAGCTGCCAATAGACTGTCTTCGAGTTCTTTTCCTCCGGGAGACGATGTCATGTGGACGGTAGTACCCTTTATCGATAATTTCAAGCAAACGTAAGGCGGCATGATTAGGATTCCTTCTCCCTGATTCCCATGCCTGAATGGTTTTTTTGCTCATATTCAAAAATAAAGCAAAATAATCCTGAGAATAGTGTAAAGACTTTCTAATTCTCTTTACATCTTCAGCGTCATATTGAGCTGCCGGCTCCGGCACTTCAACTACCCGTTTTTTCAGTTTTTTCTTTCCTTTTTGATGTTGAAGAATGCCTTCTAACCCCTCTTTTAATAGTTCAAACATTTCGTTCATTGCTAACCTCTTTTTTTATTTCTCTAACCATGTTAAGCACAATTTTCTTTTTTCTGGATTGAGGTCTTCCTTTACGTTTTTTGGATAAATCACTATGTAGTACAAAACTTCATAATCGGGAAAGTCTAAATAATCAATCCTAAATCCCCCGCTCTTCCCCTTTGTCGTAGATTTGATTCTAGCTTTTCTTAACCCGCCTAATCCAGGAATCACAGTCCCTTTCCAAGTATTTTTAAGCAATTCTTGTTCAAATTCTATAAAATCCTGTTCAGAAAGCTTATTCTCCCGGACTAATTGATCATAAATTCGGGTAAATACTGGTGAATTGATACAGGTTCTTCTCATAGATTCATTGTACTACAATGTCAACCTTTTTGCAAATCGTTTTTGCTTTTTAATGATTAGTTATATTTTATCGTTCCTATCGTTTTATCGTTCTTTCGTTTTAAATGAAAGCCTTTGCCGTGAAAGTTCTTTGCTTGGGGAGATTTAACCAAGTGAACAAAAAGAACTTTCTTTCAAGGGATCCGGGCCTTGTTCAATGTTAAGTACAACATACACATTTTTTCTGTGATACGCATGATATTCAGACTGAATTAAGTCCCAGCCAGACATCGCTTGTTCCTGCTCACTTAATGGCTGAAAGGTGGTGTCTGTATCTAATTTTAAATTTTTTAATTCCTCCCGTGATGCAAGAGTATCTTTAGTTCTCAGATAAGTGGTGTAATTTACGTTAAAAAAACCCTGTATATTAAATTTTCCTATAGGCTTTAATTGCTTCATTTCTTTGAGAGAAACAAAAGAACTATCCCCACGGTGCCATTTTACAGGTTTCCCTATTTCTGGTTTAAAAATATCTGTAAATAATAAACCTGCCTTAATAGCAGGAATCACTACCTGATTATTTTCCCAGGTGGCGAACTCTTTTTGTGAACAGACAGGGATAAAGGTATAGTAGCGTTCATTTTGATATTCATTTGCCAGGCTGAAAACATAAGCAGGCTGCATTTTATCCTCCTTGGGCTGGTTGCATTTTATCTTCCTTGGCTAAGCTGATGCAATAGAAATACATAAACTTGATGATTTTCTTTGAAAACACTATCAAATTTAGTGATAAGCGATAATAAAGAAAAAGGACAAGTTGCATGAAACTCGATTCCCTCTTCTCTCAACATCAAATATGCAATCTCGACTTTAGCATTTTTTTTAATACAAGCTACATAGC
>Ga0207078_1033_pt1 | contig 29189 bp, 18 predicted proteins | sample Alteio_BWMinHeat_60_FD_153579 | JGI IMG/M metagenome (GOLD analysis project Ga0207078, IMG submission 153579) | Enriched cells from forest soil in Barre Woods Harvard Forest LTER site, Petersham, Massachusetts, United States -... | ecosystem: Environmental > Terrestrial > Soil > Temperate forest >... | reverse complement strand
TAAAAATGATGATTCTTTGCCAACTTTACCCCAGGCCTTCGCTGACGCTCGACCTGGGCTGTAACATGACGCCACGTTGTGGCTTCATCTGACAAAATTTATGCTTGGTGGCAATAGAGAGGTGGAAATACCTGATCCCATTCCGAACTCAGAAGTCAAGCGCCTCATCGCCGATGGTACTGCACACAAGAGTGTGGAAGAGTAGGTCGCTGCCAAGCTTTTTATTCACGCCCTAAACGGCCTAGCCGTTTAGGGCTTTTTTATTGTAGCCAGGGCGCGAAAGCCCTGCCTAGTCGTTCAAACTGTCCCCTTGGCTACATCATTAAGCCAAGGTTTTTACTCCTTAGAGCCTTTTTTGAGCCGGCCCAATGGGCCTTGTGAATTGTTCCCCCAATCTACCCAGCCCTACGCGCTTCGTTCGCAGGCTCACTTCGCGCTTCGGACTGGGCTATCTAAGGAAAGCGCCTTTCAGGCGCTCTCTAATGCCTGAAGGGCATTTTCTTCAAATAGCCCAGTCCGAAGCGCGAAGTGAGCCTGCGAACGAAGCGCGTAGGGCTGGGCTATCTAAGGAAAGCGCCTTCCAGGCGCTCTCTAATGCCTGAAGGGCATTTTCTTCAAATAGCCCAGTCCGGAGCGCGAAGTGAGCCTGCGAACGAAGCGCGTAGGGCTGGGTAGATGGGGGAACAATTCACAAGGCCCATTGGGCCGGCTCAAAAAAGACGGTTTGAACGACTAAGCAGGGCTTTCGCGCCCTGGCTACCATCTTACGGAGGGCTTTGGCACTTCTGGTGCCACCTACAAACGCCGAAAAATTGCAAAATTCCCAACTCTTGAAGTTGCTTGTGTATGCGCTCCGGTGATTTTTGGATAATCTTGTTTATTTAAAAGGCTGCTTTGTATAGAATAAGATCGTTGTTTTATTGATTTAATCTATAAAAAAGGTTTTATATGAGCAGTGATATTTCTATTAGGCAATGCTTACGGGAAACGGGGGCATTTTTCACTGCAACCGTATTAAGTTGCGGACCGAGCCAAACTTTTGGATCCATTAAATTCATTGTCGATGGGAGTTTATTATTACGCTATCGTTGGAAGCTCATAGAAATTAATAAAGATATCCATGCAATCACCAACGAGTGGCATGCCTTTACGGGAAGTCCAAAAATTTTCTTAATTGCCGAAAAATTGAATATTGCGCACACAAAAGTGTATGATCATATAGCTGAACAATATTGTATTGCAAAAAGAGATAAAATTCTCTCAAAAATCACTGTTCTTAAACGATCCATTCGAGCGGATGCTTACGCAATGATCCCCCTTGCTGGCGCCCATCTTTCCTGGCGTGTTGCGGCAAATTATAAGAAAAAAAGCTATAGCCCAATGTTTGCATGTGCATTAGCCCAAATGCTTGAGCATTCACAAAATCATGCATCTGCATTCCTCTTTTCTAAGAGGCTTTCTAAGAAAAATAATTACCCAACGTGCAATCCCGATGTGGGAACCGCAATTAGTGTGACCACTTCCACAAAATCGCGTACAATATCTATATTTTACGAAGTTTCTATGCAAATTCAAGAAACCTGTAACCAAATACCTGCTGAATTAGAACAAAGAAAATCTTATTTTGCCAAAGCGGTGAAAAATCCTACCGTTATCCTTTTTCATGCAAAAGACGATGAGACGGGTAAGGTTGCTTCAGATGTAATAGGTTCATTTTATAGACAACAGGGATATAACACTTTAGCCGCAACGATGGGCGGTTACGCCGGAAGCCCCGGAGTGACAACTTCGGAAAAATCTATATACCAGGATATTGAAGCGATAAAAAATTGGGTGTTCGACATGGGGGTTAGGGAAGTGGGGTATCATGCTTTTTGTTTGGGCTGCGGGGCAGCTCTGCAAGCAGCAGTTGGAGAGACTTCGGACAAAGCAAAACAATTAAAAACCAGGTTTGTCGTTTTAGATCAACCCTATACTACCATCCGGGCAATCGGCAAGAATTTCGCAGGGACTTTGGGGGATCAAGTGTGTAGAGCGAGCTGTCCGAGCGGACTTGAAGTGGAATTGCCAGGAGGTCTCAGAACGAAAACTGATGGATTTGACAATATAAAAAAAGTATCTTTGCTGCAAGGCGAAGATATTCCTTTACTTTGCTTTGAAAGAAGTGAAGATAGATGGATGCGCAGTAAAGATCGCAGCGGCCTATACAAGAATTTTGCCCGTGATTTATTGCACGCCCGTTATGGTGGGGACGAAAATCTGATAAAAAGGAATCTTTGTTCTCTTCCGGGTGACCACGGTCTGTCCTCGATAGAAATTCCTCTAGGATCATCAAATGATGATAAAGCGATACTGCAGATAGGAAATCTATTCCTTAAACAACGTTTGCCTGCACTGCCGGCTCCCGTATTAGAGGATGTACCGCAACAGCCGAATGAAGGAAAAACAGATGGAGTTGTGGATTCGTGGATTTTTGAAGATCCTCCCTCGCCCAAATCTCCAAACAAGACAGGGATGGTCTGGCTACGCCAATTATAAACGGTTTTGTTTGTATCAGGTATCCTGTTTTCTACAATTTTGTAGAAAAATACACCCTAATTTAATACAATAATGTATAAAATAGGGGGTAATGAGGAGCAGGTGTCTCTTTCTTTGCTTGGTCTTCAGGAGGTTGTTCTGCTTTTGTCAGTTCTGTTGGGGCTTCATTTTCTGTTGAGGATCCCTTTGGTTTTGAAAGCTTTGTTTGATTTTTTTCCTGAAAAACTATTAAAGCTTGAACAGCCACTTTTTCGATGTTTTTCCCATCTTCCGGTAATTTTACTTCGACCTTCTTTCCTGTGAGCCAATCAATTAAATTCTGGCTATTATATTCTTTTTTGTAGCCGAACAGATGAAGAAATAGCCCGAAAATCGTAAAATTATGATATTGAAGGTTTTGCGTCTTTGGGTCAATATGGTAGAGGGTCCTGGTAAATAATGTCCCTATTTTTTTTCCTTCATAACAAAGCTGTTCTTTGACGACCGAAAGTTTACTTACATCAGAAATTGAATTCATAATAAATCACCTTTGTTAGTTTTCTTCAGTCTCATAGTATAATAAATATACAAAAAAATCAAATAAAAAATATAAAACGCAACTCAAATAACTTAAAAAATTGGGGATTTTGCAAAGCCACCTTGAGAAAATAATGTAATAAATATATATTCTGAATTAGGTAATTAGATTAAAACAGGTGGAAAATAGTCATGATTACTTTCGATAATATCAAACAAGGAGCAAAGGAAACCGGTACATTTGTCATCGCAACGGTATTAAGTTGCGGGCCGAGCCAGCTTTTTGGTTCCATTAAATTGGCATCAGATACCTGTCTGTTTGTTCAAGGCAATAATAGAAAAAAGACAATTTCTTCTCATATCAAACGAATCCAAACAGAGTGGCCCCAATTTCACTCAAGTGCCGAGGTTTCCAAAATTGCCTGTAAATTACACATAAAACCAGAAGAAATTGTACCTGAGAGGGCTGAACAGTATTTTCTAACCAAAGAAAGAATACTGGAAAAAAAGCTTGCGCGGATTACCCGATCTCTTACTGCCGACTTTTATGCGTTACTTCCTTTGGTTGGAGCTCATATTTCCTGGAGAATTGCAACGGGATATACGGGAAAAAGCTATCTTCCCATGTTTTCATGCGCAATGGCCCAACTGTTTGAAAATTCTAAACACAAAGCTTCATGGCCAATTTTTATCGGAAGGAAGGGAAAAAGAGGAAGTAAGCCTGAAGGAAACATCGTGAACGGGTCAGCAATTAAAGTTGTCACTTCGACAAAATCCCGGACGATTCGCGTCTTCCATGAGTATTCTATCGCAAGGACAGAAGGAATAGAAGATGTGAAGGATACCCCTTTGGAAAGAGATTACCGGGCGCAAGCTTTAAAAAACCCGACCGTTGTATTGTTTCATCCAAATCTTGAGACGGGTGTGGTAATCGCCCATAATGCCGGGTCGTTTTACAGGCATCAGGGATACAATACACTGGCAGTGACGATCGGAGGCTACCAAGGCAGTCCTGGGGTAATCACTTCTGAAAAAAGTCTCTGTCAGGATATAGAGGCAATCAAAAAATATCTTGCAGACCTGGGTGTGGAAGAGGTTGGGTATCATGGATGTTCTTTAGGATGTGCAGCCGCATTGCAGGCAGCTGCAGGGGATAGTTTGGTTAAATTCAAAACATTATTTGTAGTTTTAGATCAACCATTCAGTTCTGTTGAAGCTGTTGGGGATAATTATGTCGGCATTTTGGGGAAAGGGGTATGCAAAGCAGGGTGTCCTGTCGGGTATGAATTTGAGCTTCCGGGCGGCCTGTGGACGAAGACAGATGGTTTTGATAATGTACTTAAGGCGGCAAAATTAAAAGAAGAAAATATCCCTTTAATTTGTTTCGAACGAAAACAGGATCGGATGATGGGAAGAAAAAAGAAAAATGGAGCATATACCGAGAATTTTGCAAGAGATTTATTGATTGCAAGGTATGGCAAGGAACACCATGAAAAATACTTGATTTCTCTTCCAGGAAAACATGGGAACCATTCTGTAAAGCATATCGATGAAAAAAAAAGGGAAGACTCTTCCCTGTATACGGGCAATGATCGCCTTGCAGCAATTTTGCCTCAGTCAACAGTGCTTACGTTATATTCTGATACAATAAGAATTTTAACCACCCCTCGCGCTTCTTTAATGACTGCAAGCGAATCTCGTAAATTCAGTTATGAAAAGAAGAGCGACTCTCCGCAATTTGAGCCTGTCACTCCACCGAAAGGAGAATTGGAATCAGAAGTGATTAATATCATCGATCAACATCCGCAATAGGCCCATGTCTTTGCGCGTGTGATGAAAATAGAGGCGGGGAAGTGTCAGATCTTCTGTTTCTTCCACAAGAGCTTCCCCTTGTTTTAGCCCTCCCTCAACAAACAGACGCTTGTATTTTTCGTTCAATAGATCGATCTGCTTTGATTTAAGCGGGGTTTTAAGGCAAATGACAAAGAGATCTTTGACATACCGGCTTGAATGGTAGCGGTGATAAAATTGTAAGACATGATCGATGGCTGCATGAACAGAAGGGGCGATGTAGTAGAAATGCTCATCTTCCGGACTGATCCAACGCGGCTCGAGCAGATTCTCCTTTAAATATCGGTTCCAGTGCTCCCAGTATGTCCCCTCTCCACCATCGAGCAAAACAATGGGAATGATATTTGCCTTTCCCGTCTGCATTAATGTGAGCATCTCAAACAGTTCATCCTGTGTTCCAAAGCCTCCCGGGAATGCTGCCAATGCCTGGGAGTGGCTCATAAACATGAGTTTTCTCGTAAAAAAGTAACGAAAAATAATGAGCTTTGGATCGCCCTCGATCATGCTGTTGCTCGCTGCTTCAAAGGGAAGGCGTATGGAGAGGCCAAAGCTTTGTGATTTATCCGGTCCCTCAGTGGAAGCTTTCATGATTCCATTGGCAGCGCCGGTGATGCACATCCACCCTTTTTCTGCCATGCCCTTAGAAAACTCTTTTGCTGCAATATAATCGGGATGCTCTTCAGGAGTACGGGCAGAACCAAAAATACTGATGCAGGGGCCTTTCTGATGGGTATTGAATATGCGGTAGGCATAGCGCATCTCTTTTAAGGCGCGCGTAATGACTTTGATCTGGCCAATATGGTGCCCTTCGATGAGAAGTTTGAGTCCCGTTTCGATGATTTGCCTCACCAGCTCCCCTTCGAAACTCGTGGGGTCCGTACCATAATTTTCAATTAGGGTACGGATGGTCTCTTCAATGACGATATCATTGCGTTCCGGATTAGCCATTTATCAGACCTCTATTTTACCAGCGTATAAAATGAAAGATTCGGCTTAAGTCCTGGTATGTAATAAAAATAAAAAAGCCGATCAACAGCAGTGCAAATGGCAATACTAATCTTTCAAGCGTTTTTTGCTTGAGACGCACTCCGCTGATCATTTCGAACAGAGAAAGAACAATTGTCCCTCCATCGAGCACAGGGATAGGCAACAAATTTAATATCCCTAAATTTAAGCTGATGGCTCCGAGCCAAAAGAAAGCGTCTTTGATTCCCAGTATCCAATTATCGCGCACAACCTGGACAATGCCAATGGGGCCGCTCATCCATTTGGGGTTAAGATCACCGGAAAGGAGGGCAACGAGAGTGAGCTTGATTTCGGTGAACACATTTTTAAATTGCGTGAGCGGACCTGGATTATATTCGATGTGAAGATCTTGAATGGGCACTCCTAGAACGAGCAAATTTTCTTGTGCTTTAAGTAACTCGAGAAGACGGTTCCGTTTTTCCGGGTCTTCTATCTGTTCGATCTCTTTTTTTTGTTCTACATATTCTGAAAGTAATTGCACTTTTTGTTCTTCCGGGATGTTAAAGTCAAGGCGTGGTTTTGGAGTCACAGGATTTAATAAAACATATTTACCCGATGTTTGGACCGGATGGTCGGTCCCGATAGAGGTTGCGATTTTTTGGATATCCTTTACATTCAACTCCTGATCGAAAGAGTCATCCTCGTTCGGCCATGATGGTTTAAGCCTTGGTGTTGACACCCGTTCGACGATAATGTTAACTGCAGGTTGCTGAAGTTCTTTGAGCAGTTCATGAGAAACAGAGATTTTTTTTCCGTTGACAGCAACGATCCTGTCCCCCTTTTGCAAGGGCTCTTCGGCAGCGCTATAGGCTTGAGGAGGAAATACCTGAAGTTCATGATCTTTATCGATCAGTTTTACCTCGCTCTCCACAATGGCGTCATGAGTCAAATTATAAGGGATGGTATAGAGTTTCTGCAGCTTGATTCCATTCAAACCCGATTCATATTGCCAGTCGGCAAGTTCTTCTTTAAATGCAGGATCTAATCTTATATCCTGCACAGCGAGTCTGGGAACACGGACCAATTGCGTTTTGCCATTGCGAAGTATGGTCAATAATGCTCTCTTGTCGTTGAGAAGCTGACTTAATTCCTGGGCGGAGAAAATGAGATGGCCGTCCATCCAGACAATGCGGTCTCCATATGTGATCCCGCTATTTTGCATCGGGGATCCGGAAGGAAGGGGGTTGTCTGATCTATCAGGGGATTTATCATAGAGTAAATAGTTTGCCGAAGATAAAACTCCCGATGTCAGCCTGTCTTTTTCCATGGCAAGCGGGTGTGGATAGGGCTTTATCTGAAAAGTAAACGGCTTTTTTTCTTCTGTTCCCGATGCATAGTTTACTTTCAACCCCTCCATTGACAAGCCCTCAGAGCTGATCATAGGAGCATAGAGATTATCTTTAAATGTTTGATAGGGCATCTGGTTATAGGAAACGATTTCATCGCCGGGACGTATGCCGTCTGCATAGAGGTCCGATTTTGGATCGACCCAGCCTATTTTATGTGTATATTCGGAAAAACTTTTTTCCCGTCCCCCTAAAGCCCAGATGATCGCAAAAAAAACAAGGGCAAGAAGAATGTTGACGAGAGGGCCGGCTAAGGCTACTTTAATCCGGTCGATAGGGCGTTTTCCAAAGAAACCATCGGAAATTTCGTAAGGGTCCCGTTTGTCATCTGCATCTTGTCCATAAATTTTGACATAGCCGCCAAAGGGTAACCACCCTATTTGCCATTTTACCCCTTGAAACATCCAGGAATAAATCGGACGGCCAAAACCGATGGCAAATACCTCGACACGCATGCCAACCCGCCTCGCCATGTAATAATGCCCTAATTCATGGAAAAAAATCAGGACGCTCAGGCCCAAGATAGCCGGCAGCAAATAAAGAAGGTTAGTGAGCATAAATTGTTATCCTCTAGAGTTGAATAATCTGATCAATGTACCAGATATTACCATAATCAGCACTGAAATGCAAAAAAATAGTGAGCTTCATGGAAGGTTTTTATGGACGTTTTAGTGTATAAACTTGAAGGACAACAAGAAGTAATAGAGAAGGCAATTGCAAAAGTTACAATAAAAATTACTCAGCAAGTTTTAAGACAGTCTCTAAGAGCCTGTTCAAAATCTATTAAATAGACAATCTCTTAGCTCTTGAAGTTTATTTGTCTACAAAACTTTAGTGGCGATATCATAACCTTTAAAACTACCACAGAGCCCACAGAGTACACAGAGGGGTATTTTTTTCACTCTCTGTGTGCTCTGTGGGCTCTGTGGTAGTTTATATTTAACAATTAGAAGGATTTTGAACAGGTTCTAAGAACCTGAATTATTTACCATTCAAAAGCCTTGTTGCATAATTATATTTAGTATTATCTAGTTGATTATTAATAATTTAACCGCAGAGATCGCAGAGTACGCAGAGAGGGAATAAAAATTGCCCTTTGCTCTTGATATGCCGTGAAGGATGCACTCATTTTTTGTCTTCCTCTGCGTACTCTGCGCTCTCTGCGGTAAATAATTGATCGTTAACGTTTTATATTCATACTTGAATTATGCAACAAGGCCCTTCGCAATTGCCTCTATTGTTATTTTAGGTATCCCACTTCTTCGCTTTTGCTTGTTCTATTAATTTGTTTATCTCATCTACTACACTTTTTTTGTTAGCATCTTTTGAAAAGATTTTTAGTTGCTGTTGATACCATTCCATAAATTTTTTATTGGCGACAAGTTCAGGGATGGCTTTTTTCCATTGTTCCGACTTGTTCTGTGGACTGAGAAAATTACGTAGGATATAATGGGGCACATCCTTTTCCTTCTTGAGTATAGTTATTACATAATCTGGATCAACAAGCAATTCCGCTCCGGCATATCCAAGATCATTTGCTTCTTTAATAAATTGTTTCATAAATTCTGTGTCATTGCTTGCCGGTGGTTGGATGTATCTGAGCAGTCCTCCGATCTGAACATCTGCAAAAACAGGTAGTTTTGCACATTCTCCCACAAAATTTTTGTCTCCCAGGAATTTTTGGGGGATCAGACGAAAAATTGTGTCGTTTTGCTCGTCATTTCTTGCTAATATTTTCCTTACAAGTTCCGGATTTTTTTCAAATATTTCTTTAACTTTAGGTTTTGATTCCTCATGGCTGCAAAGAACAAAAAATGCCCTTGTACTACCGCGCTCTTTCAGGTCTGCAACTTTTTGGAAAAAGTCAGCTGTATATAATGTAGAGCCTATATATTGAATACAGTGTTCATCTCTTCCAATTGCTTCGAGCATGTTTTTTTCATTATTAATAAACTCTTGAGCTTCCGGTTTTTTATAATTTTCCCAGAGAAAAGTTGCAAAATTATCTTTGGCCAATTTATCTTTGGCTAATTTTTCAAAATCGGCAGATGCTTTGGTTACAGGAGCCTTGTCGGCATCGGCAGATGCTTTGGTTACAGGAACCTTGTCAGCATCGGAAGAGGCCTTGCTTACAGGAACCTTGTCGGCATCGGAAGATGTCTGGTCTGCAAGAGGCTTGTCAGAATCGGAAGAGGCTTTGGTTACTGGAGCCTTGTCTGCATCCGAAGAGCGTACATGCGCGCTATCGACAAATGGGGATGAACCGACAATCGATAAGAATTTCTGACAGATATTTTTTATTTTTTTATCCTGAGATTTTTCATTAATGGTTTGACAAGCCTTGCGAAAAGGTTCCTGAACTGTTTTTTTTCCTTCCATCCCGATCTGGTTTGGATCAGTGATCTCCTTTTCGATCCTGAGCAGACAAGCAAGCCAATGTATGGCAGCTTCCAGCCTTCCAGGCTGACTGATTGTATACGTTCTTCCCAATTGGAATACGCGAATATTAGAGAGAGTAGGGTTATCTTGCTTGATAGCTTCAGAAACCTTATTGCTCACTGTAAATTTGACTGATACGTCCATGTTCTTCTCCTAATTTAGATTTGCTTTTGATTCGATTAACCATTAATAATTGAAAATAATTTAAATTATTTAATAATAGTTTGTTTGTTATTTTATGATGGTTTGATTTCAATATATCATTTCTTTAATTTATACACTAGAATTTTATTGTAAATGTTCACGTGGTAGCATCGTTATATATCAGGCCTTCAGCCTGAATGATTTACGTTATCACCTAGGGCGCTGCCCTAGGTGATAACGTAAATCATTCAGGCTGAAGGCCTGAGTTATAGTGAATAGACCTGGTGAACATGTACATTTTATTGCAAAATATGTTGCAAAATACTCGCGCGGTGGTACGTTCAATTTCCTGCGCATAAACACTATGACAAAGGGGTTGCTTATGAATATAGATATATATACACTATAAAAAAAGAAGTGAGGAAATTTCATGCCTGAAAAAATAGAAACTCCCTAAGGGAACATATGCATTGGGTAAAAAAAGCAAAGTATGTAGAAGAATATAAAATTATTCTAACCTTTGAGGATAAATCAAGAAAGATAGTTGACTTTGAAAAGATATTAAGGGGATTTAAAGGTGAAGTATTCAGGCTTTTGAAGGATTTGGAGTATTTTAAGAAATTCAGAGTGGATTTAGACACCGTAACATGGCCAAATAAGGCCGATGTTTCACCCGATTATTTATATGAAACAGGTGTAGAAGTATAGTCATTTTATTATTGTATTCTATAGCACAAAAGAAATTATGACGTGGAATGTATTTATCAGCAGTATATCAAAGAAAGTTCCCCTGATTAAACAGGTCAGACAGGCCATGAATGATTTGGGTCTTGGCGGAAAACTGATCGGAGGGGATGCATCGCCCGATTGCATCGGTCGTTTTTTTGTCGATGGTTTTTGGCAAATGCCTCTATTGGAATCGCTTACAATAGAGTTGTTCTTAGAGAATTGCGAACGGTTCGGCATTAAGGCAATCATTCCTACGCGAACAGAGGAACTTACGTTTTTTGGACTGTACCGCGATATCTTAAAAAAACATGGAATTGCCTGTCTGATCAGTCCGCTTGCATCATTAGAAAAGTGTCTGGACAAGTTGACATTTTCACGTCTATTGGCCGAGTGGAATTTTCCGGGCATTCCTGCCTGGGAACAGATTGACGCCATTGACACAAACTGTAGAAGTTATGTGGTAAAGAATCGTTTTGGTGCCGGATCCCGGGAGATAAAATTAAACCTCTCATTGCAAGAAGCCCTCTCTTATGGAAAAAACATACAAAATCCCTTATTTCAACCCTTTATCGAAGGGGAAGAATATAGCGTCGATCTTTATGTCGATCAAACAAAGAAGGTAAAAGGGGTATTGGCAAGAAGGAGAGAGCTTGTGATCGGCGGAGAGTCTCAAGTCACTTATAGCGAGCCGATCGGGCCGCTTGAAGAGCTTTGCAGCAGCCTTGCAGAAAAGCTTGAGCTGTATGGTCCGGCTGTCATTCAGGTGATCCGCGGATCTGAAGGTTTGTGGAATATTATCGAGTGCAACCCGCGCTTTGGCGGAGCATCGACATTGGGAATTGTGATGGGTGTAAATAGTTTTGTGTGGTTTTTACTCGAAGCTTTGGACCTGTCTTTACCTCCCTTTATCAGGGAAAGGCAAGAAAAAAGGCAAGTGCGTCATCCGGAAGATTGGGTGACTGATAAATGACAAACTATCAATGTTTACCCGAAGGCCAAATCCTTTGCCATGGAGATTACAAACTCGTACCATTGCGATACGAGGATATCATGCTCATCAAAGAGTGGCGAAATGCGCAAATGTCTATCTTAAGACAAAATGAATTGCTTACAGAAGAGATGCAGGAAAGCTATTACCAAACAGTCATTTTGCCGGGCTTTTCCCAAAAAGAACCAAGGCAAATTTTATTTAGCTTCCTTCTAAAAGAAGAGTGTATTGGCTATGGGGGGATAGTGCACATCGACTGGCCTGCCAGACGGGGAGAGGTGAGTTTTTTACTTGATGTTAACCGGATACATGACCCTGTTGCCTGTCAAAAGGAATTTTCTATTTATCTGCAGCTGATCAAACAAGCAGCTTTTCAAAACTTACATTTTAATCGTTTATATACCGAAACTTTTGATGTCCGTCCCGAGTATGTTGTTACTTTGGAAAGCCATGGCTTTATTTTTGAAGGTCGTTTAAGAAAACATGCGTTCGTTAACGGTCAATTGGTCGATTCGTTAATCCATGGATGTGTGTACACACAAACAAAATGAAGAATTGGTTTACGTGCCCGTGAGCGCATCCTATTACCCATAAGTATAGATTTAATTCAACACAAAGGCACGAAGACACCAAGACACTAAGAGAGAAGGGGCTCCAGGTCAAAATTTCTTTGTTTCTTTGGGACTTCGTGCCTTTGTGTTGAATTTATTATAGATAACGCTTAAAAAGGTTTTAGTTTACTTGTGGGTAAAACTATGCGCTCACGGGCACGAAAACTACATTTCAGTTACGAGTGGTGTAACTAATTAAAGGAGAGTGTTTTTATGGCAAATTTATCTAAAATTCCAGATAAAGAGGAAAATAAAGCAAAAAAAAATTCAAAAAAACAGGCACAGGAGAATTTCCGCACCTATTTAAAATTTCACTATGCTGATATTGCTGTCTATTTAGTATTGGTATTAGGTATTCTTTTGTTGTTTTTTAGTCCTGTTTATGGTCAAATAGTTGTGGGATTGGTGGCCGGCGTTTATTTTCATCGCGAGATCTTAGGGTATCTTTCTCAGTGGAAGAGAGGAATTGAACTGAATAAAATGGGAAAAGGACTGGTCTTAGGCGGAATTGCCGTGACCTCTGTGATCTCAATGCCTGCCTTTTTTATCGGAATGGCAATTGCGGTGTTTGTTAAAACAAGGATTTGAGGGAATGAAGTCTACAATATATAACGATCAGCTGATCATCGTCACCGGGGGGGCAGGTTTTATCGGCTCTGCCACCGTACGCTGCTTAAATGATAAGGGGATCGATAATATCCTGATCGTTGACGATCTGGGAACGACCGAAAAATGGAAAAACCTTGTCGGTAAACGTTTTGTCGATATTATCGATAAGGGGCAACTTTTTCAATGGCTGGAAGGGAAGGAAAACGACATCGAAGCCTTTATTCACTTAGGGGCATGCACAAGCACAGTGGAAACCGATGCCAAATATCTTTTGGAAAATAATTACCGGTATAGCGTTAAACTTGCCGAGTATGCTTTACGAAATGGGATCAGATTCATTTATGCCTCTTCGGCTGCCACCTATGGCATGGGTGAACAAGGGTTTTGCGATGACGAGGCCAATTTAGAATCGTTATATCCTTTGAATATGTATGGCTATTCAAAACATCTTTTTGATTTGTGGGTGAAGGGGCAAGGAGTATTAAATCAGGTTGCCGGTCTGAAATTCTTTAATGTGTTTGGACCAAACGAATACCACAAAAAACGGATGGCTTCAGCGATTTTTCACGCGTTTCCCATCGCTTATAAAGAAGGGGTCATCCGTCTGTTTAAATCTTCTGACCCCGAGAAATTTGCCGATGGCGATCAGGTGAGGGATTTCATCTATGTCAAAGATGTGGCAAGGATGATATCCTCCTTTTTGGACCACGATCATAAAGGGATCTATAACATCGGTACCGGAATTGCCAATTCCTGGAATCTGGTGGCAAGATCGATATTTAAGGCATTGAACCGGCCTGTGAATATTCAATATATCGACATGCCGGCAGATTTGGCCGGAAAATATCAAAATTATACATGCGCCGATATGAAGAAGACAAGTTTAGCCTTAAAAGAAGAGGCGAAATGCATGAGCCTTGAAGATTCGGTCATCGATTATGTCAATCATTATTTAGTGCCGGCAAAAACATGGTAAAACTGAAAAGCATTTGTCAATTAGAGAAACGGTCAATTTTGGTTGTGGGCGACCTGATTTTGGACACCTACACAACAGGTAAAGCCAACCGGATTTCTCCCGAAGCTCCCGTTGCCGTTGTCCATGTTCATCATGAAGAGAGCCTGCCTGGCGGCGCCGGAAATGTTGCCCTCAATTTAGTTTCCCTCGATGCAGATGTCGTCATGATCGGACGTGTGGGTGAAGATGATGCGGGCAGGATGATCCGGGATGCATTTTTGTCCGAAAAGATCAATATTGACGGACTTGTGGTTCAAAGAGATTTTAAAACACCTGTAAAAAACAGAGTAATTGCCGACAATCAACAATTAGTCCGGATCGATTATGAACGTGTGCAGCCCATTAGCAAAGATTTGGAAAAACTTTTGATCGAATCGCTGCCAAAGCTTATGCAGGGTGTCGATGCTGTCGCCATTTCCGACTATGGAAAAGGATTTTTATCTGACACACTGCTTCATGCTATCATCACCCTTGCTTCGTCTCTTCAGATTCCAGTCATTGCCGACCCAAAAGGGAAAAATTTTGGCAAGTATAATGGGGTGACGATTTTAAAACCCAATCTCTCAGAAGCCTATGCAGCAGCTGAGATGACGCCGGAAGAAGACTTAAGTGCCGTTGCAGAAAAAATTCTGAAAGAAACCGACATTCAAACGCTGATGATCACCCGTTCAAAAGACGGCATCTCTATTTTTGAACAGAATAAGAAGCGTACCGATTTTCCTGTCAATGAGCGGGCAATTAAAGATGTGACCGGTGCTGGAGATACTGTTCTTGCCACATTGACCTATGCTATTGCAAATGAATTGCCGATGGACCAGGCGGTTCCCCTCTCAAATATCGCAGCCGGGATCGCCATTGAAAGAGTAGGGTGTGCCAGGGTCTCGCTGTCCGATCTTGTGCACCGGCTGATCGAGCATGATGTGAAGAATAAAATTTTTGATGATGAGCATTCGTTTGCTTTGCAGCATGCGTTAAAGTCCCGCCATTTTCATTTGCTTGCCCTATCCGGCAATGAGGGGATGACGACGCCGATTTTTACAGCCATTCATCAGCTGACCCAAAATGGCCATGCCGATTTGATCATCTATCTCTTTGACCCGAACCCAAATGTTGATTTTATCGATTTATTAGCTTCGATCCAGGGTATAAAATTTATCATCATTCAACATACACACATCAACCATCTTTGTAATACAGTAAAGCCGGTCGCTTCCTACGCCTTGTTGAATAATGAGCTTGTCTTTCTGGATTCTGTTCAGGACTTAAAAGGCTTAAGAACCGATTGTGCACCCATCAATTGATCTTTATTCAAGGAAAAATTTAACACAAAGGCGCTAAGACTCTATTACCCATAAATATAGGCTTTAATTCAACACAAAGGCACGAAGACACCAAGACACTAAGAGGAAAGGATCTGACGGTAGAATTTTCAGAATTTCTTTGATTCTTTGTGACTTTGTGCCTTTGTGTTGAATTTTAGTCTATATTTATGGGTAAAAGTATGTTTACTTCTTCGCGTTAAATATTTTTTAACGTCGCCGAGGTTAGAGAATAACTTTTTGCAAGGCAATCCGGCGTCTCTACAACACCAAAAACGTCTTGCAAAACTCCCTTAGTCAATTGACTTGTAAAACTTCCCTGACCTAAGCTGCGGCCTTGATGCAATACAGTCACAAGCGGGCAAAATTGATCGGCTGCATTAAGGTCGTGTGTTGTGACGACAACAATTTTTCCTTCTTTCACAAGATTGCCGAGGAGATGCCAGATCTGAAGCTGATGCTTAGGGTCTAAATTGGCTGTTGGTTCATCTAGGAGGAGGATAGGAGATCCCGTTGCAAGGGCTCTTGCAATAAACACACGCTGCTGTTCCCCTTGAGACAGGTGACGGATAGACCGCTCTTTTAATGACCAAACGTCCATCTCCTTCATCGCCTGCTCTACAAAATGGCTTTCTTTTTTGTGCCAGTACCGCGTGTTGTGGGGATACCGTCCCATTGCGACAATATCCTGAACTAAAAAATCAAAGTCGGTTTGCATATGATGTGCGACTAAAGAGACCGTTCGGCTGATCGTTTGCCTGTCCTGATCGAAAAGGGGAGCTGATTGCCATAAAATCTCCCCACTGCCTGGTTTCCATATGCCGGCCAATATTTTTAATAAGGTCGATTTCCCCGAGCCGTTGGGTCCGAGGATTCCATAAAGATAGCCTGGTTCGAATTGTAACGTGATGTCGTGCAGAAGCGTTTTTTTCTGAATGGTACAAAATAGGTGATTGGCAACAAATTGCGAGGGCATTTTAGTCCATTTTTCGGCTAAGGGATCTCAAGGACTAGAGGATCGGCCTGGTAGGTTTTACTTCCTACTTTAAGCTGTATAGGCGGGAGTATATGGACCCCTTTGTCCATTCCTTTTAAGGTAAATTGATAAACGGAAACTTCGAGTCCATTGAATGCAGACATCGAGGTCGATTTAAAAAAAGAGACCTTTAATGGTTGATCTCCTAAAAAAAAGTGATTGATTTCGATTGGCTGATTTACGTTATGTGTCACAAAAATGGATCCATGGATAGGTTGGCCGGCAGCTAATGGGTCATAAATATTGATTTCGGAATTGATTTGGAGGTCACCCCCCTCATAGGTTAGTATATTGTTGACGTCAGCGCTTGCCATATTTTGTAATGAAACAAGGATAAACAACATCTGGATGAATTTTTTCATAACGACCTTTACATTTTAATTTAATCTAGGTTTGAATTTTCTTAAAAGAACTAAAAAGGCAATCCCTCCCAAAATAGCGGAAATATTTCCAATGGATAAATTGTGGATTTTGAGAACCCTCAGTAAAAGATCCATTCCGGCAAATGAGACACTTCCCAAAAGCATGCATAAAGGAATGACGCCTTGGCTGGATGGGCCTTGCAGACGGCGGACCAGATGGGGCAAAACAAGACCAAAAAAAGCAACCATGCCGACAGCGGCAATGGCGCCCCCGGTGAGTAAGGCTACACATAAAAATAGCCGCCATCTGACAGTATCGACATCGACGCCTAAATTTTTGGCCTGATCTTCTCCTAAGGTTAAAATATCGATTTCATTGCGGTAATGCCAGCACCCGTACAGTCCAATGATTGTGATCGGTAGTTGCATGTGGACATGCTTCCAGTTTCGGTCGAGTGTGGAACCGACTTCCCATTCCGTTAATGTTTGGATCAACGTCCAGTTTTCACGAAAGGCATACATGATGGATGCCTGGATGGCAAGTAAAAAGGAAGAAACGGCAATTCCTGTGAGAATGAGGGTGTGGATTTGCACTTTGCCATCGGAACGGGATAACAAATAAACGAAGAACAAAGTCAAAAGCGAGCCCGTAAATGCGGCAAGCGGGATGGAAAAAGGGTATTGGAGATGCCATTTAAAAATGAAGACTAAAACGACGAAAAGAGCTCCACCGCAAGAAATTCCTAAAAGGTGAGGGGAGGCAAGGGGGTTATGAAAAAGTCCTTGCATCACAGCTCCAGAAACCGCAAGTGCAGCACCTGTCGAGATAATGACGATCAATCTTGGAAGTCGTTCATCTAAAAATGGATTCCATTTTAATGAGGCGCCTTGCAGACGCATGATTGCCTCGTTCCAAACGTCCGGCCAGGGAATATCTCCTAAAACCAGCGTGAGAATGGAGCAACCCAATAAAATGATCATAAGCGTGGGATAGAGCGTTGCTTTGGGCATAGGACTGATGATTTTTGTTAATCCAAGAGGTTTATTGACAGGTATGATCATATCTCCCTTCCAAATTTTTGGATACTTTTATCGACCGTGCTTCTTCACCATAATGAAATATGATTGCTGATAATAAGATTTAGCTGTTATGCATTTATGGTATTGAGTACAATATGTTGAGGTTTTGTAAATTACTTGCCGTAAATTAAACATCAATAGTAACTTATGAATAATTATCAGTTAAAGCCCCCTTCCCAGGCAAATGGGACAGTGTACTCTAAAATTTTTTCCCGCCTTCAGTTTTCTGATTGGACAGTGTATTCTAAAATTTTCTCCTGTTTTCATTATTCGGATCTTCTCAAGCTGTCTATGGTGAATAAAATGTACCATCAGATGGTCGAAATTTATGAGCTGGTCCGCAGGGTAACGCTGAGAGGGGAACGCGGAGTTATCGACCGTCATTTATCTTTGTATAACTATGTCAAAAGAGATGCCATTGAGCTGAGTGCAAAAATGAATCAAAAAGGAAAAGGGAGCTGTGAATTTATCTATGTATATGCAGATCGTGATAAAGATGCAGATAGCACTAAGGATGCAGATCTTCGCGCTAAGAATGCAGACCTTCCCTTGGATATGTTGACCGCCTGCAGGTTTGGGGTAGTTCATAGAATTCAATTTGGGACATTTTCTCTATTCAGGAGCATATGGCAGCAATCTCCGTCAGGGCAAAAGCCAATGTGTTTATCTCTGGTTAAGGTAAATGGACAGATTGATCCTTTGGCAGCATCTATGATCAGATCGACCTTTGCTGCCTGTAATCGATGCAAAAAGCCATTTACAAGAAAACAGTTCGATCTGTTCAGCGAAAATATGCGTAAGCAGCCATTGTCGGAACAACAGTTTCTCTGTGTAAGAAAAAATGCCCATTTTTCATGGAGTATTGTACAGGCCATTCACGATTTAGGTATGAACGCGTTTGGCGAATGCAATACAAAATGGATGATCGTCCCTTCGATGGGAATGATGCAGACCTTTTTGAATGTCCGCTATAAAAATGCTGTCTTCTTAAATCCCGTTCTTGGATCATCTGATGAAAATGACCGGTATCTCAATGCGAGGAATGGTAGATGCGATATTTCGATCCCGTTTCCCGGCATCTCCCTACCGGATCAAATCGAAGGGTATATAGCTTCTACTCCCTATTTCACCCTTTATGGCTTCTATCGGGGACAGATCATCTCGTCTGTACCTCAGCGATTTCGTTACTGGATGGCCATGTATTCACTGGAGCTTGCCAGTGAACCTTCCTTAAAGAACTTAAGAAGTGAGATAGTGAATCTTGAGTGTCCGGAATTTCGCAGGCGCGATTTTGCCAATGCAAGGTTTTGGCAAAGCATTGCTTTGACTATTACTGAAGAGGTTGAGGACCCGGCAAATTACAATTTGCCAGTGCACAAATTATTCGATTGCTTTTCTCGAGGCAATTATCCATATCCCCTCCCTGGATTTCATGGATTAGTTCAAGTGATTGATTACTATTCTAAAAAAGTACATGACCCCGACAATGCCAATATCATTTATCTGTTGAATCTCATGCAGAAGGAATCTCAGTCGCGTAACGTATGGGTAATGGAGAAGCAAAGAAAGACAATCACCTTATGCAAATCTCGAAATCATTGCTCTTGTTCTTAATATTTTAAATTGTATGCTTCCTGTTTTTCTGTTATACCGAAGGTGGTTCAAAAGTTGGGATTTTGACAAGGAGGCTGCTCAAAATTTTTCGTCTGGAACGAGTGACCATTGCCAATGGCCAAGGCACGAGTGAAGACAAAAATTTTGATGCAAAGCCGACGCCGTCAAAAACCAATTTTTGAATCACGTTCGGTATATATGTCGCATAAACGGGAAAGCTATGGAAAATACACGGAACACCATTCTTGGTTTTTATCAAAATGATGCGGCGGCGCAGGATGTTCTAAAAACTTTACGTCATAAAGGATACAAGCGTTCTTTATCGATTCACCGCTCATCAAATGATCGTCTGACTATTCATCCGTTTCGCCCTTCAAAAATACTCACCACCATTCTCTTAAGCTTGATTCTTTCCGATCTTGTCCTTTTTTTCTTACTGCCTGAGTACCATACTCTCTTTGAAACTGTTTTTTCTATCTTAATCGCAATGGGCATTTGCCTGGTATATACAATATACTTATATGCGATAAGCAAGCCGGTTCTAGCCCGTTATCTGGAAAGCGTTTTGAAGGGAGAAACGTTAATTATTGCGCAAATGGATGATGCCGATGTCCGCCATGGATTGCACATTCTTCGTCATGTAGAATCCGACCATCCGATTACTTTTTTGCTGCGGGGAGAGTCCTTCGAAGAATTTGAAAATGATCAAAATTTTGTTAACGAACCGGCAACAATAGAGCAATTGGAGGCAGAAGCTGTCCGGTTAGCCAAACTCGAACAACATTTAGGTTGCAAAATCAGTTCTGGCCATCCACTTAAAAAGCGTCTAAGGCAGCGTAGGGCTGTACTGGAAAAGATCCGCCGGTACCTGGCTGAAGGAGAACAAGTTGAACAGACAGTTCCCATATCGGGTTCATGGCTTTTGGATAATGATTATATCATTCAGGAAAATATCAGGGAGATTGAACGAAGCCTGCCTTTAAAATATTACCGGCAACTTCCTAAAATCATCGATGGGACGAATCTTAAATTGCCGAGAATTTATACTTTGGCAGTCGCATTGATCGATTCTTGTGCCAACCGGTTAAACGAAAATGCGATTATTTCCTTTTTAAAATCCTATCAAACAGTGCAACCTCTTACTATTGGCGAGCTTTGGGCAATGCCGCTTATGTTGCGTCTTCACCTGATCGAGCGGATCCAATCGCTGGCTGTTTTGCTTGACCACCGGCTGCGGGAAGGCGAGCTTGCAAAATACTGGGGAAATCGCCTGCTTACCGCTGCAAGGAGACAACCTGAACAACTCGATCTTTTTTTAAGAAGTTTAAAGGAGCAAAAACCAAACCCCTCGCCCCATTTTATAGAAGAGTTACTCGAACATTTATTCGATGAAGACGCCATATTGGCCGCATTAAGGGAATGGCTTGAGGTGAGTCAAAATACTCCCTTAAATGAAATTATCCAAAAAGAACAAAGACAAGAAGCGATTAATGAAGTGGCTTTCTCGAGTGCGGTCATCAGTCTTATTTCCCTCAGGCAGCTTTCATGGCGCGAAATTTTCGAAAAAACAAGCGTTGTCGATGCCATTTTGAACAATGACCCGGCAGGTATTTATCGGCAAATGAACTTCTCTACCCGCAATAGCTACCGCGAAGCGATCGAAGTTTTTGCACGCCACTCTCAATATAATGAAAGCGAAATAGCCAAAATGGCAATCGAAATGGCTCAAAGCGGCACTGATGAAGTCTTAACTCATGTGGGGTATTATCTGATTGATCAGGGGGCGGAAAAGTTGGAAAAAAACATCGACTTTGCCCCCGCTTTACGTTGCCGCTTTCGCAAGATTTTGCTTCACTATCCCACACAGGTCTACTTAGGGAGCATTGCCCTGATCATGACTGCCATTGAATTCTTCCTTTATGCTATGGCAGACCATATGGGAGGGTCTCACGGTCAAACGATTTTTTTTATGCTTCTTTCTCTGTTTCCCGCAAGCGAAATTGCCGTTCAGCTCATGCATTTGATCGTGCCATGCATTCTTCCTCCTCATGTATTGCCAAAAATGGATTTTGCAAAAGGGGTCCCGGAAAAAAATAAAACCTTTGTCGTCATCCCAATGATGCTGACATCGGAAAAGGCGTTTCAAGCTTCGCTGCACCAACTGGAAATTCATTATCTGGCAAATTCTGACCCGGTATTAAAATTCGGATTACTGCTGGACTATCCAGATGCTCCTGCACAAGTTCAGCCCGGGGATGCAGAGCTTTTAGACTATGCATTGAAAGGGATGCAGCAATTAACGAATAAATATGGGTCCCATAAATTTTTTCTTTTTTTGCGTTCCCGCACCTGGAGCGATAGTGAGTCGGCCTGGATAGGCTGGGAGCGCAAAAGGGGAAAACTCGAAACATTGAACCGGTTTCTAACAGACCCAGCCTACCCGGGGGAATGCTTGCGATACGGAGAGCGGGAGGACCTCAAAGATACCCGGTATGTCATTACCCTTGATGGGGACACCCGGTTGCCTAAAGACAAAGCGATCCAACTGATCGAAACCATCGTTCATCCCCTGAATGCTGCACGTATAAGAACCTTAGCTCCTGAGCAAGTCCGAAGTTCACAAAAAACAATTGAACGGGGATATACGATTATACAGCCGCGTGTCAGTACAGATATAAGCCAACCATGCGAAACGTGGTTTGCAAAAATCTATTCCGATGTCGTTGGCATTAACCCTTATACTCAGGCCACCTCGGACATCTATCAGGATCTGATGCATGAGGGGTCGTATCACGGAAAATGTATCTACGATGTCAATGCTTTCGATCAGATCTTATCTAATCAATTCCCGGAAGAGCATCTCTTAAGCCATGATCTTATCGAAGGCGCATATGTACGTGTCGCTTATGCCAGCGATATCTCCCTTTTCGATCAGTTTCCACAGACTTATCAAGCCTGGTCGATGCGGCATCACCGTTGGATGCGCGGCGACTGGCAGATCATCGACTGGTTATTTTCAAAGGTGCCCACCCATTCTTCCGACAGGCAGTCAACCCCTCCGTCTCTGCTTAACCGGTGGAAAATTTTCGATAATTTTAGACGGGCATTAAGCCCTCCGGTTATTTTAAGCTTGATGGTGAGCTCCTGGATTATTTCCTCTGACGCTGTAATTTGGAACATTCTGCTTTTGAGCTTTTTCTTAACCCCCATCGTCTCGGCTCTATTGCAAAATGCCTTGAATTTCTTCTATGAACCTATTTTTAAGTTAAGGCAGATCCTGTACCTCGGCACCAGGGTTCTGATTTCCATTTCACTGCTCCCTCACCAGGCTATGCTTTCCATCGACGCATTAGTGCGCGTATGTTATCGAAGGTGCATCTCGCATCGGCATTTGTTGCAGTGGCAGCAATCAAATGATCACTCATCGTCTAAGGAACATCGATATTTCCTTTATAAATTCTTTTGCATCTCTATTTTTTCCCTTGTCGTTTTAAAACTGGTTTTTGATATAAATCCATCTGCATTAATTTGGGCAACCCCCATTTGCATTCTATGGCTGATTTCCCCCCTTGTTGTTTTCCTTTTGGACAATCATCGCTTAATCCGAAAAAGACCATTGGAGCTGGTCACCCCGGAAGACCGGGAATTCTTGCGTAATAGCGCGCGTAAAACCTGGCGTTATTTTGATGATTTCGTTGGATCGCAGTCAAATTGGCTTCCCCCGGATAATTTTCAGGCTTCATTAAAAGTAGAAGTCGCTCCGCGTACTTCTCCGACCAATATCGGCTTATGGATGCTTGCCGCTATCAGCGCTTATGATTTAAAATACTTAACCTTTGATGAGGCACTGGAGCGCATTAAAGCAACTTTTGAAACTCTTGGAAAACTTGAAACCTATCAAGGACATATTCTCAATTGGTATGACACAAATACTCTTAAAGCATTGCACCCTCGTTATGTCTCCACTGTCGACAACGGCAATTTACTGAGCAGCTTGTGGACCCTTCAACAAGCCATTGACCAAATCATTAAAGAACCAGTATGCGATTGCAGTTTATTATCCGGGTGCAATGACACTTTTCAGATCTTATGCGAAGAAATGAACAACGATTCTTTTGCAGAGAATCTGCGCGGTTTGCATGAAATATTGTCGTCGCCATCAAAAAATCTTGTTGACACAATCAATCAAGTGCAGTCGGCGCTTTCCAAAACAAAAACGATTCGCGCCCTTAAAATCGAAGGGGAAGAGCCGAATTATTGGGCACAAGCCTTGGAATACCAGTTAAACAGCTGGAATGAGTGTATCAAGAGATATCTTGAATGGGCTGTAATTGCCTCAGAATTTCCGCTGACTGAACTAGAATTGTCAGATAAAAATTTATCGGCGGCAATTGGGCGCTCTTTACAAACGTCTCCCTCGCTTCATTCCCTTGCGTCTGGTGCTCTATTATCTGAACTTAGTCCCTTGCTGGAGGCCTTTCAATCCACTCAAAATCTGCAGCCATCGATGATTTCGTGGGCAAACCGTTTTAAAGAAGCCTTGCATAAAGCGAGGTGGTTTGCCGGTGAAAGGATTGAGCTTGCAAAAAACATCATCGATCGTGCACATCAAATCTCAGAGTCGACAAAAATGCAATTTCTCTATAGCCAGGAGCGCAAGCTCTTTTCTATTGGCTTTCAGGTCGAAGACTGCAAGCTCGATCACTCTTTCTATGATTTGCTTGCAAGCGAAGCGCGCATTGCGAGCCTGGTTTCGATTGCCAAAGGCGATGTGCCGCTGGAACACTGGTGGTCGCTTGGCAGGCCATATCGCATTATCAAGGGAAAAAAAATCTTAGTTTCCTGGGCCGGCACCATGTTTGAATATTTGATGCCTCTGCTCTATACTAAATACTATCCTGATTCATTATTGGGAAACGCCTATAAAAACGCCCTGTACTTTCAGATGCGGTATGCAAAAAAACGGGGAATTCCCTGGGGGATTTCCGAAGCTGCATTTAGCGAGATCGATACACACAAAATTTATCAATACCGCAGTTTTGGCGTCCCTGAACTTGGGTTTAAAAGGGGACTCGAAAAAGATTTAGTTGTCAGCCCGTATTCAACAGCTCTTTCTTTAAGCATAGATCCCATTTCATCGGTAAAAAATTTCAGAAACTTACGCCATGAGTTACATGATCTTTATTCCACCTATGGATTTTATGAATCTATAGATTTTTCCAGGCAAAAAGGGCCTGCAGGAGAGCGCGGCATCATTACCTATGCCTTTATGGCACATCACCAGGGAATGTCTTTGCTTGCCTTCAATAACCTGTTGAATAACAATATCATGCAAGAGCGCTTCCACAGCGACCCGCGCATTAAAGGGGTGGAATCTCTTTTATACGAACAAGTACCAGCCAATCCCCCCTTGTCTCAAGGCTATAAACGGGAAGCTCCCATTGCAAGACTGACCCCCTTTACGACAGCCGCAATCATGGGAGTGTTAAATACACCGCATACATCGACACCCAAGATCAACTTACTGGCAAACGGTTCCTATTCGGTCATGCTGACCAACACAGGAGGGGGTTATAGCAAATGGGATGATATCGATATCACACGCTGGCGTGCTGATACCACCTGCGATATGTGGGGTAGCTTTTGCTACATCAAAGATACTGCAACGGGCGATTTTTGGTCTTCGACATACCACCCAACCATGACCAAGGGGCAAAAATTTTCTGTCAAATTCAAATCGGATAAAGTCGAATTTAAACGCCGCGATCATGATATCGAAACGACAACGGAAATCGCTGTCTCTCCGCAGGATAATACGGAAGTCCGCCTTGTGACGATCGCCAATCTTTCCCGCAGGCAAAGGCAGATCGAACTGACAAGCTATAGCGAACTTGCCTTAAGCCAGCACAAAACAGACCGATCCCACCCTGCGTTTAATAAGATGTTTATCCAAACGGAAAAAGTCCCCGAATTAAATGGTATCATTGCCTTCAGACGATTGCGGAAGGACACTGAACAACCTATTTGGGTAGCCCACGTGATTGCTTCCGATCAACCCGCTAAAGAACCATTGCAATTTGAAACAGACCGAAAGCTATTTGTCGGACGCGGCAACACGCTTGTTTCTCCTGCGGCGATGAGGCAACCGCTTACGCAATCTGAAGGATTTGTTTTGGATCCCATATTCAGCTTGCGCAAGGCGATTGTCCTCGAGCCCGGCCAAAGAGTGCAAGTTGCATTTATTACCACAACAGCAAAGGACAAGGATGCATTGATCGGATTAATGAAAAAATATAACGAGATGAGTGCAGTCAATTTATGTTTTGAAATGGCCTGGACACATGCACAGCTCGATTTAAGGCATCTAAGAATTCACCAGGAGGAGGCCCAGCTTTATCAAAAGTTGGCAAGCCATATCCTGTATCCCCATTCTCAATTGCGCATCTCGCATTTAAAACTTGTCAAAAACTGCCTGACGCAAAGCTCATTATGGGCCCATAGCATTTCCGGAGATCTGCCGATTGTGGTAATTTCCATTGCAGATATCCATGAAGCAGATCTGGTAAAACAAATCCTGACTGCACACGCTTTTTGGCGTATGCGTGGCCTGCAAGTCGATTTGATCATTTTAAATGAGGAAGCCGACAGCTACGAACATCCCCTTTATGAACAGCTCAATCGCATCGTTCACTCTCAAAACTATGGAATAGAAATGGGAAAACCCGGAGGGGTATTCTTACTCAACGTCGATCACTTGTCTAAGGAAGAGGTTTTGCTTATCTTAAGCGTTGCACGAGTGCACTTAGTCGCGGCAAGAGGATTTTTACGCCAGCACCTTGCCTCGCCCATCGAACCGACTCACTATCCTTCACGGCTTGTCGTCAACAAAAAAATCAGCGAAGTGCCGTCACAACCGCTTTCCTTTCTGGAACTGCCCTATTTTAATGGTATTGGGGGGTTTACCGGAGATGGTAAGGAGTATGTCATCTATTTAGGGCACGGCACTCATACCCCGGCCCCGTGGATCAATGTCATTGCAAATCCCCAATTCGGGACTATCGTAACCGAATCGGGCCTGGGGGTTACATGGTATGGCAACAGCCAGACTAACCGTTTGACCCCGTGGTCAAATGACGCGCTGCTTAATCCCATATGCGACACACTCTATATCCGGGATGATCAGACAGGTGCGTTTTGGACCCCTGCACCTTCCCCGGTCAGAGAGTTAGATGCGTATCGGATCCGACATGGTCAAGGTTATACCTGTTTTGAACACAATAGCCATGGTATAGAACAGAACCTAACTGTCTTCGTTCCATGCGATGAATCTGACGGATTGCCTTTGCGCATTCAGAAATTGAGTGTATTGAACCGCTCTTCAAACAAACGGACATTAAGTTTATTCTCCTATTCCGAGCTCGTATTAGGCACCGATAAGGAAGAGACGCAAATGCATGTGTGCACAAGCTGGGACTTAGAAAGTCAAGGGTTGTTTGCCTTCAACAATTACAATTGCGATTATGCTAACCACGTTGCGTTTGTCTGTTCAAATGAAAGAGTGAGCTCATTTTCCGGCAACCGTACTGAATTTATTGGACGCAATCATAACCTTGCCAATCCAGCGGCCTTAAGAAGGAAGTCGCTGTCCGGCCAGACGGGTGCCGGATTCGATCCTTGCGCAGCATTGCATGTAAACATAGAACTGCAACCAGGCGAACAAAAGGAAGTGGTGTTTGCTTTAGGCTTTGCTCCGACAGTAGAGACTGCCCGTCAGTTGATCCTGCTTTGCAAAGATCATAAATGGATCGATAATGTTTTTATTGCAACGCAAAGCTATTGGGATAAAATTCTGGGAACTCTACGCTTCGAATGTCCTGATCTATTCATCAATTTTGCTCTCAACCGATGGTTGCTTTACCAAAATCTGAGCTGCCGCCTTTGGGGAAGGTCGGGCTTTTATCAGTCAAGCGGAGCTTATGGATTTCGGGATCAGCTGCAAGATGTAATGGCGCTTTTATATACGAACCCTGAAATGGCAAGGAAGCAGATCCTCAAAACAGCTGCTCAGCAATTTGTAGAAGGGGATGTTCAACACTGGTGGCTTCCTCCGTCAAACAGCGGAGTGCGTACCCGCATTTCAGACGATCTGCTGTGGCTTCCTTTCGTCACTGCTCAATATGTGCGCGTGACAAATGATGCTTCTATTTTAAACGAAATTGTGCCGTTCATCGAAGGCGATCTCCTGAAAGAAAATCAGCACGAAAGCTTTTTTACCCCAATAATCTCAAAGGAAAGCGCAACATTACTGGAGCACTGCAGGCGCGCTGTCAACAAAGGAACAACTGTAGGTCCCCATGGACTTCCCCTGATTGGTGGAGGCGACTGGAATGATGGCATGAACAATGTTGGAATCTTAGGTAAAGGGGAAAGTATATGGCTGGGATGGTTTTTAATTCACGTTTTACATGATTTTGCCTATTTGCTTACCGCAAGCGGACAAACCGGTGCTGAAACTGAACTCCATGACCGCGCTCAAAAGCTTGCCGCGCTCATAGAAAAAAACGGGTGGGATGGAGAATGGTATTTAAGGGCCTACATGGACGACGGAACCCCTTTAGGCTCGAAAAATAATAGCGAAGACATGATCGATTCGCTTTCTCAAAGCTGGGCCATTATTAGCGGTGCGGCCGACCCCCAAAGGGCAAAGACTGCTCTTGATTCTGCCGAAAGGTATCTTGTCCGCAAGGACGATCGTATGGTGTTGTTACTTACTCCTCCCTTTGATAAAACTCCTCTTGACCCAGGTTACATCAAAGGATATCCTCCCGGTGTCAGAGAAAACGGAGGACAGTATACTCACGGTTCATTATGGGTTGCGCAAGCGTTTGCAAAGTTAAGAGATGGCGAGACGGCTGCCCAGCTTTTGCACATGATGCACCCGGTTACACATACGTCTAATATGGAAGCTGTAAATCGCTATAAGATCGAACCTTATGTCACAGCCGGCGATGTCTATGCATTGGCGGGTAAAGTTGGTCACGGGGGGTGGAGCTGGTATACCGGTTCTGCCGGTTGGATGTATCGCATTTGGCTGGAAGATATTTTTGGATTTTCATTGCGCGGCGATTTTCTAACCTTTGAGCCAACCTTTCCCAAAACATGGGAGACAGCTAAAATTCTCTATAAATATCACAGTGCAACCTATGCGATTGCTTATGAAAATCCGCAACACCTGTCCGGTAGTGCTGTAAAAATTGAATTAGATGGTGTACAATTGTCTGAAAATCATTTTCAATTGGCTGATGATGGGATGGAGCATCATGTAAGAGTGATCATTTGCGGGTGAATATGGCGTTGTTGCATAAATAAACTACCACAGAGCCCACAGAAAACACAGAGGGAGTTTTATGAATTATTTAGTTAATCCGGATACGCATGAAGAAAATAGATGAACTTAGTCGAATGAAGATATATTCCCTCTGTGTTGTCTGTGGGCTCTGTGGTAGTTTATATTTAACAAACAGATAGAATTTGAACAGACCCATAGACTTAAAGTGTGACAGGAAGCAGGTCCAGCACGAAGGGAAAAACTTAAGCTCTCTGCATTAGATCTGGAAAAAAATTCGCATTTAAGACATCATAGTGGCAAACACGATCTAACAATGGAATATAATCATGCTGTCTATAGATGGAAATAAATCAGGCTTAAACCCAATCCCTTTTTTTAGCTTTGGGGACAATGGGAAAAAGGAAAAATTAACTCAAATTCAGAAAATTAAAACGATTTTTATGGCTGCAATAGCCTTCTCTGCGATGACGGCAATAGCTCCTAAAATGATTGTTTGGACAATAATCATCGGTTTTGTTGCTCATGATCCTGTCAACAAAGCATTGTATTATACTGTTGATCAAATCAAAGGCATATGGGAATACTCCAAAATCCTGTTTGTAACGTGCTGTATAGGA
>Ga0207078_1031_pt1 | contig 32025 bp, 24 predicted proteins | sample Alteio_BWMinHeat_60_FD_153579 | JGI IMG/M metagenome (GOLD analysis project Ga0207078, IMG submission 153579) | Enriched cells from forest soil in Barre Woods Harvard Forest LTER site, Petersham, Massachusetts, United States -... | ecosystem: Environmental > Terrestrial > Soil > Temperate forest >... | reverse complement strand
TTAGCCGTGTACCAGTAGACTATCTTTTCTTTTGCATCTCCCAACTGGCTTTCCACCTGGGTAATGATCTGTTCTGCTTTCCTTAACTCTTCCGTTGTACCCACAATAAATAACGCATTGGCCACATTGGCAAGAGGGATGATCTTGATCCCGTTCACACGTGCACCCTCAGATCTTGGGGAAGCTTGGAATGGAGGAAAATTTTTCTGCCCTGGCAGCCCTGGAGGCCCCCCTCCACCTTTAGGAGGCATAGGCGGCATTTTCGCCTGCGGTCTTTGCTGGTCCGGCCCTTCCTCTACCTGATCGAACATTGCAGCCAAAATGCGGGCCATCTCATGAGCTTCAATACGCCTGACAGCAAATACGCGGTAATCCTTTTCGCCCTTATTCGCTGCAATAAAATCGTAGAGCTTTAGCAGATCTTTTAATTCTGCATCTGGACCGATGATTAAAATATCACTTCCAAGAGCCTGCAGGTTTGTGCTTTTTGGATTGAGGAATTTTTCAAGAAATAACCATGCGCGCCTAAATTCAGCAGGTTCCGGGGTCAGGACGAAACATACACGCGCTTCTGGTGGAAAATAATCGAGGTCCCTTCGCTGATTGGTGATCAATTTCAATCCCGATGCGCTTTCTTTCAAAAGAAAAAGTTGTCTTAAAAAAGGATTTAATTGTGTATAGCCAATTCCATTTTGGGCAAGGATCAGTTCGAGCATCTCTCCCCATGAGGCTCTCGGGATAGGAAGGCTCGAGTTTACACTTAGTCCAATGCCATCAATTTCTTCCGGGATCAAATAAACATAGCCTTGTGAACCATAATCCATCACAAGCTGTCCGATCGTCGTTTCAGGCTGATGCCATAAAGCGTAGCTCTCGGTATTCTCCCCGTTAATTGCCTGGTCATGCCAATTATTCTCCAGCTCCTGCTGAGCACTTCGTAAGGCATTAATTTGTTCCAGTAAAACTCCAAAGGCCTCATCCGGAGCACCATTGACAAATAATTGGTTCACTTCTGCATAAAGTTCTTTTAATCTATTTTGAATGCTGCTTAAGGTTTGATTGACTTCGACCAGAGATTTTTGCATTTCCTGGGTCATATCCTGGTTTAAAGAGGGCGCCCCCATTTTTTTTTCTGTGATCGTTTGGGGCTGGAGAGTCCAGGGTATAATCAATGACAACGCGATAAAATACAAAAAAAACATATAAACTTTCTTAACCTCTCTTTATCCTACATACCCGGTATCATGCCAGTTTGCCGGATTTTTTATATAGGGAGAAAATATTTTTTAGTTTATTTCTTGACATTTGCAACGCATATCGCCTATAAATTAAACTTTTTATGTATCTGGAAGAGTCATCACTTACGACCATAAAGGATGTTATTATTATGAAAAATTATCTTTTTGCCTGCTATTTTCTTCTTGTCATTTTCCAGTTTCCCTACTTTCTTGCAGCTGAAGAAACTGCCCAAAAAAAAACAATCTGCCTGAATATGATTGTCAAAAACGAAACAAAAGTGATCAGAAGATGCCTCGATTCTGTCCGGCCCATTATCGATTACTGGGTCATTTCCGATACCGGTTCAAGCGATGGAACGCAGGATATGATCAAGGAGCACATGAAAGATATTCCGGGTGAGCTCTACGAACGGCCTTGGCTCAACTTTGGTCACAACCGCAATGAAGCGCTTCAGCTGGCAAAGGGCAAGGCTGATTACATATTGTTCATCGATGCCGATGAAATACTCCTTTACGACAAAGATTTTAAGCTGCCCGAGCTGGATAAAGATTTTTATTATATTATGACCCATTTTAACGGCACTGTTTATGCGCGGGTGCAGCTGATCAACGGCGCATTGAACTGGAAATGGATCGGCGTCCTGCACGAAGCGCTCGATGCTCCGGGCGTATTGACTGCAGATACCCTCAAGGGCGTCATCAATGAGGTCCATACTGATGGAGCGAGGTCCGAAGATCCTGAAAAATACAAGAAGGATGTTAAAATCTTGGAAGAGGGTTTGCGCAACGAACCGAACAACACGCGGTACATGTTTTATCTGGCCCAAAGTTATAAAGATGCGGGAGATCATGAAAACAGTCTGAAATATTATAAGAAACGGATTGAAATGGGAGGGTGGCAGGAAGAAGTTTTTTGGTCGATGTTCCAGGTGGCTTTTATGGAACAATTGCTGAATATGCCAGAATCCCAGGTTGCAGAATCCTACCTGAAGGCTTATTACTATAGACCGACACGGATAGAGCCTCTTTACAATCTGACCAGGTATTACCGGGACAAACAACAATATAATCATGGATATCTGGTCGGCAGTATTGCCGCAAAAATCCCCGCTCCTCCAAATGATCTTCTTTTTGTTCAGAAGTGGATGTATGATTACCACCTTCCCCTTGAACTGTCGATCTGCGCTTATTGGACCGGGAAATATCAGGAATGCGCAGATGTATCGGCAAAGATCCTGGAACATCCCAACTTGCCCGCTAACATTCGCACTTGTGTAGAGAGAAATATGATCTACGCTAACGAAAAAATAGGAAGATACTATTACAGGCTATATGAACCAGTTCCGACTCTGAGGCAAATCATCACTTTATCTTCACCAAGACCCAGGCTCATCTTCCCTGTGGGCATGCAAAAAATAGTAGGTCAAATTCAGTGATATGACTTTTTTATTTCCGGTTCTATACACAAACAACTTCAAAAGTTGTTTGTGTATAAGCTTTAAACCATAGTTTGGAGGATAATGCCGCACTCAGAAAATATCATGTATCGCTCTCACCCCTGGCATGGCATGCCTTTAGGAGAAAATGCTCCGGAAATTGTCAATTGCTATATTGAAATCGTTCCAACAGATACGGTTAAATATGAATTGGACAAAGAAACGGGAATCCTTAAGGTAGACAGACCGCAAAAATATTCAAGTCTTTGTCCCAGCCTCTATGGACTCATCCCCAGGACCTATTGTGGGACATCCATCGCAAAATACTGCATTGAAAAAACTGGGCAGAAAAATATTGTTGGAGATAAAGATCCTTTAGACATTTGCGTATTAACGGAAAAAAACATTCCGCGCGGGGATATCATGCTAAGGGCCAAACCGATCGGAGGTTTCCGGTTGATTGACGGAGATGAAGCCGATGACAAAATCATTGCTGTATTGGTCGGGGATTTTATTTATGAAAATTTTCGAGATATTAGCGAATGCTCGGACAATTTGGTCGACAGGCTAAGGCATTATTTTCTTACCTATAAGGATCCACCCGAAAGAGAAAATAGACGGGTCCGAATTACCCATACCTATGGCGTTACCGAGGCCCATGAAATTATCAAACTTGCGCAAAAAGACTATAAAGAAAAATTCTAGCCTGGACCTGCAATGCAATGTAGAAGTATATTCATGAGATGATCTTGATTTTGCGGATCCTTTTTGTAGTTACTCAATTGAGCGGCGACGAGCTTCTTAACCGCTATTTGTGCACCAAGAAAAAGATGAACAGCACAATCGAAAAATTCTTTTGGAACAAGCGTATTTGCTTTATGTTTAGCAGATTGCAAATCAAGGTTTTGTTCAATATATCGCTTTTCTCGTGAACTGAGGTTCACTACGTCGTTGCTAACAAAGGAATCATAGATCTCACGCATCTTCTTAAGATGCCCACCAATCTGCCAATTCGATCGAGCGGCATGTAAACGGGTCAAAAAAACCTGAACCTGATCTAAAAATCTGTAATTTTCCGAAGCAAGTACAGTATTTAAATAACTACACGTCAAACCGTGCAATCCTTCACAAAAGTCATGGCCGCTAAAACACAAGTCAATGAGAAGATCATTTTTAAAAGCAGTAAAAATATCCTGAGGATGGACTTTCGCAATGTTTAGCAATTTATTATTATACTTTGCCATTTCATGTCTTGCCTTCTTCAACATGACACGATCACCTCGTAAACCTTCATATTGGCATGCATACCTGATGAACTTGCTCATTTCATCTAAGAAAGTCTCAATCTCCCCCTCTCCCGCTCTATGTGCTGCTGCAATGTTGCGTTTGGCATTCGATAATTCATCCAAAAGCTCCACTGTTTCTTCATGATTTCCCTGGATAAACAGCCGAAATCCATTATTGAGGTGCGTAATTAACGATTCCACACGTGGATCGAAAGATCTTTCTTCTTTGCTCTCTTCTTCAAAAAGTGCCTTTTCCTTAAAGATAATCTGATAATCCAGCATTGCGGTAAGACAAGCCACGGCATAGGGCGTAAGGGCACGCTGCCTTTCCCCAAAGGTAGATTTACTCATTGAAGCATGAATACGATCATATTCCTTTAATGTCTCCTGAATGCGTTTATAACCTTTATCAGAGGGCTTGGCCGAAAGAACCGCTTTAACGCATACACCATAGGGGATCGCTGGATACTTCATTTTTGCAAAAAGCGAGCTTGTGCTGGCTGCTTTCTGAAAAAAAGGGACTGCAGATGATGCAGCAGCAGGTCGTCCCTGTGGTCCACCACAAGATTCGCTGCCTGGAGGTGCCTGATCTGACGATCTTGGGGCCTCTGAGGTCGGTAAGCTCTGGACAGCAGACGAAGCGGCAGCTGGTCGGTCCAGCGGCTTCACACTGCAAGATCCGCCAGTTGGAGAAGCCCGGGGTGACCTCCTTGGGGTCGTAGGGGTTCTTCTTGGGGTCACAGGGAGCGGCAAGCTTGATCTTCGCCGCCTGACTTCCTCCCCTCCTGCTTGCGATGATGCCATTGACTGCTGAAAAGAAGTTCCAAAGAAGTGAGATACTCTTTTAGCCGTCTTTTTGCTCCCCCCCGGTCCTTCCACTTCCGTTGCCCTACTGGAGCTTAATCGCTCTGGTGGATCGCACTCCTTTAGCTCAAGAGTCTCAACTGATGTGGGTGTGTCCGGAAGAGAAATGCGTCTTAAGGAATTTAATCTGGGTTGTTCAAGCATGTTGTTCCCCTGGACAATGAGTATGCTTTGACCTATTTCACCAGCTGTGTCCTGTGCTATTGAAGAAGGGGTATCCGATACTGTTAAAGAAGGACTTGCAAACGCTGTTGAAGAAGGATCGAAAGATGCTCTCCTTGGGGAATCCATAGTACTCTCTCTTATTAGGGAATTTAAAAACTCAACTCTAAAATAGGACATTAGAAAAAATAAAGCAATGAATTAATACATTTTTAATTTCTTGTATGTACATTTAAAACTATAGGTTGACAAAGGTGCAAACAAAACAGTTGGCACCATTCATCATATCTGAAGCATAGTGTGAATGTGTAGAAGGTAACAAGGACGTCCCGGCTTTGAAATGACCACGTCGAGACGACTTGCTACCTTCTATACCGGGCTTAAAGCAGCAGGAAAAATAAACGAGAAAAATAGTTCGTTTTATGGTAAGTATGGAAACATTGATTGCAAATCATATTTGTACACTTTCATAATAAATTTAACAGGATTTGCAGGATCGCCTTTAGCGGCAGGATAGAAAAGATATCTATGCATATCATGCCGCTAAAGGCGATCCTGCAAATCCTGTTAAATTTATTTTGTATTTAGAATTGCTATTAAAGCAGCAATTTTCCTGACAAAAAAGCCACACATTGTTACACTTACACTCTATACAACACTTCACAACACTATACAAAACACACCAGGAAAGGAGAAAACATGCTCTCTGCAGATGGAAAAAAACGTTGTTTCGGTTGGCAGGCCGGTAAAGAATATTACGCGGAATATCACGACAATGAATGGGGAATTCCCGTCCACGATGATATCCGCTTATTTGAGATGCTGGTGCTCGAAGGGGCGCAAGCCGGATTGAGCTGGGAAACGATCCTTAAGCGCCGCCAAGGATACCGTAAAGCCTTTTATCAATTCGATCCCTTTAAAGTAGCATCTATGACTGATGCTGAATTAGAAGCTTTGACATTGAATGAGAACATTATCCGCAACCGTTTAAAAATCTATTCAGCCCGTCAAAACGCCAAAATATTTCTAAATATCCAGAAGAAACATGGCTCCTTCAACAAATACCTGTGGGAATATGTGGAAGGAAAACCTATCGTAAATCATAGAAATACCTTTTCAGAAGTACCAAAGACAACGCTGCAAAGCGATGCACTATCAAAGGATTTAAAAAAACGGGGCATGACATTTGTAGGCTCTACAATCATGTATGCCTATATGCAAGCGGTGGGCCTGGTCGACGACCATCTCTTCGATTGCTGGTGTGCGGGCATTGTATCACCCATAAGTAAACAAAAACCTTTTTAAGCGTTATCTATAATAAATTCAACACAAAGGCACAAAGTCCCAAAGAAACAAAGAAATTTTGCCTTCAGACCCTTCCCTCTTGGTGTCTTCGTGCCTTTGTGTTGAATTAAAGTCTATACTTGTGGGTAATAGTATGTGTACGAGTGAACATTCCTAAACTGCTAATGGCCATTATGAGTTTAGGGATAGTCTCGAACAGATGATTACTCGCTTTCCAGGACCGCAAATGGAATCGTATTAAAAAATCCCTCAAGCGGAATTTTTTCCTCTGTAAATGTAAAAATTTTTTGGGTGTAAATGTCTTTGTATTTTTTTTGCGTTAATAAAACAGGTACGGTTAAAAACATATCACCCCATCGATCGCTTTTCAGGGTATAATTTTGAAAATCGTCCAGCAAAAAGGTAAAAAACCGGCAAGTCAGCACAATCACTGTCTTACCGGGTAAATAACGGGCAAAAGCGATCACATGATCTTTCCACACTCCCTCGGTCATTAATTCAATATAGGCCCCCTCTGCAAAAACCTCAGGATTCAATTTTCTCAAACCAAGCGTGTGTTTGGTGATAAATAATTTTACCCGCCCATCGGCCGGATGTTCCATGCACTCCTGTATGGTAAAATTCATTGCCATATAACGTTGTCTTAAAGCGTAATCCACACCTCTTCGGTTGTCGGGATCGACCAAAGAAAAATCCCATATCTCATTTCCCTGATAAATATCGGGAACTCCGGGGGAGGTCAGTTTCAAAATGAGCTGTGATAGCGAATTCAACATCCCGCTTACTTCAATAACAGGCATAAACCCCTTAAAATGTTCGATAAATGTATTTGAAGAGTGGACTGTTAAAATCTTCCCAATGAATTGCTTGACTGCCAGGTGGTAGGGTTCGTTTGTATCGATCCAACTGCTATGGACCTTGGCTTCTTTTATCGCTTTTTCCAAAAATTCCTGAATACGGGGGGTATACGTTTCCAAAGACTCTTCAGTGAAATCATGTAAAGGCCAGGTTCCTGCCAATGTTTGATAAATAAGATATTCCTCATTGGCATCCGGTACGGCACAATCATCAATGAGTGTTTTATACTGCTGATTTAGCGCACTCCATTGTGTAATTGCTTTTTCCCATCGCTCAGGAATTTCCGAGAGGACATTAATGCGCGCCCGCACATCTTCGCTTCTCTTTGTGTCATGTGTAGTGGTCGTTAACATGCTATGGGGATGATCTGAAAAACGTTCAATATTTTTCTTGTGAAAATTATCAATACTTATTCCAAAGGCGTTTAAATCGCCTCCGACTTCATTCAAAGAACTCAGAGGATAATACCGGTAACACGCTGTGTCTTCCAGACCTTTTGCCATCACGGGACCTGTCACTTGCTGAAAATGCATGACAAAATCATTGCATTCCGATCGGAGAGTTGGGCTCATTCCTTCCGTGTATTGAAGTAACAGGATGCTTAAAATAAAATCATAAATACTCGGATCGACCAGAGAATGATGACGTTTTGCCCTTTCTATGGACGCATGGATATATTTCCTATCCTCTTCGTGTATTTCCGGCGTTGCGTCTGACATGGCACGAATATAACTTCTATATACAGGAAAGTAGGCTATGATCGCGGCTAAAGCTTTTTTTAAATTATCCGAGGTAAAATCGCGCGAGCAACGAATTTGGGAGGCAATATGATTTAATTGAATATTTAAAAAATTTAACTCGCTTGCAAGCGAAGTGCTCAACAGCAGTGCCTTACTTTCATATTTTATATCTTTTGTGCTCTCGGCAATGCCGGTAAACCGCTTGTAAATATCCAAAAATTTTTGTTTATTTGCCTGAAAAACGAAAACACCGTTTACCTGGTTGAGAAAATCATATCCCACAGTTCCTTGCACAGGCCACTGGTCCTGAACTTTTTCATTTCCTGTTAAAATTTTTTCTACAATCAAATAGGGGATCTTTGTTGCATTTTTCAGTTTCTCCAGGTACCCTAAAGGATCTCTTAAACCATCAATATGATCGATGCGCAAGCCGGACAGATCATTTAGCAATTCAAATACTTTTTGATGGGATGCTGCAAAGACTTGGGAGTCTTCCACTCTAATGGAAGCATATTCACAGATATCAAAAAACCGCCGATAATTAATTTCATCGTTGGCTACTTTCCAATAGCATAAGCGATAATGCTGCTCTCCTAAGAATTTCTCCAGACGGTCAAAACTGATCGTGTTTCCTTTCACTCCATTCAATATTTCCAATTGCTGCATGAGAATAGGATAAACATCATCGTATTTACGAAAATAAACGGATAAAGCCTGTTCAATATCAGGCTTATATCCCTCCCTCTCCCCTGATTTAAGCTGACTGTAGTTTTGAAGCTGCCCTATGATCGAAAATAATTCTTTTGTTTTTTCATGATCGGAAAAAAGTTTTAAAACTACATCATAAAGAGGGAGTAAAAGGGTTTGCCAACTTTCTAACGATGTCGGCAGCAAAAAATCTTCGTATTGTAAAATAAATTTTCCTTCCCTGTACAAAATAATGAAACGCCCCTCTTCCAATGTATTTCCGAAGGGTTTTTCTAAAATAGGAATAAACACCTTATCTTTAAATGCTGTATTAACGGGTGTCCAGTTGATATCAAAAAATGATGCAAACTTCGAACGGTGCCCGTTTTCGAGAAGGTCCATCCACCACGGATTTTCCATTCCGATGGCCATGTGATTAGGGACAATATCGAGGATCAGGCCTAACTGATATTCCTTTAATTGTTCAATGAATTGAGTAAAATCACCCTCTGTCCCAAGTTCAGGATTTAGTTGATGATGATCGACTACATCATACCCGTGTGTGCTCCCTTTTTTCGATTTTAACAATGGCGATACGTACAAGTGGCTAATTCCGAGAGAGGCAAAGTACCGGGTGAGACGGGTAGCATCCCGGAATGTAAAAAGATGACTAAACTGAAGACGGTATGTGGAACCAGGAATTAAACTCTTACCCACAAATTTACTCCCCGCTTGCTGATTAAATGAAAAGATAGTTTTCGTGCCTGTGGCTGCAACCATTACCCAAAGGTAAGCAAAAACCTTTTTAAGCGTTAGCTATAATAAATTCAACACAAAGGCACGAAGCCTCAAAGAAACAAAGAAATTTTGCCTTCAGACCTTTTCACCTTAGTGTCTTGGTGACTTTGTGCCTTTGTGTTTAATTATCATCTGTGGTTATGGGTAATAGCATGCTCATGGGCACGAAAACCAATTCTTCATACACTCCCCTCAAACATACGATAACATATACGTATTTTTTCAAAACCAAATCAAATTTATTATGACTAAAAAATACCTCATAATATTATAGTAAACTTTCAGTATATAAAAAGAGGTTAAGGGAGAAAAAATATGCGCAGATATTATCCATCTATTCTGGCGCTATTGACAATCGCATTGGTTGTCGGATGCAGCCAATCAAAACAGAACGATGACGATGAAAAGGCCATTCGAAATATCGTCCGGTCGTACCAGGAGGCTTATAACGCCCAAGATCCGTCCAAGCTTGCCTCCTATTGGGACTCTGATGGCACTTTTATTAATCCCGTCACCGGAGAAACTGCAACAGGAAAAGAAGCGATTGAAAAACTATTCAGCGAAAAATTCTCACAAAATAAAAAAAGGCATCTGGAGGTTACGGTCAAACAAATTACATTTCCAGACAAGGATGAAGCGATCGAAAATGGGTTGATGCAGATAAAAATTGACGATCAACCAACCCAGGAAGTAGCTTATGAGGCCGAGTATAGTAAAAAAAATGACAAGTGGCTGATCAAAGCAATCCATGAGATTGAATTGCAAGAACCCTCCTCCAATTTTACACAACTTAAAAGCCTGCAGTGGATGATAGGTAAATGGGAGGATGCCGATGAAAACATTGAAATAGCATTCGACAACAGTTGGGATAAGTACAAAAATTTCATTACCCAATACTTCAAAATGACCATTTTTGGGCAAGAGAGCATAGAGGGAAAACAGATCATCGGCTGGGACGAGGAGAAAAAGACTGTCCGTTCCTGGGTCTTTGATTCAGACGGAGAATTTGGAGAAGGAATGTGGAAAAAGGTGGATAAAAGCTGGTATGCATCGATGCGATACACATTAAGCGATGGACGCGTTGCCACATCGAAAAACATCTATACCCAAGTCGATGACGATACCTATACCTTTGCTTCTATTGAACGGGAAGTGGATGGAGAAATCCTGCCTAATTTGGATCCTGTCACCGTCGAAAGAATAGAATAGGAAGGAGAACCTATGTGGAATAAAATAACTGCATTCATGATTCTAGTAATCACTGCAAGCCTGTTGTTTACTCCTCTCGAAGTCGAAGGAAGAGGCGGAAGAGGAGGCGGAGGAGGAAGAGGGGGCGGCGGAAGGGGCGGCGGAGGAAGAGATGTAAGGTCCGCAGGCAGCAGGGGAAAGAGCAGTGGAAGGCAAGCCTCATACCGAGGCGGCCGCAGCATGAACCGGACACCGACCATGAGCCGGGCAGCAAGCAGACCCTCTGCCCCTCGCACAAGGAATTACAATAATGCAAGACCATCTGCCGCTCAAGGAAGAAGGCAGCAACAGACACTCCAAAACAGGCCCTCTGCGGCAAACCGTGCGGAATTACGCAACGAAATCAACCGGTATGCGAAAAGTAGACCTCAACCAAATATCGAGCGCCCGATTTCTTCCGGGACAGCCAATCGTCCGGCACTTTCACAAAGGGCCCAAAACTTCTCCAATAACCGCAATAGTCAACTGACGCAAAATAGACAACTTTCCAATAAGGTCAGCCAAAACGTACGGCAGCGCCTGGATTCTAATCATTGGTTCGACAGAAGCTTTTTTGATCGCCACAATATTGACTTAGACTATACAAGAAGAGGCGCCAATTGGTGGAGGCCGGCGGCCTGGGGCACTTTGGCTGCCTGGGGCGCCTGGAATTGGGCAACACCCTACTATTATGACGAAGGATATGCCTATCCACTCACCGCTTCTGAATCAACCTACATCTATCCTTCAGTTTCGCAAGGTACCCCATCTGTTCAGGCACTGCCTGCACATGACTCACAGACCACTGCAACCACAGAAGGAGATTGGCTTCCTTTAGGGGTCTTTACTGTGGCAAGCAGCACCGATACTGCAGCTGAAAGCGATCGTTTTATCCAACTGGCCGTCAACCACAGCGGAGAAATCGCAGGCGTTGTATATAACTCCGAAACTGATACTGCTCATGACCTTACCGGGATGGTCAACCCCGATACCCAGGAAGTCTATTGGTCTATAGCAAACCGGACAGATTCTCCTATCGCTTCAACCGGTCTATATAATTTGACGGAAGACCAAACTCCAATCCATGTATATTTTTCCGATGGCTCTGAGCAAACCTGGACCCTTGTGCGTCTACAGCAGGGATAACTTAGACCGAATGAGGTTGTACGGTATATTATGGTAAAAATTACGATTGCCGGTGCAGCGGGCGGTGAAGTCACAGGATCTTCCTATATAGTGGAAACAGAAAATGCAAAAGTGATGGTCGATGCAGGGATGTTCCAGGGGGGGAAAGCCGCAGAAGAAAAAAACCGGCTGCCGGAAGATGTTGACCTCCAAAGCATAAAGGCTCTTTTGTTAACCCATGCCCATCTCGACCATACCGGAAGAGTGCCTTTGGCTTTAAAGAATGGGTATCGAAACGCGATTTATGCAACGCCTGCAACGATCGACTTAACTGAAATCGTTCTTTTGGACGCTGCAAAAATTCAAGAACAAGATGCAAACCGCAAAAATCGCGATCATCCGCAAATGCATGCAGAACCGTTATACACACCGGAGGATGTGGCAGTTTTCCGTTCGCAATGCAAACAAGTTTTATTGCATCAGCCAATTCCGGTTGCAGAAGGCATAACAGCGCAATTTCATGAGGCCGGACATATACTCGGATCTGCCAGCATAGAGTTAACCGTCGAGGAAAAAGGGACAAAAAAAACGATTGTTTTTTCCGGCGATCTTGGGCCCCATGAGCTGCCTCTTTTGCGCCCCTTCGATCAACTGCCATTTGCCGACCTTGTTTTTATGGAATCTACTTATGGAGACAGAAACCACCGTTCTCTATATGAGACTTTACAAGAATTTGAACAGATTATTCAGAATTCTGTTGATCAGAAGGGAAAAATACTCATCCCGGCCTTCGCAATCGGACGGACACAACAAATTCTCTACCATTTGGCCATCCTATTTTTCCTGAAAAAAATTCCCCCTTTTCCAGTATTTGTCGACAGCCCGATGGCCATCGAAGCCGGCAAAGTTTTTACTAAATACCCCGATCTGTTCGATGAAGAAGCAATCGAATGGAAAAGACAGGGGGTATTTCCTTTAGACAAATCTTTGTTTAAATTCACAACATCTGTAGAAGAGTCTAAACAGCTCAACGATCTTAAAGGTCCATGCGCGATCATAGCCGGGTCCGGAATGTGTACCGCAGGGCGCATCCAGCATCACTTGAAATTTAACCTGCCAGTCAGGACCACGAATGTCGTGATTGCAGGATATCAAAGCAATGGATCTTTGGGAAGGCACCTCGTCGACGGGGACCGCCAAGTCAAGATCCATGGAGAGACTGTTGACGTTCGTGCAAGCATCCACACATTGAACGGTTTAAGCGCCCATGCGGGGCAAAGCGATCTGCTTACCTGGTTTTCGAGTCTGTCCAAAGGTAAACCTAAAGTGTGTCTCACACATGGGGAAAATCCGCAAAGAGAAGCCTTGGCATCTGCCATAGAGAAAAATTTCGGCTTAAAGCCTTCGCTTCCGGAACTTGGTGACGTTGTCCAGCTTTGACAAATTAAACGCAAAGACGCCGACCTACTTTTACGCTTAAGTCTAATAAACAATTCAACGCAGAGGCGCTGAGTCGCAAACATAAGTTTACCCATATAAGTATAGACTTTAATTCAACACAAAGGCACGAAGACACTAAGACACTAAGAGGGAATGGTCTCTAGGTCAAAATTTCTTTGTTTCTTTGGGACTTTGTGCCTTTGTGTTGAATTTAATTTATTATTTTTAGGTATCTACCCTCTTGAACTCGACTGCGGCACATAGACCTGATTGCTGTAATTTCTCATGCAAACCGTAGAAAGCAGGCAAAGCAAAGCCCCGGTCATCATAACACTTGTAATTCCAAGCAGCATTCCAAGCATGCTTCCGATAATAGGGACAAAACAGCCTCGTAAACCGGCCGTCAGAACATTGACACTGCTATAAACCGAACTGTCTTCCTCTTTAGAAAAAACAGGTCCGGATAAATGCCAGCTCATTTCACTGCCCGCCTGCATGATTCCGTAAAGCAAATATCCCCCATACAGCCACATTAAGTGACTTTGGGCACAAAGGAAACAAAGCGGACACAAACAGGCAATAAAGGTGACCCAGCTGTTGAACCGGTACAGGTCAATCCGGTTCATGATCCTTGCCCACATCGATGATGCCGAAAGATAGCCGATTCCTTTGCATAGTGCAATGGCTGCTGCAAGTTCTGTATAGGAAAGGTGTAATTTGTTCATAAAAAATGAGGGAAGTATAGGCTGGATGATGATCAGACCAGAACCGCCCAGCATAAAACCTAATTGAAATCTTGCATAATCGGGACGCCTTTTGATCAATTCAAAAGCATCTTTCCATGGTTTAAGCGCCTGCTGTTTTATTGAAACGCCTGATTTGGAAAACAAACGGAAGTTTTCGAAGATTTTTTTTCCTGCCTCTGTGATATTTTGTCTCAAATCCGAAAAGAAATTTCCTTGTTTTAAGCCCTTCGCAATTGTTGTATTTTCATTCGGTAACGTTTCATTACCGGTCAATGCGATGGGAATACGCCACTTAAAGAGAACAGCTGTAAGGGAAATGAACGCAGTAACTGGAAAAACTAGTCTCCATGATTCAGTGTACCGGTCCATTATCGTCCCAAAGGCCAAGGGGAGGATTGCAGAACAAATGTGACCGAAAGATGAGCCGTAGGCATAGATTTGCGATCTCGACAGCCCGGTTGCATTAAGTTTCAACACTTCCATCCAGGCAGGCATCATACCACGGGAAAACGTCATATACAACCCAAAGGAGGCAATAAAAAACCAGGGATTGTCGACAAATGGAAAGAAAAAAAATGGCAGATGGCTTAAAATTCTCCCCCAAATCAGGTTGGAGATCAGCCGGTCTTTCCGTTCCTTGATCAATGTACTCCAATAGAGGGCAATCAGGGAAACAGCTGGCTTTAAAATGACTATTATCGTGATCTGCAAGGGACTTGCCGACAGGTCCTTATAGAGAATAAAGGGGAGAAGATTGAAGATCACCCAAAATGGCGCGTTAAGAATGCTCGTCCAGATAAAAGCCATTTTTGTTTTCTTTTGAATCCTGTCAACACAAGGAAAGCCGCTCATGACTCAATTGCCTTTTCTGGAATTTTTGACTGCCTGCCATAAGATGACATACAAATGGTAGATAAAAAACAAAGAAACGATCCAATAATCATAATTCCTGTTGGCGCCATCACATACTCCAATAAGCCTCCAAAAACCGGAACAATGCATCCCCTCAATCCTACTGTTAATATATTCACGCTTGTATAGATAGAACTGTCTTCCTCCTTGGCAAATACAGGGCCGGACAGACTCCAGCTCATTTCATTCCCTGCCTGCATAATGCCATATAATAAATAACCGGCATATAGCCAAATGAGATTTATTTGAGCGATTATTAAACATAAAGGAAATAGAAATGCCAAAAAATAGACCCAGCCATTAAAACGGAAAATGTTGATTTTATTCATTAAGCGCGCCCACCACGGGGATGCAAAGGAAAAGCCGATCCCCTTGCAAAGGGCAATGGCCACACCTAGCTCTGTATAAGAAAGATGCAGACCATCCATAAAAAACATAGGCAAAGCGGGCTGCATGACCGCAAGTCCGGCCCCACCTATTGTAAACGCCAATTGAAATTTGGCAAAATCAACTTTTCGCCATAGCAATTCCCAGGCGCTTTTCCATGGTTTATAAAGCTGTTTGATCATCGTACCTTTTATGCTTTTCCAGCTACCCCATTCCGAAAAAATTGCCTCCTTATGTTCTCCAATTTCAATAGGAATACGGGATTTTAAAAAAATCGCAGAAAGAGAAATGAGAGCGGCCAGTGGAAACATCCATCTCCAGGATTGAAAATAAATGTCCATGACCCATCCAAGGCCGACCGGGATAATGGCCCCCCCAAAATAACCAAAGGCGGACCCATAGGCATAAATACGTTCTCTCGAAACTCCAGAAATATTGAGTTTAAGCACTTCCATCCAAGCGGGGACCGTGCCTCTTGCCAGCATCATATAAAATCCAAAGGAGGCCACAAAAAACCACGGGTTATCCACAAAAGGGAAAAAAAAGAAAGGCAAGTTCCCCAAAACCCTTGCCCAGACGAGATTGGATATCAGGCGGTCCTTGCGCTCTGCCACAAGAGAGCTCCAGTACAGAGCCACTAAAGAAACCGCCGGTTTCAGAATGATCATGGCGGTAATCTGCAACGGTGTTGCATGCAGATCTTTATAAACAATAAAGGGAAGCAAATTGAAAATTGCCCAAAAGGGAGCATCGAGGATTTTCATCCATATAAATGCAGCAAGTGTCTTTCGATGCGTATGGCTGCATGAGGCTAGATTTTGCGGCATGATTTCCTTTTTGGTGCACTTACAATTTATACTTTTTCACAGAGCCCAATATATATCCTTCCTGTTTAAGCAGCAATAATATGAACATTCAGACCGGCATATACCGAACGTGATTCAAAAGTTGGTTTTTGACTGATTTACCTTTTTATTTTCGCATAGCAGTTCAATTTTATTTACTACTTCGATTCTATGTTGTTTTAGTTGATCGTCCACTAGAGAAAGCAATTGGGCGGATCTCCCTATGATTCTCTCTGTATTGGAGTTCTTTTCCGATGTGCCAAATTCTCTTAATCTCGTATATCCTTCCATTTGGTCTCTTGTTTCTTCGACCTCTTCCGCACATTTTATAACCAGCTTATCGAATCTATCTATAATCTTCTCTGCTTCTGGCACATCCAAACCATCTAATAACTGCCTTAATCTCTTTATTTCTTGTTTGGATTCCTCTATGCCATTCTCTACGGTTGATATGAGCTGCTCTAATTCTGCAGGAAGCACCTTTACTGGTCTTGCATCTAAAGATTTTGACGTTGGCGATCGTGGATCTTCCGCTTGTTTAGCAGGTAATTTCTGTGTGATTTTTGCTTGCATTAGCCCAAAAATCCCCCCCCTATTTTCAAAATTGCCAAGTCGTCTGATACAGGTGAATAGCCATTTGAAAAATCCATTCTTCTGCCTGGACACTGTAAAGTCTTGATCTGCTCTATGCAAAGATGCGACAATGACTTGCAATTTCTCAAAATCCTGAGTCTTTAAATCTGCATCACTTATATGCTTGATAATCATGGAATTAAATTGTTTGACCACTGTATCCATTGAGATGTTGCGAATACATCCATCATTTGTTTCAATTCGGAATTTTCGTCCTCCAAATATCCCTAATGGCTCTGGCTTAATCTGAGTAATTTGATTAAGATCTTGTATTGATTGCAGCTGGCGACAAGTTTTTAGAGTCATAAAATTCTTTAGTGTTTGATTTTTAATTTATTATTTGTAATTTTTTATCTACATAATAACATAAAATAAATTTTCAGAGTAAGTATATTTTCAGAACAAATATATACCCAACGAGTTTCAAAGTTGGGATTTTAGCAAAGCCGGTGCCTGGAATTTAAATCAGGATAAGAGTTTATTTAGTGAATCGGCAAATTGTTTAAGATCTTTTGGTCCAAATGCTGCTGGACCACCTTTAATTGAACCGGCATCATAAAATTCTTTCATAAAATCGCGCATCGATAAAATGGAACCAATAGTATTTTCATTATAAATTTCACCTCGCGGATTGAGTGCTATCGTCTTTTTTTTTATGACTTTCGCTGCTAAGGGAATATCAGATGTAATGACAACATCGTGAATTTGAACCAAATCTATAATGTGTTGATCGGCCGCATCGAATCCTTTATCTACAATAATCAGTTTTATCAAATCGCTCTTCGGGATAATTTGATAGCTGTTCGCTACTAGAATAATGCTAATATTTAAGCGCTGGCTTACTCTAAAAACTAATTCCTTAATTGCTTTCGGGCAAGCATCTGCATCAATCCAGATGGTATTAGGCTTATGTTTTGCCATTTATAACCTCACCATGAAAACGTTAGGGCCTATGGAACTTTTCTTGAGAAAAGATATCTGACTTTGGATTTGTGCCCGCATATCGCCCCTTCGATACCTTTGAGTGAGAGGTATTATGCCTGTGTGGAAAGGGCTTGCTTTGCGGCTTGGATCCTCTCTGCCCTAGTCCAGGCTTTGCAGAGCGCATGTTTCTTCCATTTTGGATTGGCTGCGCGGAAATATTTGGATCAACTTCAAAACCAGGTTCTAGTTTTTTTGCAATCTTGCGCTGAAGGAATTTTTCAATGTCAGCCAGGAGCTTCAGTTCATCGACGCAGACTAAAGAACAAGCCCATCCTTCATTTCCATTGCGACCGGTACGGCCAATGCGGTGGACGTAATCTTCTGGAACATTTGGGAGCTCAAAATTCACTACATGAGGCAGCTGCTCAATATCGAGGCCGCGTGCAGCGATATCGGTCGCAACGAGCACTTTGAGCGCACCCGATTTAAAATTGGCAAGCGTTTTAGTCCGTGCAGACTGGCTTTTATTGCCGTGGATGGCCTCAGAGATAATCCCATCGGTGGTAAGTTGCTTGGCGAGCCTGTTAGCGCCATGTTTAGTACGGGTAAAAACTAAAACCTGTTCCCATTTATTTGTAGTGATTAAAGACGAAAGAAGTTCTTTTTTACGTATATTGTCTACGGGATAAATAATATGCGTCACAAGGTCTGTGGGTGTGTTTGGTTTTGCCACATCAACCTTTTGAGGATTTTTTAGGATACCGGCGGCCAAGTTTTTGATTTCTTCGGAGAATGTAGCAGAAAAAAGCAAATTTTGTCTTTTCGCAGGCATCAATTTAAGGATTTTCTTAATATCATGAATGAATCCCATATCCAGCATTCGGTCTGCCTCGTCGAGGACTAAAATTTCTACGCGGGAAAGATCGATGACTTCCTGTGACACGAGATCCAAAAGCCTTCCAGGCGTGGCAATGAGGATGTCAGCTCCATTCTGCAAATTCCGGATTTGTGCATTAATATTGACGCCGCCAAAAATCACTTGCGTTTTGAAAGGAAGGTGCCTTCCATAAGCTTTAACATTCTCGCCAACTTGAGCGGCCAGCTCTCGCGTTGGAGTGAGGACAAGCGCGCGCAACGCATGCCTATGTTCATTTTTTCTGGTATTCATCAACACTTGGAGAAGGGGTAGTGTGAAACCCGCAGTTTTTCCGGTACCCGTCTCTGCACTCGCTAAAATATCATGTCCCTCAATGATAAGAGGAATCACTTTGATTTGAATGGGAGTAGCTTCTGTGTAGCCTTTTTCTGTGATCGCTTGAACGATTTCTTGCTGTAGACCGAGATTTTTAAAAAACATTAGATCCTTATTGTAATTTTACTTAATAAATAATAACTTATGTTTTTATTAAAAACAAGTTGAAATTGTGCAAATGAAAATATTAAGAGCAAAAGTCCCGAAAAACAATAGACTTACCTTTACGCGATGAGTAGGAGTTTTCCTTCCGAAATGGCCCTATTGCATAATTTCAAATAGATACAAGTCTTTGATAACTAATTAATTACCACAGAGATCACAGAGGGGGGATAAAAAATTGACATGCCTTCTTACCTTGTTTAAACCACATTCTAATTTTCTACTCCCTCTCTGTGTTTTCTGTGATCTCTGTGGTAGATAATTGACCTTAAATAACTTAGGTTAATAAAGCATTTATGCAACAAGGCCTTCCGAAATTATAAAAACTTTTATTTCATTTCGGTGGGATTGGCCGGAAGAAATGCAAAAGGTTTCGCTTCTTTAAAGTTGCCGGCCGCATTTCCTGAATAGATTTTCCCTCCGGTTAAGGAAAGTTTTTTTACCAGAGCCCCTTTTTTCAAGTTTAGATCGGAAAGGGGAACCCAAAAAACGTTTGGGCTTGTAGAAGAATCAAAGAAATAAACTTTGTCTTTTTGATTTGATACAGTCCTCCATATTGTTGAAGCAATATTCGGCTGCCCCGGTGTTGTGATGCCTAAGGGCACGCTGACACTGCGAATGACGCCCAGCACACTGGCAACGGCCTGATTGATAAAAGTTCCATTTGGAACAGCTTTGATATATGCAGGAGCTGATTCCTTAGGAATGGCCCCTATCAAAAAGGAAGCGCGCGCAAACCGGTCGGCAGACCGGTTAGTCCCCGGAAGGAAGATCAAGCCGCCAATGCTTTCCCAATATGTGTTTAAGGCCAGCTGTTGATCGTAAGTTGGGGAATTTGTCTGTACGATATATTGTTTGCCGTGATGGATCACAAGGTTGCCATTGATATATTCGAAGATCGCTGAATCTCCATCGGGATCGGAAATGGATAGATGCATCTGAGCTGGTGATCCATTAGGTAATACAGGCGCTACGATTTGAAAAGGTTCTTGTTGCAAAGCGTTGACGGCCTCGGCAACAGTCGCAAAATTGTCCAGCACATACTGTGCCCAAACCGATATGGACATAACCGGCTTGTTTCCCTTAAGGGGGCCGTAATCCGATTCGGCCAGATATAGCATGTTGGCAACGAGTCCTTTTTCATTCATTCCGTCTGCTGACCCCGCATTATAGCCTGAGACGATGAGACTGCCCCATTTGGAGGTCCATGTAATCGACTGCGGCCCTGCGGCGCCGTTACGTGTCATCCCTTGAGGAAAAGCCCAAAGATCGGAATGCAGATCTTCCATCCAATCCATCGTGCGGCCTGTGATCACCACTCCGTCCGACCCGACAAAAAGGGTGCGGGTGCATGCCTCGGTGTCTTGAGTCATTGATGCTGCAGCAAGAAAAGTGAGTATAGCCGATTTGATCGCTTTCATTATTCTTTCCCCCCGATTGTTAAAGAGTATGTAAAATTAAAATATACCGAACGTGATTCAAAAATTGGTTTTTGACGGCGTTGGCTTTGCATCAAAATTTTTGTCTTCACTCGTGCCTTGCCATAGGCAATGGTCCCTCGCTCCAAACGAAAAATTTTGAGCAGCCTCCTTGTCAAATTCCCAACTTTTGAACCACCTTCGGTATAATAATTGAATAAAATCAAAAACAGGTGTTATTTGTCAATCTGAAATCAATGATAACAAACAACCGCTCAAGACGGAAAATCGACATTGCAGTTGTCGAAAGTGATCGAATCATAAAGATCTTCAAAAGCCAACTGGAGCAACTTTCCATAATTCGCATGCCCTAAATTTTTTTTGGTCGATTCGATAACCTTTAAGGCACTGATCATGCGATTAAACCGATCGCCTAATATGACCCGCTCTCTGATGATCAGCGATGGCCCGTAAAGCATTAATTGACATTGTTTAAAATCATGATCCGATAAATGTTCCTGGGAGAGTATTTTTAAAAATAAACAAAGCTCCGTTGCCGCAGTGCAGGTGACATCTATCCCATCTTTACAGGTAAAGGCAATTTCGGCAGGCTGCAGGATATCGATGATCTTTAATTGCAAAAGAATATAAAATATTTCAATAAAATCCTGCCTTTGCTGTTGATTGAGCACATTTTTTCCGGAAAAAAAGATGCGGTGGACAATTTTCAGCCCCCCGTCGACAAACGTATTCATAATCAGTTTCTTTATTTCCTCATCAAAGAAAAATCCTCCCATCGGATCGGTCATCTGATTTTTGAATTGCGCAATAAATATGCTCGCATGATTTTCATTGTGATAGGGAGCTTGCTGGTGATAGAATTCGGTATCTTTGGCAAGGGTGACGACAGAAACGGCGCGGTTCCACAGAGGATTCTTCGATATATTCTCAATAATTTCACATCTGCAATAGTCTTTCCAAAGAGTGCGGTCCTGAAAATTGAAAATTAAACATTTTTGGATGGGATCGGAAATGTTGAAATGTTGCATGAGCACCTTAAATTCCTCAATCATTTCTGCCTTATTGACATACTCTTGTACAGTTGGCGATGGCCATCTGTAAAAATTAAACTTTGCCTCATTTGTCCACAAATTAAAAAGACGGCTTGGCAAGTTATCCTGAATAAATGGGTCGAATGCCCGCATATCCCCATTAGCCATCTCGTTTAAGTTTTTTTTCAAAGGCCCGTCTGTGCTATATCTTAGCATTTTTGTCATCGACCGGTATTCTCTTGCTAACTGAAAACCTGTCGAATGATCATCGGCATGGAGATCAGATAATGACGTGTCAACCGATGCGTCATCTATAAGGGCACATTGAATGGTTTGACAGATCAAAGGCATAACGGACTGGTATCCATTCAGCTCCAGATAAATTATCCTGCAGATTGTTTCGAGAAGCATGTTCATCGCACTCGCCACGGGACTTAAAATCTCATTGGGATAAGCCACAGCACGTTTGTGCTCTTTTGTAGATAAACATTCTCTGAAGAAATATTGAAAGTCATGAAAATAATCGCAACAATTTTTAATGGGCAGTTGGTGCATAATATTATGAGTATTAGCCGCCAACATCAAAGCAATTAATGCCTTATTGAATGAGGCAACAGCGTAATCTTTTTTTGATGTTAACGCCGCCGAATAAAAGTTGGCTATTTCCCGATGAATTAAGCCTAAGATCGTCGAAGCATGATCATGAGCAATCTTGTCAAGATATATTGGAGTGTCAAGATATACTTCCACTTCTTTTTCCCGGTTAAAATGGCCGCCGAAATCGTTGATCAGTTTAATGTTCCGAATGAGCTTTGGACTAAAGAAACGGGAGCCATCTTCCTTACGCAATAAAAATAATTCATATTCAGTATCTTTTTTTACTGAGTCCAAGTCGATAAATACATGCCGGGTCTCATGGTTTTTTATTCCGAGAGACTGAACTTCTGAACTATCTGTTCTTTCCCCCAGAATTCTTTTTGTCAACTCAATCAGCCATTTGCCTAAAACTTCATCATCAATTTTATGAGCAACGTGATTGGTATAAAATGCCTGCAGTTTCTTAAATTCTTTCATCTCACTAATATTTTGCGAGTGAACAGAACGAAATAAATGGTGGTATTTGTCTAATTTTTTCGCCGCTTCCCCAACCAAAACCATGATCATTTTAATTTCTTCGAGGGCATTTGGATCGCGATCATACCGGTATTCTTTTTGATAAAAAGACTGCAGGTGTTTTAAAATCACCCGGAAGGTTTTTTTTACCGTTTCTTCGAGACCTTTTTCATCGACCCCGCATAACTCTTGCAAAGAATTTGTTTGCTTTAAGTCCGCAGATCGACCTGACAGATCATCGATATCGAGCTCAACCAATGAAGACAAAGTATCAATCGCTTCTTCTATTGGCGAATGATTGCCTGGTTTTTTTATTCTATCGTCCATAATACCTCTCATTTATACCGAACTGATTCAAACATTGGTTTTTGACTGCGTCGGCTTTGCATCAAAATTTTTGTCTTCACTCGTGCCTTGGCCATAGGCAATGGTCCCTCGCTCCAGACGAAAAATTTTGAGCAGCCTCCTTGTCAAAATCCCAACTTTTGAACCACCTTCGGTATAGTCACCCTGCTGACCAATTGAAATGCGTCATCACATGATTTTGTTAAAGTAACGTATTAAACTAAACCTGTTAATTTTATTATCGTTAATTTAAATAATAATTAATACATTTTTTTATAGTTTTATAGTGTAAATAAAATATTTTTATAAAAAGAATTATTTTTCTCAATTAAAGGTTGCGGAAATTTGATCGGCATGATATAATGGATGCATCAAACAACATAAAATATAGGCGGCATGGATAATACCCATATTTCCCTACTTGAGACGGTTGATAACTTTCTTTGGGGATATGCTGTGCTACCTATTTTAATTCTTCTTGGCACCTACCTGACGTGCAAATCGCAATTTATTCAAATTAGGCGCTTTCCTCATATTGTTAAGACATTTTTTAAAATTCTAACTGAAAAGCACGATGGTTCGGGAGTCCATCCAATTAAAACCTTCTTCACTTGTATAGGGGGGTGCATGGGGATCAGCAATGTAGTTGCTGTGTGCACCGCTACGCAAATCGGCGGCCCTGGAGCTTTGTTCTGGGTTTGGATCACAGCTCTCATCGGCATGATTATCAAATATTCCGAGGTATACTTAGGGATGCGCTACCGCGTTTCTGACGGCAAGGGCGGTTTCCGCGGAGGACCCATGTACTTCCTGCAAACCGTATACAAAAAACATTGGATCCCCAAAATTTCCTGCCTGCTTCTATGTTTTTATGGCGTTGAGATCTATCAATTCAGCGTTGTGACAGAAATGATATCGACAAATTTTGAGGTCAACAAGGCTCTCCTTGCCCTTGTATTGATCGGATTGATCATCGTCATTAGCCGTAAAGGGGTTGATCAGGTTGGCCGGATTGCATCGGTTTGCATTCCCTTTTTTATTATCAGCTATTTACTGATGAGCGGATGGGTATTCATACAAAACATACACGTTCTTCCCTCCATTTTTAACCTCATCATGTCGTCAGCATTTACCGGACATGCCGCCATTGGAGCTTTTGCCGGAAGCACCATTATCATGACAGCATCGCAAGGGATGCGAAGAAGTTGTTACTCCGGCGACGTTGCCATTGGATATGCGTCTGTTATCCACAGCGAAACGCGCGAGATTTGTCCCGAAAAGCAAGCCTCTTTGACAATCCTGGAAGTATTTTTAGACAGCTTTGTCATTTGCACAACGAGTGTCATGCTCATTCTGATCACTGATGTATGGAATGACCCTATAGAAGCTACCTTTTTAGTTCAAAAGGCACTGGGGACATATTTTCCAGGAATGCAGGTCTTTATGCCCTTATTTTTACTTGCCGTTGGATTTACGACAATTATTTCCTATTTCTGCGCCGGTATTAAATGTGCAGAATATCTTTCCCCGACATTTGGTCGCAAGGTTTACTACCTGTACGCTTTTTGCAGCTTATTTGGGTTCATCTTTTTGCCCTCGTCCCAGGCCCTTGCGTTCTTGTCGATCGCGGCAGCGTGCCTTTTGCTCCTTAATCTTTATGGCATTTATGTCCTCAGGCAGGAAATATTATTCCATCTTCCAACGCCGAGAGATACGCGAAATAATCGAAATCATATCGATACATCGACAACAATTCCTCTTGAACAAAAATAGCTGAAAAAGATAGCATATTTTTCATGGAAGAGTGGCAGAGTGGCCGAATGCGTCTGTCTTGAAAACAGAAGGCCTCGTGAGGGGTCCGTGGGTTCGAATCCTACCTCTTCCAATTCTTTAAATAGTTACTTTCCCTAGAGACATTCATGCACTACATAGCACTCATCCACAAAGATGAAAGCTCAGATTACGGGGTAAGCTTTCCCGATTTTCCAGGATGCGTATCTGCCGGAGAAACTCTTGAACAGGCCAAAATAATGGCCCAAGAAGCTCTAATTGGCCACATCAATATACTTAAGGAGATGCGTGAAGAAATTCCCGCACCAAGCACCCTGGAAGAGATTATGTCATGCTCTGAGAATCGTTCTGCTATCGCATTCCTTTTTCATCCTTAACTGTGAAACTCAACCAGTACCGGGTATACTTAAGCTCTCCCGTTTTGACTAAAGCACCTAATTCAACGAGATGGGTAAGATCACGCGTTGCAGTTGCTCTGGAAGCCTTCGTTATTTTGATGTAATTTTCAGCGCTCATCCCTCCTTGAAAACCTTCTATGCCGCACTCAAACATACGCATTAACGCCTTCTCTTCTCTTGGGTTGATTTGTGCTGTAAGCCGATTCATCAACTTAGATTTCTCGAGGAGAAAGTGTAGAAAATTTCCCGATTGCTCCATTGCCTGCAATACTGCTTGCGAAAAAAATTCTACCCAAGTATTTGCATCCAAGGTTCGGTTGCAGGTTCCAAGAGCTGCATAATATTCTTTTCTGCTCTCTTCCAGCACTTTAGATACTGCAATCAAAACAGGCCTGCCCGCATATTGAGAAAGAAGTTTCTCTATAAGCGCCCTTCCAATCCGGCCATTTCCATCCTCAAAAGGATGAATACTTTCAAAATATACATGCGCTATGGCAACATGCCCTAATATGGTACCTGTCTCTTTGATAGAATTAAACCAGCTGATAAATGCAGTCATTTCATCAAAAACTTTCGCAGAAGGGGGCGCCTCAAAAAAAACTGTTGGCTTATCATATCGGTTAGAGATAATTTGCATTGGCTCGGGGTGGGTTCGGTATTTGCCTTTATCATCAAGATGGGCTTGATCGTCAAAAAGCATCGCATGCCACCTCCAGAGCATTTCATGACTTAAAGGCAGGTGAAAAGTTTCATAAACATCGCATAGCAGATCTGCCATTAACGACTCTTTTCTTCCCCTTACTTTTGTTGGAGTGATTAACCCAAAATGCCTTTTTATCGATGATTGAAGACTTTCCCTGTCAAGGAGTTCCCCTTCGATCTTCGAACTTCCCGAACCTTCCTGGCTCAAAATTTCGACAACAAACTGGTGATATTCATTCTGATCAATATTTTTAAGATAGGCCGTGGAGCTTCCTATTTTTAATAGAAATTGCCTCTCCATCCCTATTATACGATCCGTTTCAAAGCTAAAATTTGGCCACCCGGGCAACTGCCAATTCCAGGACATGAGTTATAGACCTCTCTTCTATAACTCATATTTATATACTATTTTGAGTTATAGAACAAGTTTCTACTGCTCATCAATAAAACGACCATGCCACATTTAAGTTCAAAACATAGTCGAATTTATTTTGCCTGCCGAACAGATTCTGATTCACTGGAAAACCGACTCCAAACTGGAAAAGGAAATTTTTTGTCGATATCCATATAGAAGGAGTCACAAAAATGGCATTTCCTCCGGAATTGGGGTCGATCTTGCCATGGACCCTACTTTTTTGATTATATTGCCCATCAATCTCTATCATCCAGGCATAAATCCTGTCAGGAGGACTTGGAATATTTCTTCCAAAACCAAATTGGTACAAAAATTGATCCCCTATTTTGGTCCTGTGGTCTGAAGTGGTCAATATAGCCCCTTGACCTGCAAACACAAACCAATCGACCATCATGCGGCAATAGGTCCCCCCTATAAAAAAGCTTGGCGACCCAAAACCAGTTGGCGGCATTTTTCTAATCGATCCCGTAGGAGTGGTAACATTTCCTACAACTGTCGCCTGATCGACATACGTGGCTGTTTTTTTATTATAAAAGGCAAATTCCATTTGGATAAAAATATCTTCCAGACCGCTTGAGGTTTGACATCCATCTTTAAGTTTGGGAGCATAAGGGAAATTAAAAAAGATGGACCACTCGTCAGTGATCCCGAATAGAGCACTTGGGATCAAATCGATGATGACTTTACGCTTTCCTTCGAAGTCATCGGCAAAAAGAAATAGCTGCACTTCGCCTTTGTCGATAACATTTCCGCCAAAAGCAAAAAGACCATAAGGCTGCTGAGAGGTTGCCAATGCAAAATTGCCGATCTTAGGGGGCTCTTCTTCCTCTTTATCCTTGTCTTTGTCTTCTGATTTATCCTCTTCTTTGGTTTCACACTTATTTACTTTCTGTTCCTTTGCATCGTCAACTTCTATGCCTTGCAAATGAGCGGAAATAATGAGAAAAAGGAAGACTTGTAAATATACCGAACGTGATTCAAAAATTGGTTTTTGAGGCGTTCCGCTTTGCATCAAAATTTTGTCTTCACTCATGCCTTGGCCATAGGCAATGGTCCCTCGCTCCAGACGAAAAATTTTGAGCAGCCTCCTTGTCAAAATCCCAACTTTTGAACCACCTTCGGTATACCATTTTAAAAACACTTTCTTAATCATCCAATCTTAAATATAGTGAAAGCTCTATGCCATGAAATAATTCATTTCAGGCTGGCCATGTCTGGTAATAATTAAAGATCCTTTCTTCATGTCAACGAAATAGAAACCTCTCATACGAATGGGATATTCTCGTTCTGCAAATGTCAATGCACATTCTTCAAAATCATCATTTATACGGTTCATTGAAATGGTTACACCGGATTTATGATCGGGATTGAAATTTATGGTTACATCATCGGAGATGATAACATTAGCTACATGGATCACATGAGACATATTAGGCAAGCTGTGGAATTTCTTTGCATCTGGGTACTCACTTCCCTTTTCATTCTTTTTAGGTGTAATTTCCTTTTCTTCCTTCCCGGAGTTGTCTTTTTCATTGCTTATAGGTGTAATTTCCTTTTTTTTCTCCCCGGGGTTGCCTGTTTCTTTCTTTATAGGTGTAATTTCCTTTTTTCTTTGGCAAGGTGTGCAACCTCTGCTTGTCCTTTTCAACAATTTCTCGTCGACTATTTTTGAAATTGTATTACCAGAAAGGGATTCTTGAGAAAAATCTGTATCATTGCCTTCCTTAGAAGGGGAATATTGATCGGCAGCTATTCGTCTTATGGTGTCTTCATACGTGCGAGCTGCAGAACATCCTGGCAGGACTGGTAACATGATGTGTTGCTCCCTTTGGATTTGATATACCGAAGGTGGTTCAAAAGTGGGGATTTTGACAAGGAGGCTGCTCAAAATTTTTCGTCCTTAAGCTAAGGGACCATTGCCAATGGCCAAGGCACGAGTGAAGAAAAAAATTTTGATGCAAAGCAGGGCGCCGTCAAAAACCAATTTTTGAATCACGTTCGGTATAACTTCTTCATAACAAAGAATGAAGAAATACACAAATTAAAAGTAAGTATACCGAAGGTGGTTCAAAAAAACCGGCTTGTGTATAAATAAACTTCATGCAAATATCTCAGATATATACCGAAGGTGGTTCAAAAGTTGGGATTTTGACAAGGAGGCTGCTCAAAATTTTTCGTTTGGAGCGAGGGACCATTGCCTATGGCAAGGCACGAGTGAAGACAAAAATTTTGATGCAAAGCAGGGCGCCGTCAAAAACCAATTTTTGAATCACGTTCGGTATAAGTCTTCCATAGAGGTGCAAAAGTGAATATTACCAAACACGACTTTTTTAATACCGGTATAAGATTGAATCTGTCAAAAGAGCAGGTTCAAGAGTTTTGGTCGGCTCTGGAACAGAATGAACCGGGCTCAGCATCTTCTTCATTTTCCAGATATTTATTCTATTTTGGGGCATTGATTGTCATTTCCGCCATGAGTTGGTTTATTACTATCGCTTTTGAATCATTTGGGGGTGGGGGGATTTTTCTTATCTCCCTTAGCTATGCAGCTATTTTCCTGATCGCCGGCCATCTCATGTGGAACAAAAAGCACTTAAGAACCCCTGCCGGTCTGCTTATTACTATGGCAGTCTGCATGATCCCTTTAGGTGTTTACGGCCTGGAGAATTACTTAAAATTATGGTCGGATGATCCATACAGTAAATTTATTCATTTTTTTCATATCATCAATGGCAGATGGTTATCAATGGAGATGATCACGATCCTTTTTGGACTCATCGCCATTTATTTCTACCCCTTTCCATTTTTAACCGCGCCGATTTTTCTTTCCTCCTGGTTTTTAACGATGGACATTGTACCGGCTCTATTTGGAGAGATAGGCTGGAAGCAGCAATGCTGGATCTCCCTCTTCTTCGGAATTTTATTGATTATGCTTGGGGTTGCAATCGACCGCAAAAAAAAAGAAGACTATGGCTTTTGGAGTTATTTTTTTGGAGCCCTTTCTTTTTGGGGGGCATTAAACTGCCTGGTGTGGGACAAGGGGGAGGCCATTCTATTTGTCTACCTTATCATTAATATCGTCATGATGTTTCTTTCGATACTATTGGAAAGAAAAATTTTGATGATTTATGGAACGCTCGGCATCTTTCTTTATATCAGCCATCTTGCTTTCGATATTTTTGGAGAGAGCGTATTATTTACCTTTGCCCTTAGCTTCGTCGGATTAAGCATCATAGCGTTAGGTATTCTCTATCAAAAAAACGCAACGAGAATAGAGCAGTCAGTAAAAAGCTTCTTCAAAAAAGGAAAATAGGGATTTCGTGCCCGTGCCCACATCCTATTACCCATAACTCATAAAATACTTGTTTACAAAGTGATGTCAATAGATAAACGCAGAGACGCAAAGACTAAGGAGGCGCAGAGAAAATTTTACTAGATTCCTTGTATACAGTTTTCCTCTGTGTCTTCGCGCCTCAGCGCCTCTGCGTTGAATTGCTTATTGGACTTATGGGTAATAGTATGCGTGGCCGTGCCCGTGCCCGGCAATTTTATCTTTTCCGTTTTTTTATTTCTCAAACTCCAAGAAGAAAATAAAATCCGGAAACGATTAATAAATTCGGGCAAGGGCACGGGCAAGGGCACGGGCACGAAACCATTTTCCATAACGATTATACACCCTACATAGGATGCTGATTTCCTCTATAAATGCTCTGTACTTCCTTGGCTGAAGGAAACGGATCATAATTCATATAAGGACTTCGATAGTAAGGATAAACGTTCGGAACTACATTCGGCACAACTGGAGGGTTAACTCCCTGGTCATAATAAGCCCCCTGATCGTAACCCGCCTGATTATAAGAGCCATTATAATATGGATTTGAATTGTAATATGGATTTGGGTTATTGTAGGGATTATTCTGGTAGTAAGGATTATTGTTTTGATAGTATTGAGACCGGTTATAATTTGGGTTTTGATAATATTGCGTTTGAATCTGCGAGGGACCGGTATAGGTATCCACCCCGATCAGCTCATCCTTCAAAGAGGCCATTGTAAATATAAGTAATGCATAGAAGATGACATCTCTTGCGCCTGGACACAGAGTCCTTAACAAATCTATCATAAAAACCTCCTGTTTTTAATACACAAACAATCTCAACATAAACAACTTCAAAAATTAATCGACAACCGGCAGAGTCTTTTCCAGCACTTCACGCGTACAATATACAGGGACATTGTTCATTAAGGCAAGAAGGATGCAGTCACTTGGCCTCGCATCGATTTCCACAATGTGTTGTATTCTATTGATCTCCTGCTCGATAAAAATTCTTGCAAAATAGATGTTTTCCTGAACATCGTTAATGACAATTTGCCGAATACTAACATCTAACCCCTTAAATATTAGACTGATAAGATCATGTGTCAGGGGGCGCGGCCTTTCTGCCTTGCTTAAGTACAATTGAATGATGTGCCCGACATTGGGTTCTGCATAAATGGCGAATTTCTTATCGCGAGCCCCAAGAACAACCATGGTATAGGTGCGCGTTTGCATGATCTTGTCAAAAGAAAGCTGAATGAGCTCCGAATACCGCATGATCTTTTAGTCCCATATTTTATCTATTATTGAATCAAATCCACATGTCCGTCGGGATGTCCGACAAAAACTCTGCCAGCCAAATTTAAAAAAAAACCCGTTTCCAGTACACCTGGAATGGCACTAATTAACGCATGATCCCGCTCCGGGAAACACTCATTCTCAAATGCGACGTCGGCAATATAATTCCCGTTATCTGTAATATATATGTTTCCTTTATCTGTAAGCCTTAAACTCGCGTCAAACCCTAATGTCCGGATTTTATCCAGAGTCGCCAAATGGGCAAAAGGAAGCACTTCTACAGGCAATCGGCATTTCCCTAAATGCTCGACCAGTTTATCGTTGTCGACAATGACGATCATTTCGCGGCTCATGCTCGCAACGATCTTTTCCCGCATCAGGGCGCCCCCCCCCCCTTTGATCATTCTCTTGCGTCCGTCGATTTCATCGGCGCCATCGACCGTCATATCCAGTTGCACTAACCGGTTGACGTCTACAAGAGGAACTTTTCCACCCTGCGCCTGCTTGTATGAATTTTCAGAGGTCGCTACGGCCTTGACTGCAAGTCCTGTCTTTTGTATTTTTTCGATTAAAAATTGGATAAAAAAGGCAGTAGTCGATCCAGTCCCAAGCCCAATGACCATCCCCTCTTTTATATAACCTAAGGCCGCCCTGGCAGCTGCCATTTTTGCCGATTCGCGGGCCGATGGAGTTGTTATCAATTAAAACCTGCTTAAAAAATATTCGTTTACTTTGCGAAATTCCCGTTTTTATCCTTCTGATCGTTACCCATTATATAAATGATTTGAGCTTTTTAGGCAAATTGACGCGACGGGCGAGTTTTTCGTAGGTACTATGTACTATGATCAGAGTAACAAGGCCGTCTCGGCCTTGGACCATAGTCGAGACGACCTGGCTACTTTGTAAAAACTCACCCATCGCGTCAAATTGACAGAAAATAACTTAACATGAGAAAATAGGCGCAAGTTTTACAGGAACGATTTATGCTGCAAAAGAACATTATCGACATTCTCTCTGAACGGGGATTCATCGATGCGATTACAGATGAGGCTTTGCGAAACGCCGCCAATTCCCCCTTAAAGGTCTATTCGGGATTTGACCCCACTGCCGATAGTTTGCATTTAGGCAGCATGGTTCCTTTGATGGGATTA
>Ga0207078_1030_pt1 | contig 33384 bp, 23 predicted proteins | sample Alteio_BWMinHeat_60_FD_153579 | JGI IMG/M metagenome (GOLD analysis project Ga0207078, IMG submission 153579) | Enriched cells from forest soil in Barre Woods Harvard Forest LTER site, Petersham, Massachusetts, United States -... | ecosystem: Environmental > Terrestrial > Soil > Temperate forest >... | reverse complement strand
AGATAAAAATATTATCGCAGCAACAAATAGAGGCCAAACAATCTTTAAATAATTTACAAAATCAAAACAAGCTGCTTATTCATGAGAAGTGGGAGCTTGGCCAAGAGAAGGCTAATATTGAGGGGCAACTAGTACAGTTGCAAAAATTGATTAATACACAATCAGTGTGCTAAGTCCTTATCTATTTGGAGAATAGAAGATGTTTAATGTTACCTTAAATAGTTTAGGAATTCCGATAGAAGCAGATGAAATAAGTAACATTCTTGATTTAAATAATAACACGCATGATATAGTTCACAAAAGAGAGAATCTTATTCAATTTTTTAATATGCCAATCACAAATTTTGATAAAAACATACTAGAACGTTATTCAAAAAGCAGTAAAAAGGAATTATACCTTGGCATAACGCCTCATAATAATAATTTGCTTGAAAATATCTACATGCCATATAAATCAGCGAAAAAATGTTATTGTTTAGCAGAATATCTTGCAACAATACAATTGTGTGGTCAAACAGCAGAAATGATAACTAATCTTATAAATTTAATTTACCCAGTTTCAATTAATTCAACTCATTTATCGCTTAAGCAACAAAAATTATTATTTAGCAAAAGTTTTTCTGATTTAGATCAGGATAGAAGAACTAATATATTATTGTGTTTTAAATTAATAAACGATGATCAAAATTCAAAACTAGTTGAAATAAGAAAAACTCGAAATAAATATTATCACCTCTGGGGACATAATAAAGCTTCAATGGAGGAAGATGCTTTCAGGCTGTTTTCTAATACTACATTTATATTAAAAGATTTTGTCGAAGTTAAAATGAATAATACAGTTCCACAAACATTTTCAATAAATCCAGCATTACAAAAATATTTATCCCAACACGAAAGAAAACCCAATGAAAGTAACTCAGATTAATGATTTTCTAATCACGGCATCCATTTACAATAAAAAGTGTATTAGGCAGATTGGTGCGGAAATACAACACAAGAATATATCTATTTGAATTATTGAAATTTATTAAGAAGGGTTGGATGAAGTAAACAGCGAGTTGTCTCGCATTATCTAGATGAAAAATTTACAATCTTAATTATATTGTGATTAATGTATACAGATTTCGCTTGTGTTGCATTTCCGCACCAATCTGCCTAGCACCCTTTTTGACGTGTTGGCTGCTTCTATTATTCAAAAAAATTGAGTGTATTCAGATCATAATCCCATATCGAAATTTGTTAGATAGGACGGTAAAGATCAAATGTATAGCTTATTTAAATATCAAAAAAGCATTTTGTGTATATCTTTTCACCCTAATAAAATATCTTAAGTTTCCAATTAATATCTTTATGATTGGGTTACAATATTAGTATCCACCTTGCGTTTCTGCACCACCATGTGTTACCAAAAGGATCTATCATATGGAAAAGCAAGAGCCACTCATTCCCACAGATAATCTCACTTTTTTAGCGGCGATTGTTCTTTCGTCAGATGACGCAATTGAAGGTTTAACTCTTGATGGCAATATCATTATTTGGAACCAGGGAAGTGAAGAGCTCTATGGATATTCATCAAAAGAAATGATTGGGAAATCTATTCTTACAGTTTATCCAGAAAATCGTATGGATGAATTTGCGCCGATTATTGCGAAGATTAAAAAGGGAGAGCATATTGAGCCTTTTATTACTCAAAGAAAACGAAAAGATGACTCTCTAATTGATGTAGCGGTGAGCGCTTCTCCGATAAAAGATAAAAAAGGAACAATCATTGGTGCGTCAGTTATCTCCCGTCCTTTCGCAGGTCAAGAACGCGTTGCGCAATATACTCGATCATTAATCGAAGCATCTTTAGATCCTTTAGTAACAATTAACACCGAAGGAAAAATCACTGATGTGAATGAAGCGACAGTTAAAATAACCGGCGTTTCAAGAAATGAATTGATTGGTACCGATTTTTCTAGCTATTTTACGGAGCCTAAAAAGGCGAGAGAAGGATATGAACAAGTTTTTAAAAAAGGTTTTGTCACCGATTATCCTTTAACCATTCGCCATAAAGAGGGCAAACAAACCGATGTTCTATACAATGCATCCGTCTACAAGGATGATAAAGGAAATGTATTAGGTGTATTTGCCGCAGCTCGAGATGTTACAGCAACAAAGCAAGCATTCCAGTATGCCAGATCGCTAATCGAAGCAAGTTTGGATCCACTCGTGACAATCAGTCCAGAAGGAAAAATCACGGATGTGAATGAAGCAACTGTCCAGGTGACAGGTGTTCCGCGCGAAAAACTTATCGGAAGTGACTTTTCAATTTATTTTACTGAGCCTGAAAAAGCGCAAGAAGGCTATCGACTGGTTTTTTCAAAAGGAAATGTGACGGATTATCCTTTAACCATTCGTCATGTCACAGGTCGTACCACAGATGTTCTTTATAATGCTTCAGTATACAAAGATGAGCGAGGTAATGTACTCGGAGTATTTGCTGCTGCACGTGATATCACATCGCAAAAGCAAGCTTCCCAATATGCAAGGTCATTGATAGAAGCTTCTTTGGATCCTTTAGTTACCATCAGTCCAGATGGTAAAATCACTGACGTGAATGAAGCAACGACGCATGTAACAGGTGTCTCTAGAGAAGAATTAATTGGCGCCGATTTTTCAACTTATTTTACTGAACCTGACAAAGCAAGAGCCGGTTACGAAGAAGTTTTTCAAAAAGGATTTGTAACGGATTACCCTCTGACGATCCGACATAAGGATGGTAAATTAACCGACGTTCTTTACAATGCATCCGTCTATAAAGATGAAAAAGGCAAAGTGCTAGGAGTTTTTGCAGCCGCTCGTGATATTACAGAACAAAAACAAGCTTCCCAATATGCTCGATCGTTAATCGAAGCTTCATTAGATCCTTTTGTTACAATTAGCGCAGATGGAAAAATCACAGACGTGAATGAAGCAACGGTACAAGTGACAGGTGTTCCTCGCGATAAATTGATTGGTAGTGATTTTTCGGATTATTTTACTGAACCAGAAGAAGCTCGCGAAGGATATAAACAAGTTTTTAAAGAGGGTTTTGTACGTGATTATCCTCTCGCTATTCGACATGTTTCAGGTACGATTACTCACGTTATTTATAATGCGACAGTGTATCGAGACGTATCAGGTAAGGTAATAGGAATTTTCGCAGCAGCGCGCGATGTCACTCAACGCAAAAAAGCAGAAGAACAACAACATGCTATATCCGCTTATGCACGATCTCTTATCGAATCAAGCTTAGATCCTTTAGTCACCATTAGCCCCGATGGTAAAATCACTGACGTGAATCATGCTACTGAGATAATTACGGGTGTCACACGTGAGTGGTTAATTGGTTCAGATTTTTCAAATTATTTTACAGAACCTAGAAAAGCGCGAGAAGGTTATCGTTTGGTATTAAAAGAAGGTTCAGTCAGGGATTATCCATTAGCCATACGCCATGCTTCCAGTAAAATTTCAGATGTTCTCTATAACGCGACGGTCTATCGAGATGCTTTAGGAAAAGTACAAGGTGTATTTGCAGCGGCTCGTGATGTCACGGAATCAAAAAAAGCATCTCAATATGCAAGATCATTAATTGAAGCTTCTTTGGATCCATTGGTCACTATCAGTCCCCAAGGTAAAATTACTGACGTGAATGAAGCGACGATGCTGGTAACAGGGTTGTCGCGTGATAAATTAATTGGAACCGATTTTTCTGTTTATTTCACAGAGCCAGGCAAAGCAAGAGCAGGATATGAAGAAGTTTTCCAAAAAGGATTTGTCAAAGATTATCCTCTCACGATTCGGCATCAAGATGGTAAGTTAACGGATGTTCTTTATAATGCATCTGTTTATAAAGATAAAGATGGAAATGTTTTAGGTGTGTTTGCAGCAGCACGTGACTATAGTCGAGTCAAAAAAACCACACAACAACTTGAATCAAGTAATGAAGAATTAGATGCATTTACTTATTCAGTTGCGCATGATCTTAAAGCTCCTTTAAGAGCAATCGATGGTTTCTCAAAAATTTTAATGGAAGATTATAAAGAAAAATTTAATGAGGAAGGTAAACGAATAATAACAACAATCTGCACAAACGTAGAAAAAATGGGAAAACTGATTGAAGATTTATTAGCACTTTCGCATGTAGGTCGACAAGAAATCAAAAAAGAACAGCTAAACATGCAACAATTAATCGATTCTATTAGTAAAGACTTGATCGCATCAACACCTAAACGAGAAATTATATTAAATTTAAAAGACCTCCCTGATATTAAAGCTGATCAATCATTAATTCGCCAAGTTTGGATAAATCTTATTTCAAATGCCATTAAATTTACCCAAACCAAAGAAAAAGCCTTAATTGAAATTGGCGGTACTACAGATGAAACTAATTTTGTGACTTATTATATAAAAGATAACGGACTGGGATTCGATATGAAATATGCTGATAAATTATTTGGCGTCTTTCAGCGATTGCATGGTAAAGAAATTGAAGGAACAGGGATTGGTTTAGCGAATGTTAAACGAATCATAATGCGTCATGGCGGGAAAATCAGGGGTGAAGGAAAGATTGGAACAGGTGCGACTTTTTATTTTACTTTACCAAAGGAATAAATTATGAATACTGAATCAAGTACGGTAGAGATTTTGTTAATTGAAGATAATCCAGAAGATGCAGAATTAACAATGAGAGCACTTAAAAAAAGTAAAATCACGAACAATATATGCCATTTGAAAGATGGAGAAGAAGCAATAAATTATCTATTTCCAGATAAAGGCCTCAATCATAATGCACTACCCAAAGTAATATTACTTGATTTGAAGCTACCGAAAGTAGATGGCATACAAATTTTAAAAAGACTTAAATCGGATGAGCGTACCAAGCTTATTCCAGTCGTGATATTAACTTCCTCACAAGAAGAACGAGATATCGTTGAAAGTTATAAATTAGGAGTTAATAGTTATGTCACTAAGCCAGTTGGTTTTGAGAAATTTATTAATGCGGTATCTAAGCTAGGATTGTATTGGTTGCTCTTGAATCAACCGACAAAACGTGATTAATTGGATAAGTGTAGGGCATATGAAGACCATAAACATTTTACATCTTGAAGATAATCCAGATGATGCAAATCTGATACAAACGTTGATAAAACGTACTGATTTAAACTCTAATATTATGTGGGTCGATACCAAAGAAAAGTTTGAAACTGCACTAATAAAATCAGAATTTGAGTTGATCTTAGGTGATTATAGCGTTCCTAACTATAGCGGTTTAGCTGCTCTTAAATATTCAAAAGAAAAGAAGCCTGATATTCCGTTTATTTTACTCTCGGGAACAATAGGTGAAGAAAAAACCATTGAGTTGTTTGAGGCCGGAGCAACAGATTTTATTACAAAAAATAACTTACAAAGACTTGTACCTGCTATCACACGTACATTAAATGAAATAGAAGAGAAAACAAAACGCTTTGTAGCAGAAGAAGCTTATAGGAAGAATGATGAATTATTTCGCCAATTTGCCGAAAATATTAAAGAAGTTTTTTGGCGCATGACGCCTGAAATGGATCAATTAACCTATGTAAGCCCGGCTTACGATGAAATTTGGGGACAACCCAGGGAAAAACTTTATTCCAATCCATATGAATGGATGGAGCCTATCATCGAAGCAGATAAAGATAAAGTAAAATTATTCCTAGACCAAATATCCAAACAAAAAACGGCAACGGTTGAATATCGTATTGTACGCCCTGATGGAATAATAAAGATTATTTTTGTAAAAGCATTTCAAGTAAGAGATGAGCAGGGAAAATTAATTAATATCATTGGTATTGCTGCTGATATGACAGAATTCACTCAACTGAAAGCCCAGGCTCATTTAAATGATAAATTAACGACCGTTGGTACATTAGCAGCAGGTATTGCGCATGAAATCAATAATCCAATTGCTTGGATATTAGGAAATTTAACATTTATAAAAAAAAATAAAACAAAATTTGATTTAATAAAATTAGAAGAAGTAGTTGATGAATCTATTCAAGGTGCAAAACGAATTCGAGATATTGTTAAAAATCTTAAAGAATTCGCACGTGTCGATGAAACAGAAATCACATTAGTTGATCTTCACCATATTCTTGATTCTGTTCTTATCATCGCTTCTGCTGAAATTAAGCTTCGTGCACATGTCGTAACTGAGTATGCCAAAAATCTCCCTTCTATTGAAGGAAATAGTGGTCAATTACATCAAGTATTTTTAAACTTGGCCATGAATGCTGTTCAAGCAATTCCAGAAGGTGACATAGAAAATAATACGATACGAATAGTAACAGCACAAGAAAATGGATACGTAAGAGTTGATGTCACTGATACCGGAAGTGGTATACAGCCTGAAAATTTAGCTAAAATTTTCGATCCGTTTTTTACGACCAAAAAAATTGGTAATGGTTCCGGGCTAGGCCTTTCAATTTCTCATGGGATTGTAGAAAAACTTGGTGGCAATATCACTGTAAAAAGCGCACCTGGGAATGGCTCAACTTTTTCAGTGTATCTTCCGTTAATACAGAAGACTCGGATTAAATCTGATAAAAAACCGCCAAAAACTGTCGTAATTCCAACATCCACTCGCAAACGAATTTTGGTCGTGGATGACGAACCTTATTTATTAAAAAGCATTCAACGTATGCTAGAAGATCAACATGACATTACTACAGCATCTAGCGGCCAGGCTGCATTGGATATCCTAAAAAATGAAAAACAATATGATCTAATTATCTCAGATTTGAGCATGCCGAATATCAGTGGTGCTGATCTTTATCATTTTATTGCTGAAAAATTTCCAGGATTGGAAAATCATATTATTTTTATGACTGGAGGTGCTTATACTGCCAACCTTAAGGAATTTATTAGTAGCGTTAATAATGCACGCTTGATCAAACCATTTGAGCAAGAAGAATTATTACGATTAATAGAAAGTGTCAGAGTTAATCAATGATTATTAGAACTTCAAATAATAAAGAAAAATGGCCGCAGTTTCCTTATGTAACGATCGGTATCGTAGTTGTTTTAACATTTTTCACGTTGATTTTGTTTGCTATCGTTCTGAAACAAAGACTCGATTTTTTAAAATATGAAATGCCTCATTTAAGTAAAGCCATACAGTTGCAGGGATTCATTCTACAACTGGATGAAGCGCTCACAATGTCCGCCTACATGGCGATAGCCACGGGTGATGCGAAATGGGAAGTGCGATATAATAAATATGCTCCCGTTCTAGTGGATGCTATAAATGAACTTATCACATTAACATCTAAAGAACATGAAGCAGCAGCAGCAACTAATATTGCAAATGTTAAGTTAGTAGAAATGGAGAGACGGTCGTTTAATTTTGTTAAGCAAGGTAAGCTGAGAGAAGCAAAACAGATAATGTATAGTCAGGAGTACGAAAATCAGAAAAACATTTATTTTTCTGGCATGATTAAATATTATGATTTATTGCAAAGTCAGATGATTAAGGAAGTAACTCATAAAGAAAATGAAACACGTTATCTATTACTCATTATTTCTTTGACTTTTGGATTTGCAATCGTAGCCTGGATTTTACTTTATAAAAATATCCGCAGATGGAAGATGGCTCTAGATAACGCTTTGCTTGAACAATACAAATATCAGAAACAGCTTGAAGCATCACAGACACAACTCGAGCAACGAGTACATAAAAGAACATTAGAATTAAATGAAAAAAACCAAGGACTATCCGCTGCACTTCAAAATTTACAACTTATCCAAAAAAACCTTATGCAATCTGAAAAAATGGCTATGATCGGTCAACTTTCCGCAGGTGTCGCTCATGAAATAAATAATCCATTAAGTTTCACGATGAGCAATGTGAGTATCTTAGGTAAACGATTCACTATTCTTTCAAAATTATTAGACTTATATCAAAATCTAATTAAAGAGATTGAAACATTAAAAATTAATGTACTAGATAATTTCTGCAAAAAGATAAACTCATTTAATAATGAAAATAAAATTCCTGCTATAGTGGCAGATGTCGATAATATCATTAGTGAATCGACCGTTGGTCTGACCCGCATTAAAGAAATCGTTTCAAATTTAGGGAGTTTTTCGAATTTAAATCAAGAATCGCTTGAGCACACCAACATTAACAACTGTATAGAAACAGCCATTGAAATAATCTGGAATGAATTAAAATATAAAATTGATCTACATAAAAATTTATCTGATTTGCCAATAATTACTGCGTCCCCTAATCAATTAAAACTAGTTTTTATGAATCTACTCTTAAATAGCGTGCAAGCTATTAAAGAAAAAGGGGAAATTACAATTGTTTCTAAGGTCGTTGATTCAAATATTGTCGTAACAGTTACCGATAATGGGTGTGGTATTCCTCCCGAAAACATAGCAAAAATGTTCACACCATTTTTTACGACCAAATCAATCGGGACTGGAATGGGGTTGGGGTTGGCGACAGCCTATGCAATAGTTAAGCTTCACGATGGTGATATGATGGTTGAAAGCAAATTGGGATCAGGCTCAACCTTTACAGTGCAGATACCTATACATAGTAGTTAATGCAGGTGGTTATGCAGCAAACATTATTAATAGTTGACGATGAACCTAATATTTTACGTGCCTTGGAAAGAGTATTCCAAGATGATGGGTATCGTGTGCTCACTGCAACAAGTGGAGCAGAAGGATTAAAATTGCTGGCTAAATTATCCGTGCAAGTTATTATCTCTGATCAACGAATGCCAAATATGACGGGTTCAGAATTTTTGACTGAAGTTAAAAGATTATACCCCAATACCGTTAGAATAATTTTAAGTGGATATTCTGAATTTGAAGCAGTTAAAACAGCAATTAATGAAGGAGCCATTTATAAATTTTTTAATAAGCCTTGGGATGAAACGATGTTGCATCAAGAAGTGCGTGATGCTTTTGCGATTAATTTACAACAAAATGAAAAAGAACGTCAGCTTATTCGATTAATGAATTTCGCCAAACTGTCAGGATTAAATGGCAATAAACTTTCTGATGTTGATATACTTGAACCTGAAATGCATGAAGCGTTAGAAAAAAAACAGTTTATTATTTATTACCAACCCATTGTTTTCGCTGATACAGAGTATATTAGAGGGGCAGAAGCTCTATTGTATTGGCAACATCCTACTAAGGGTTTTCTATCTCCAGAAAAATTTATTCCATTATTTGAAGAAACCGGAATGATCATTCCTGTTACAGGATGGGTTATGAAGACCGCATGCCAACAACTAAAAAAATGGCAATCTGAAGGTAATGCAAATCTTTGTCTTGCTATTAATTTGTCTGCTTATCAGCTTAATCATTCTGGTCTGCTGGATCTAGTGGTTGAAATTTTGCAAAGTACTCAAATTCCAGCGAACTGTTTAGATCTTGAAATTACAGAAAGTTTGATTATGTATAATGTTGAATCCAATATTATACTTTTACAAAAATTAAAAAATTTAGGTGTGCAACTTTCTTTAGATGATTTTGGCACAGGCTATTCTTCTTTAAGCTATCTTAAAAGTTTTCCGATTGATATTTTAAAAATCGACAAGTCATTTACTCAAGATGTTTCAACCAATCCAATTAGTGCTGAAATAGTCACTACCATTATTCTGTTAGCGAAAAGTTTGGGATTAGCTGTTATTGCAGAAGGTGTTGAAACAAAAAATCAATTAGAATTCATGCGCAAGCAACACTGTGACTTTATTCAAGGATATTATTTTAGTAAACCTATTACTGCAGAAGAAATGACTGATTTATTATTGGCTGAGAAGAACAAATAAGGAGTATCTTATGGATTCAACAATATTGTTAGTGGATGACGAGCAGAATGTATTAAGTTCATTGAAACGAGTTCTAGAAGAAGATGGTTATAAAATTTTAACTGCAAAAAGTGGATTGGAAGGATTGAAATTATTAGAAAATAATCCTTCTATTCAGATTATTATTTCTGATCAGCGCATGCCTAATATGACAGGTGCAGAATTTCTTGCGCAAGTCAAAAAACTCTATCCGCAAACGATTCGAATTATTTTAAGTGGTTATTCTGATTTTGATGCGGTTAAAGATGCAATTAATGAAGGAAGTATTTATAAATATTTAAATAAACCTTGGGATAATGATTTAATGCTTAGCATGGTGAAAGATGCTTTTCTAGCATATGCAAATAAAAATAAAAGTAAAGAGACAATAAAAAAAGAAGCGGAAGCTGAAGTAAAGCGTTTACAAAATGAATTTTTAGCGAATATGTCTCATGAAATTCGTACCCCACTGAATGGAATTATTGGATTTGCAGAAATATTATGTAATGGCGTTATTGATGTAAAATCTCCAGAGCACAAAGAATGTCTTCAAGATATTTTGACTAGTTCTAAAACTCTTTCTCAATTATTGATTAATGTACTTGATTTAACTCAAATTCAAGCAGATCAACTTGAATTTAGTCCGGAATTAATTGACCTTGATAAATTGATCAATGAAGTGAAAGAAACATTTAAAAAAGAAATTTCGGACAAAAAATTGAATCTTAAAATTAAACTAGATCCAAAAATTAAAGATATTTCAATCGATCCTGAAAAACTTAAAAAAGTTATTTCTCATTACATATCTAATGCTATTAAATTTTCTCATGAGGCCGGTGAAATCGAAATCTCTGCTCATCTGGAGGGTGAAAATCAATTTCGTATCAACGTAAAAGACCATGGAGTCGGTATTAAACCAACGGATATACCGAATCTTTTTAAACCATTCAAACAATTAGACATGTCCTCTGCAAAAAAAGCTCAAGGAGCTGGGATATGTCTTGCGGTAACGCGCCTTCTTGTCGAGGCGCAAAATGGAAAAGTAGGTGTCGATAGCACCTTCGGAAAAGGTAGCACTTTTTATGCAGTATTCCCTACCAAATCGAATGCATGATGACCCGCAATTTCACTCTCATATTATCAATCCTTATTTATTGTTTCCATTCGATTTGTCGAAATGTCTTGTCTTATGCAGGACAAGTGATATTCATTGATAACGTAAGTTTGATTATTACTCGGCCAAAGGAAAAGTGGCGGTCTCCCGGCTCAACGCAGGAAATACGCTAATAAAATGATGTCATATCATTTAAAAATAAAACCAAAAATGGCCTGCGCTACTTCCAGAATTTGTGAAGTATGTTGTCATGCAAAATAAAACAGTATTTGTCTTGGAGTGGCACTTAACAGATATTCTGACAAAGTACCCCGAACTTGATATAGCACAGGCTGAAAGTGTGATTAATGCATTAGCTGAGGGTAAACATGCTTTGATACAAGAAGGATGGTATGTAATAGCTGACATTGTTAGAAACATTCTTGATGGGGGTTAAAAATAATATTTTTGACTGCTGGTTGATGCTATTTATCCACCAGCAGTCAAATGCTTTATGCTTTTTCGGTACTAGATTTTAACTTGTCTTTCCATTCTCGAAATTCTTTATCTTTAGACAAAATATGCAACGCAGCTTCCTCAAAAAATTCATCTTGTTTTTTAAATCCCGCATATTCACAGTAACGTGATATTTCAACTAAAACTTGCGAATCAATATTAAGTCTTATTTGTTCTCTTTCGCTTTTTATCTTTGGTTTTAGAATTGCCATAATATCTTCTCCTTTATAAGTTTAAAATATTTAGATATTTGTTGCCTAAATTTTTAGGCAACAAAAATAAAAATAATTACCTCAAGTTTTCTATAAATCTAATTGCTCATATGATCTTGTATTAATGATATTGATCCTTTTAATCTTTTAACTACCACACACTTCGCAATAGTGATTGCTTAAAACAAATTGATGAAAAATCATAAAGATATAATTAAAATAACAATTAAATGAATTCTTCGCGATGATGACGTGCTTGTGCCACCTATGGCACAACATAAAATTGATGTGCATTATAAAAATTTCATCATTTCTATTGTGATTTTGTGCCATCGTTTTTAATTTATGGCACAAATCATCTATGCAACGTGCCATATTTGGCGCAGTATAAAAATGGTATGTGCCATGATTGGCACGTCTACTTATTTTTTTCATCAAACATCCCTTCGATATAATCAACTGCGCTTTGTTTATATTTTTCTAATGTTTCAATCTGTTTTTCCCTATCCATTCCAGGTAAATTCTCGACTAAATAACGAGTCAAAAGCCTGGCTTCAAGTGCCCATATAAGATTCTTTTTAAGCATGGCAATTAACATTTCTGAATCATTTTTAATGCCATTTTTATCATTTTTTTGTAAGGCTTCTTCCGTCCTAAACCCTAAATCGACCAACTCTCTCACGCCATGAGCAATCGATTTTCCGCCGTTATTTTGTCTTCGTGTGTCTAATTTATCGTATGTTTCGTCATAAAATGTAACGTTAATTCTTTTCATCATCATCCCCTTTATCTTAAATTTCTTGCTCAAAATCTTTGGTCTTTGGTATGGGTTTTGTTATTTCACTTTGTTGCATTCGATATTCAATTGGCTGATAAATTTTCTGTTGTTTATCTTGAGGAAATTGGTTGTTTTTAAGTATTTCAGATGGAAGATGATCCACTGGTTTATCTGAAATAGTAGGTAATTTTTCAACATTGATCATGTCTTTTATAATGCTTATCGCATTAGTATTGATTGTTGGTTGAATGATATCGATGTGATTTTTAATCGCATGGTGAACATTGCTATGCAATTCTGCATATGGAATTGCACGATCAAAATCGTTTTTAATTGGATCTGAACCAAGCTGTTTTAGCACATCATTGTAATCTTGCTTGTTGTTTTTTAAGATAGTCGGCAGCATAAAAGAAACCTGTTTATTATTTTCAAGCAGCCTTTTTGCTGACTCAGTAATAAGCTTATCAGCTTTGATGTCCTTGCCATCATTATCAAGACAGAAGATCACTTTTTCAGACAGACTTTTACTATCAAGATGCTTGAAATTAGCTTTACCTAATGTGATTTTTATGTTGGCCTGTTTGATCGCATTCGCAAGACTTAACCCTGTCTCTGTACCTTCTGCAATAAGTATAGGCAGTCCCTTTTCTCTATGGATGGATACTGTTGTACCCTGTAGCAAACCAAACGTCTGCTTCTGAGTCACAGCAATCGATTTATCTATTTTTTGTGCTGTCGTTTTATCTAAATATGTTGCTTGAACAGCTTGTATTTGACCTAATTTGTCACGGGCAATCACTAGCATAGCAGGCAGGGTTTTTGCATTTAATTTGGAATAAATCCCCGGATGAAAACGAACATCGTCAGGGAGAGTTTCAAGCGTAATAGCCCGATGTTCTCTCAAGTATTTCTCAGCTAACGTACCATTAATCGGGTGACTTTGCTCCGCCAATTTCTTGGCAAAAGCTATCTTTTTCGTTTGCTCCAGTTTCCATTTTTTATCCAAATTACCTTGAATCTTCTGATCAATTTTATTTAATTTGACTGGATCTCTTTTATCACCGACCTGCGGATAAATACCTAACCACTTTGCACCATATTCAATGGCCTGATCTTTGCTAAGACCCGCATATTTTTGGATAAAGCTGAGCATACTGCGACCGCCATTATCGCTAAAATCATTCCACCATCCTTGCCGTTCTCCTTTAGTGGTTATAGACAAACTGCCTTGGTTGCTGCCGAATTTTAGGAAATGACTGCCTCTTACTTTCGGCTGTCCCAGAATATCAATAGCAATCTTTTCAGCATCGCGATTTAAACCTGTTTTGATGCGTTCAATGCTGTCTTTATCGAATTTAGAAAAACTATCTTGTTTGTTTTTGGATGGGTTTTTGTTAATTAATTTATTAACATCTATCACTTTATTTTGTTTTTTATTCTGTTTGGTTATTGAATATTCGCCTATGACTTCGAGGCTGCTGAGTTTATTCCCCATATTATGACTGATCGCATCTTGAAGCTTTTCTTGATTGTCTGTGTAAATACGCAGTTGATTCACGGGGCGAGTAATCGTTACCAGGAAATTTTTTAGATTCATTAATTTTTCACGATAACTTTCAAATATAGCCAGTATGGTCGAGTAGGTGCCGCCTTGTGATCCATAAATAGTAATAGCGTATGCATGATCCCAGTGTTGGTGCTTTTTTTCATTTCCATCAAAAGTTATGATACTGCCATCTTGACGCTTAGCTGTAATCAAACCCTTTTCAATCTGGGTGACATCAGCATGATCCGTGCTTAAGATTCCTTCCTTTTTATCAGTGCGTAACCAAGTGATTTTATCTCCCACTTTTAAATTACGCTTCTCAAGGTCAAACACCTCAACCATATTATTGATACGCTCAACATTACGCGGCACCTGCCAGATAATTTCCTGACCTGAACTATTCATCAAAGTAATCAGATTATGCTTTGTGTTAATGTTTTTTATTGTCAAATAATCACCCGATTTTATTAGTTTGCCGGATGCGGCGGTAAATCGAAGGACTTGTCCTGCCTTAAAGTTAAATGATTCGGATCGTTCTACCCCAGTCATGTCTTTTGCTGACAACGTTGCAAATGAATGATCTTCACCTCTAAGTACATTTAATTTATTTAATTGAAAACGGACTTCTTCATTTACTCCTTTCCTATCTCGATGACTGGGCGCAATAATTTGAACATTTTCACCTTTAATTAACCCAGAAACATAATCTGTAGCTATCGCTTCTATTCGTTTTTGATAATACTTTTGATGCAACTCTTTAGGTTGTAAGTTTGCATCCGAAGAATCACTTGCATGCTTGGCATTAATTTCAATAATAGAGTCTTTCAAAATAGAAAAAGTTTTTTTAACATCATGCTGGTAAATCGATTGTACTGCTGCTTTCAAAATAGGATTCTTTTGACGTTGAATATCTTGCAACAAAATTGTATTTTCTAATTTGCTTTGAATAAGAGCGTGTGGTTTACCAGATTCAATGGCAGGATTTTGCTCTGTATCCCCAGTCGAGATGGCCGCTCTAAAATTAAAATCATGCGCCACTTTGAGCACTTCAAGCATTTTACGGTTCGACACCATTGAGGCTTCATCAATGATAAGCAAGGTCTTACTAAAATCATGCTGAATTTTACTGTCCTGTATCCGTCGCATATCAAGCAAAAAACTATCGATTGTTTGAGCGTTAATGCTACGTGAATGCAGTTCTCTCACTGCTTTGTTGGTAGGCGCAATGCCTTGTAACACATAGCCTTCTTTTTCTATGACATCCTTTGTTGCTAGGACATTGGCCAGTGTCATCATCATGGTAGTTTTGCCCGTCCCAGCACGACCTTGAATAGATAAAACACGGTCTCTGCTCTGGGTAATAGCTTTGATAGCTGCTATTTGTTCAGGTCTAAGTACGGCTGAATCACAGTACTTTGAAAGATGTTCATCTGTGACAATTGGTTGAAACTGCCCTTTATCTCTGTTAACTAGTCCTAATATTTCACGTTCAATTTTGACTGCTTCTGCTGTTGTCCAAAGTGTGCCGTCATTATTTATACCTCTTGAGAGAAGACCCGCTTTTTCCATTTCAATTGCCACTTGTGTCAGTGATTTCTCTGTCACATGACCCAGTGCATATTTCATGGCAATGTACATTAAATCCTTATGTGTGAATCCGGCTTCACGTTCAGCAAGATGCCGCATCGCATAATCAATGGCATCCACGGCTTTTCTAATTGTGTTTATATTTCGACCACCTTCTTTCGTGATAATTTTCTTTTCTAAAATATCGTGAAGTGTATGAAGGTTTTTTTTCATTTCTTCTGATTTTTTTAATGTCTCAATAGCCGATAGTCGATTGCCTGTTTTTTTTTCAAGGTGCCCCATCAAATTTTGAGAGTTATCGGTATAAATCCAAGCTTCCTTCGGTTGCGAAATCACTTGATAAAATTGTCGTTGGTTTGTCAGATAAGATTGTGTTGGTAATTCAGCGATCAAACAGGCCGACTTTTCGTGCGTAATCATATGTGGTGTCGCAGCATAAGCATAATCGATATGACTATGATAAGGCTTGGTAAGATCAAGAACGATTCTTTTACCATCCTTATCTTGTAATTTCATTTGTTGTTTATAAACATCAATAACAGTAAATCGTTCACCTTTTACAACTTGTTTGGACTGGATGGAACGATGGATGAGGATACTCTCACCTACCCCTATTCCTTGCTCTTTTTCATAAAATAATTCGATTTTGCCTGATTTTCCTGCTGTTCTTTCAGGCTGCCAAACCACATGAGTACCATCCACTTTTTCAAGGACAATTCGATTTGATTTTTCATTTGTATCAAGTATTCGTAAATATTCACCACGTTGAATGTTTAATGAAGAATAAGTCTCATTAAATCTTACAATTTGATTTTTTTGATAAGAAGAGGAAAGTGCTCCTTTTTCTTGAGATAGGAAAACAGGAACCAGTACTTTAAAAAAATTTGTTTTACTGATTTTATTATGTTCAACCAATGCATCATGCGTCAGTAAATTTAATTGCTCAACCGATTGTTTGGTTTGACCAACCAGCCAAGAATTTCTTCGATCATTTTCAGAAAGATGAATATAGTGATTAATCATTGCTGAAATACGATCTTCTTTATGCGGCACTTCAATAATTCGATCAACTACTTTAGCAACGCCAAGATGGATAGCCTGTGTTGTTTCAATAGCATTTTCCTTTATTGGCAACGATATAGGTTTGATGTGTTCTATTAACTGATCTAGCGATGTACCACGTTGCTGCGGCAGCAAAGTATCCTTATTACCAAATAAAATTAATTTAGTGTCGTGAATTTTATTCCATTCAATTAATTTTTCTTTTTGATATGTCGATAAAAGATGAGCATTATCGACCAGCAAGACATCTGGCATATGATGAGAGAAATTATTATTTTCTCCAAAATGAGACAAAAATTGCAAAATGCTATAATGTCTCGGTGTGTTATCAATGAATATCGCTTTAAGGTGTTCCCATAATGTTGTGGGTTGTTGTTTCACTTCTTTAGCAAATTTTTTACTGCCAACCAAACTCGGACTCAAGATTGCTATATTTAACTCAGCTGATCGAGCGATTTTAATGATTGGATCAACCAAATCTTTTTTTGTGTGCTCACCTTCAAGCAATACTACACGATCATTATTAAATACATTTATTAAAGGTGAATGATGAACTGAATTAATTTCTTCATGTTGAGTTAAAAAATGACTTAAGTGCAAACTATCAACAGTGGGTCGAAGCGATTGGTTGTTCTGCAAATGCGCTATCAATCGTTTCTCTTCTTCCAGCGTTGATTTGGCCATTAATGTCATCTTTCCACTGGTAGTATGCAGCGATAGTAATTCTCCTTTTGTGATCTGATGGTCTACGTCTTCCAAAATTGATTGCACATTGATTTTTTCACGAATAGCAAAGCTTGATGCTTCCATCACTATTTCTTCTAATGTAAATGTTGTTTGGAAAACCGATAAGCTCTTCGCTGCTTTTTGTAGCATATCTAATATTTGAGAGTCGATTGTCTGTGATTTATGTTCTATGGCGTTTATGTTCTCTTTCACATCAGTTCGTTCAATTATTTTTTGACAATCAAGACCAAGCAATTTTGCTTCTAATTCCCAGTGTTCTTTTAATTTCTCACGATCGGTGCTTTCTTTGACATCCCGTGTTGTCAGAGTTGCAACCGCAGCAGCCTTACCACCTGATAATCCTTTTTCTTCTAATTCTGCTTTAATTTGTTGCCTGCGCTTAGAGAAATTTTGAATCACTTCTTGTGAAATATCTGCAATTTCAAATATGCCTGATGGAGTATCTGTGGTAATTTCATAGCCTAATTGCTTAACATGATAAGCAAGTTCCGTTTCATAAAGCTTAGATAAAAACCGATTAAAATGACGGACACGCTCAATAAAGCCATTGATTTCACCCATTGCTTTCTCATCATAACGCCCTATCGATGAAGCAAGAGATCGCCACACACCATCAAGGCGTTCGGTCATATTCATAATCACAGCATGGGTGTGCATTTGCGGGTCTTTTTCCCGTGAAAGATCATGATGAAAGAGGGCTGCCAGTAAATTAACGGTATTTTGATAATCAATTCCATCCGGTGACTTGATACGAGCCTGCGCACAGCTACGTTCAATATAATTAAGTGCGGACATGACTGCTTGGCGATGTGCTTCAATTAATCGTTTATCGCCACCGATATATGCCATGATAGAAAGAGATTTTGGCGCACTGAATGTTAAATCCCATCCAGCACGATGTTTTAATATTCCATCCACCATCTTGCCCAGCACTTCGCCATTAGGTAACTTACCATTCAATAAATCGAGAAATAATTTCTCATCAACTTTCCCCGTAAGTTCGAATTTATTTGCCCCCTTTCCCCACCATTCACTTTGTGACAATCCTTCATCTGCGGTGTAATAGTTATCTTTTTGGCTGTAATAATGGCTAGCAGAATTGACATTTTTGATTACGCTGCTTGATAACATCACTGGCCTCCTGCGATATCAAGAGCAGCATCACGGTTCGAATGAGTAGTGACTTCACTTTGATGATTATTTTTTTCTTTCTTTTTAGTTTTTTTAGTTGGTCTCTTTTTTACTTCCTCTTTAATATCACCATCTTCTTTCTCATATTTCTCAATTAACTCATCCACTTCTTTTAATTGTGTCGTATCAATTTTTCGTGGGATGATGCCAGGATTAAGTAGCTCACGTTCTTTGAATTGAAAATCCAATAACGTCACAGGGAATTTACCAGGTAATCTGACATAAGCGTGCAAATCATCCAGTGACATAATTTCAGAAAAGTTAATCAAGGGTTTTCTAGTTTCAACACGGTTGATTGATATACCGTCTCGGTAGGTATTGGCACCATAAGAAATGCCTTCACGCACTTCATCGATAATGGCCTCACCAAAATTTTCTGCTGACCATTTCGCCATGTCAGGATCAGGTTCACGGAAAAAATATCGACTATTTAATAATGCAGAAATAGAGCGTGCGCCTTTCATGCCGTACTCTTCTTCAAGATCAGCAAAGTTTTGGATACCAATCACTACGCAGCCACCAAACTTACGTGCTTTTGCCAAAGTTTTTTTGAGATAGGGCAAACGATGCAAACTGGTTAACTCATCCAAAATCACCCAAATACGTCTATTTTCATTCGGGGATAAACTCATTAATGAATTCACAGCAATATCTAACCAAGCGGTGATTAATGGTTTCAATGTTTCATGTCTATCATCAAGGGATGAAATAAATAACCAATTGTTCCCTTTTTCATTTTTAATCCATTGTCGAATAGAAAAAGGATTGGCTTCGTCTTTAATGTATTTCATGCTTTTAAGATATGTAGCAAGGACAGATTTAATTGATATCGCTGTCTTTTCTGTTTTTCGTGAGGCAAGGGTCTCAGCTTCTGTTCCCTTTAAAAAGTTCTCCATTTGTTCTAGATCAGCAGTCAGTAAATAACGCAGCAATTTGATGATGTTTCGATTGGGATCGTTTCGCATCTCATATGCCGCTGATGCAAAAATAGTCCTAGCTGCATTTACCCAAAATGGGTCTTGCGTAGACAAAGGCATGGGAATTTGAGCAGCAGCCAAACTATCAAAATCAGCTGAGTCACGGCATTCTTTCCAAAGATGCCAAGATTCACCACGTGCATCCATAGGGTTTAGAAGAACATCTTTTTTTGGAAGATAAAATTCTTCTAAATAATTACAACTCATATCATAAATAATGGCTCGATCACCTCGCCTTCGTATTTGGTCTAGTAATTCTTTAATAGCATTTGACTTACCTGAACCGGTTGTACCGTGAAAGAAAAAGTGTCTCGTTTCTTTGCCTTTAATTAAAGGTAGGCCTGCTAAAGCTAGATCTGAATCTTTTTTGTTATTGATAATGATATTTCTCACCGCTTGTTTTGCAGCAAATACATCACCTTTGATGGGAATATTCTCTGTTTGTGACTCACCTCGTCGCTTTAACCAGAATGTGATGCCCATCATTACCGCAATGCTGACAATCAATCCCATTAGAATTGCTCTAATTAATTTGAGACTCACATTGCGTATGATTTCACGAACCAATGGTGCTTGATTAATATCTGTGTATTTTGCTTTAACAATACTTCCATCAGGTTGAATGAAATCAATAGGACGATCATTGAAATAAGGAATAAACGTCGACCAGGCATACTCTTGTGAAACATAACGCTCGTAGTCAGAAACAGAAAACCATGCAAGGCTGCATGTCACCAAAAAGAATAAAATTGCCGATACCAATGCCACTTTATTGGTAATTTGAATGAACATGCGAATGTTATGAAGAGTGATTTGTCCACCGCGTGTATAGTTTTTAATATCAGATGCTTGTTTCACGATTATTTCCTTTTATAAATCACTCATGGTTTTTGGTATCAATATCAAAAACAAAATCACGTGTTAGTCCACCGTGCCGCTCACGGGATTTTTCTTGTTGAAATTTTTCTTTGATTGCGTTTCCATCTTGATTGGTTTGTGCATTCTTTTGATGAATTTCTTGTGCATGGTCAACCATCGCATCCGTCACTTGTTGTTTGATGGAACGGTCAATTAATTGATTTTGGCTCAATCCTTGTGAATGACCTTTTTCAGCAATATTGTCATGATTTTGCTGATTCACTTTGTTGATTTGCGATGCATTTTGAACAGCATGATTATTATGACGATAGGTTCTTTCTACTGCCTGTTGCGATGCAGGAAGACCATGCGACCATCCTTTTTCAAGCTCAGTTCGATGTTCATTCATAAATTGATTGATGTATTTTTCTCGTAATTCAGGATTACGCATAACGCCAGGCACAGAGGCTGCGCCCAATTTGTCTGTCCCATCTCGATTAGGCTGGTTAGCAATATACTCCATCAATTCTTGTTGACCTGTCACGCCGACTCTCGCTGCAAATTCTTCTGCTTTGCTCGCATTCGCACGATAGGTATCGGATAATTGCAAATTACTTTGCATGTCATGACGAAAACTTTCCGCTTTATCAAACGATGATGACATGCTATCCAGTAATCGATTGCCCGTTTCATTATTTGTACGCAGGCTTTTATCTTGTGAAGCACGTGAAATAATATCGACGTTTTCTGAATAGTGATGGTCTTGTAAGAAATCCTTTGCTGTAGAATACACACTGCCTGTATCGGTTGAACTATTATGTGTCGCTGTGCGCGATGCGCCTAAATTACCAGAAAGTGATCCATCTATCCCACCGCTCACACCTGCTTTTATGGGAGATAAACTACCCAAACCACCGCTTGTATCGCTGCCCGCAGAAAATCCAGCATGAGCAGATACACCTGCTTTACCATCTGCATAAATGCTCGCCGCCAAATTAGCTGCTTCGTTATATGAAACATGCAAACGGTCAGCTAAATCTTGGGTAATACGTTGTACATTACCAAATGCTTTGGAAACTCCTGATGATGCATTCAAACTCCAGCTTTCGCCGCTTCCTTCTGATTTATTTAAGTGCGATGCCACTTCATAAACGTTACGCATGGCTGCATTGGTAGATTCACTATAATGATGTTGGTCTTGTCTTGCAGACGTAGTCGCTCGATCCGCACTTTCCATGTAACTCGTGCGATAAGCACTAGAAAAATCAACTGATGCACCAATATTAGAAATTGTATTTTGCATGTTAAGCGCTTCATGACCATCAGGCATCACGGATAATTGCGAACCGTCTGAAAGTTGCAATGAAGAAGCGCCCGTTGAGACACGTAAATTGGTATCCACATGATTGCTAGATGTATTAAAAGCATTATGATTGCCAAAATTGGTATTGCCAAACCCAATATTACCTGTGACAGCTTCACCTGCTCCAACACCCGCAGCCGATTGCGTCATGCCACCCACATATTGAGAGACCTGTAATATGGAATGCATTCCCCACAACAAGCCCCCTGCGATTGCTGGCACACTCATCGATAAATAACCTGCAAGTCCTGCGATATCAGCGTTAACTTGCAGCAATCCTGGAAGCGTTGAAAGAGAAACACTCCCTGCTGTTGCCGCTAAACTTTTACTTTGCGCGTAATATGAAGTTGTTAAATTCAGCACCGCATAAAGTGGAGACCAGAGTTCTATCCATATTAAGGTATAGATATAGCTTTTAAGTGTCGCCACACCAAAAGGAAATACCGATAGCAGTACAACAAAAATAAATGCGCCATACAAAATCAATTCCAGATCATTTTTAATCAGCGGCAACCAATACGCAGCCATTTCTCCGACTGTTTGGTTCGTCAAACGTTTTTGTTCTTGTGCGCGCACATAGGCATAAGATTGAAGTGCTGCTGTTGCATCTACCACTGCGCCCATCTTGATGACACCGCGCTCGATGGCATTGGCCATCAAGTTTTGTTTCATGATTTGATCGGCTTGACCAGAGAGATTAACAAGATACCCATAGCTGATATCTAAATATTTTCTGAGTGTATCTTTAGGATTAGGTGCACCGGAAAATAGAACAGATGCGTATTTTGCTTTTGCTGCATCTGCTGCTTTTTCCCAGTCAGCAGTCAATTGCGGAATACTTGCTTGGCATGTCGTAAATTCGCTAAGGTTATTTTCATCTGTATAAATAAAACCTCTTGCGGGTGATGCTTTGCGTGATACTAAACTCCAAATATTATTAGTTTCCAGCAAATCATTGATCGAATATTTTTTAAATAAAATGTCATAGAACACACACTGATGAATAAATCCCTGAATGTTCCCATCAAATCGGCTATCGGTGATTTCAAATTGACTAGCGGCGCGCACTAATTGAGAAGCAAAAATCATGCCGCTTTTGTGATAGCGTAGATCATCCGGCATAGTGAAATTCATCTCAGTCAATTGAGTAAGTGCATCACTGAGTGTGGTTGTTACGCTCGAGAAAACAGCAAGACCTAAAGGAACATTAGCAACGGTATAAGGTTTGTTTCCTGCTACCCTATCTAATATTTCAACTGTCACTTTAGGCAAAAATAAAATATAAATAACAACGTAAACATGGCCTATCCATTTAATGATGTCCATCAAGTCTCTTTTCATGACATGACTAAATAAAACTGACATGCCAGCAAGTAAAATAGAAAGCTTGATTAATGTGGAATAGGTACTCGCCCCAAAGCTTAAAACAATTGCATTAAAATACTGTGCGTACAAATCACCGTTGCCATAAACAATCACAGGTAAAGTTGCCATTCGTCACCTCAATCCTTTTGACCAAGACAATGTGCTTGCAAACTGCGTTGATAAATCACCCGCTAACATGCGCTCGATTGCTTGAGATTGTTGAATCAGTTGAATAGTGACTGACAATTCGGCATAGGCACTTTTACGTTGACGAGACAATTCTTCCATTTCTTTTTCAATATTGGGTTGTATTTTTTCTAAAATAGCTTCTGGATAAGGAAGAATCGCAACACTTTCTTTGATGATTGCTAATGATTCATGCAAATATTTATATAGGATATCCGCTGCAACCACATCGGCCAGTTGTTCGACCTCTGGCACTTCTTTAAAGTAGGCTGCTTGAACAGTAAGGATGAGATAAGCAGGTACACTGGTTGATCTCAATAATCCCTGCTCTTCATCTGAAAGCGCTGTATCATCCACAATTTTTTGCGCCATACTGCGCAATAATTTCTGGACACGGCTCTTAAATGCTTTGTCTTCAGAAATATTGATTTCTTTATCATCTTTAGGGTGTAGACACCCATCAATATCCGTTGTATCGCAATGATAAATGGTTGCTTTGCCGCCTTTGAGTAAAGCCGTTACGAGATTGTTGTTATCAATTAATGCCGGATAGGTTTGATGCTGAATGCTGCCATTATCTTTATATAGTATGACTGTGCCTGAAAATGACATGAACAGTTCAGCCAAATCCGTATCATTCTGTAAAAATGCTCTTTTTTGAATAGCACGCCAAACAATATTACCGTTATCAACTATTAAATCTTTATAACGGCTGTCTTTTTTACCACCCTCTAAAACTTTGTCCGTCTCGTTTTTGAAACCACAACCTTGCCGCGCTTGTGCCCAACTTGAAAAGTAATTATTGCTGGTACCAATGTCCTCACAAACACGTTGTTGTGCACCTCGCATTTTCGGCCACATTCCACCAACCAAGCTTTCTGCCATTTCACAAGAGTTGAGGTTCGCTTGATTAATTTTACTGGTGAAATCATTCCAGTATTTCATAACATTAGCCAATTCTGGGGTTGCGGTTTCTAAGGCCAATGTGAAAGCATAAGCTCCTGCGCTGTTTAATACGTTTTGCAGCACATTAACAATTTCAGCTTCATTAATTAATGAAAGACTTCCCGCATAGATATCAATCCCACCGCAACCGGAACGGTAACTTGGCAAATTCACTTGCATAATTTGCACATCACGGACTTGATTCCGCATACTGAGACTACCACCCGTGTAATATCCTGCTTGTTGATTGTGGTAGGCATTGGGTGCGGTTGTATTGGATGAATATCCTAATTTGTTAAAATAACTATCCAAATCATTATTAATATCAGCAAAAGCAGGCGAGACTATTCCAACTAAGAAGATGACTGCAATAAAGAAGATGTATTTGCTAATTTTCATTTCACATCTCCATCAAATTGCGTCGCTAAATCCAGTATTCTTCTTTTCAAATCGGCAATGCTAATCAAGCCATAAGTAATTGGAATGGCTTTATGCGTATAGGGATTTACAGCAAATAAAGCAGGCTCTACTTTGACTTGAAATGCTTCAGCCTGACCTTGATTAATACGAGAATTTGGAAATTCAGGGAGAGCAATGCCATCGGTAGTAATAGGAATCACCTTGATTCCATATTGATCAGCAAATTGTTTCACCGTAGGTGCAAATGCTCGACAGTAAGGACACGTACTACGATAAAAGAAAAATAAACCGCTCACTTGCGCGAGAGCATGAATCGCATCTTCTTCTTTTTTACGCAGACCATCTTCTTCAACCATCCGCGCATAATTATTAGTTGGGTGTTTGATGGCATAATTTAATTCAGGATTTTCAAGTAGAACCGCTTCCCAAACATGAGAAAATTTTCTTGCCTCCCCTGTGACTGTATTTTGCATGGCAATATAATTTTTAACATTCTCTTTAGTTGGATTTTTTCTTGCTGTGTAGAGTGCACGTAAGATTGATTTGTTTTCTGCGTTCATTTGATCAAGCGGATCAGATAACTCTTCATCATCATCTTTTTGATCAACTGGATTTTCATACCAATGCCAACCTTGTGGTTTCGAATCAAAATAATGGTCATTTGCATATGAATTTGTAATTTTTAAAGAAACCAACACAATCAATACAAACAAGATAAGAGGGTTATTTTTTATCATCATGTGATTTCCCCTCATCAATCAAATGTTTCATTTGATCTTGAATTCGTTGATTGAGTTTGGCCTGGTCTTCTATGCTTTGTTTTTTGGCAATATCATCATAAAAGTCTTTGAAATCGATCTGACTAAAATCAATTTTTTGTAGCTCTTCTGCTGTTAATCCTGAACAATCAGGTTCTTCAGCATCTCCAAAATGACGGCCTAATTGTTTTTCTCGACCCTGTTCTTGTACGATGCGGGCGAGTTTAGAAGGAAAAATACAATAAGATTTGATTTTTTTAGTACAGATTTCACCAACACAACCATCTTCATATCGTCCAACGTAGTGGGTCAAACCATTCTCTTTTGCATTACCAAGTTCTTTTTCTTCAGCGTTACAACTCATCAACTTGCTATCAATCAGCCAGCCTTCATCAGAACAGCAATAAGCAGCACCTAACATAAAATTGCGACACGATTTAGGTTTGCCTGTAAAAATAAAATGTTGATCAAATTGTTTGGCTGCATCCATCGAAGCAGAAAGTGCAGAAACTGCTTTTTGAAAATCAGCATCCGGTTGTTTTTGATGACTAACACAATCGCCATCTAGGCAATAACTTTGACCATTGCAAATAATCCCTGTATCTTGGCACTGCTTAATCGGACATCGATAAATACGTAGATAACTTGCACAACCACCATCTGTTTTTTCCTGACAAACAGAATTGATTTGCTCACATCCTTGATTACGTAAAGGGGAACAAGTTCCACCGCCTGCTCCACTGCCATTACAGAGATATCCCAATTCTTTTTCCCAGCAATCGCGAGTCACCGGAATATTTTGTATCACTCGAGTAGCAGTAGGTTGGACACATTGTTCTGATTGAAAAGTACAACTGCCTGAATTCGCAAGACCAAGACAACCATCTTCCCAGCGATCTTTTGGTTCATAGGTAATGACTGAAGACACCATATCTAATTTGATGACTTTACTATGCCCGCCTGTGATATGAACAGAGAGAACCATGCCATTGTCAAAAGAGGGATAACCAAAACCATCAATATTCGCATTGCCTTGTTGAGAGACAATCGTTCCATGCCATGTTTTACAATCAACGTTACCAGGCAATCTTCCATCAATCCTAAATCTTGCATCATGAGGCCCGGAAAAAATGACATTACCATTGATAATGTTCATAGAGATGCCAGCATAATTGTGATCGCTAACTGAAATACTAATACTGATGGGATAATGAGTGTCTTGCTGGTGCGGAATCAAATCGATGTTCAATGTTTTTTTGCAATATTGCAAAATACTTTCAGGTGCTTCCGTACATTGTTTTTCTTCGTATTGTGTCGTACAACTTTGTTGCTTTGTGCAATCCACATAATCATCGGAGATACCTTTCACAATATCATAAGCATGATCTTGAATTTTACTGATTCGACTAATTTCTTGTTGTAGAGCTTCTTTATCAATTTGTTTTTGGTTTTCATCTACTTTTTGGATTGCTTTTGCTGTGTCATTATTGACAGCTTGATCAATAGCATCTTGTTTTATGGTAGTGGAAGTTTGAGTCACACCTTCATAATAATGAGATTCACTGGGTGAATCCGTGTAGTTTTTAAAGGTGTTTTCTGCTTTGAATTGATTAAATACATTTTGTGCTTGTTGTTTATGAGATGATGCCGCATTTAAGCCTTGTTGAAAATATTGATCAAAATCATTTGATGCGGCATAAGCATAATGAGTGAATAAAAACCCAATGATCGTAACCCATCTCTGCCATTTATCCATGATGTTCCTCGTGTAAAATGGCAAGTGCTTTTTGGGCAATCTCAGACAAGTCATCGTTCTGACCAGCAATTTTTTGAAGCGCAAAAGAAAGTTCTACATCACCGTAAATCACATTGTAATTTTCAATACAAGATTGATTGGATAAACAGCCAGACTCTTTCCAAACCACAACAGCAGCCACCTGTTTAATCTGAAATCGCCTAAACAAAGTTGGATCAAGCTGCACACCACCATGATTATCGCGAGTGAGTGCGGCCATTTTTTGAATTGTTTCTTTAAATGAATTATGAATGAGTCCTCGAACAACAACCGGTGCTTGAATTAATTCTGCTTGTCTCATCCATTGTTTTAAGCTGGCATCGGGCATGGAAAATGACACGAAAACGATAATGGGAGACGAAAGATGTGGCCGCTCTTCTCCCTTCGTCTCTGCTAAAACACCAATGCTAAAAAAGCTTAAAACAAAAAAGACAATAAACTTAATCATGATTAACGCCCTGTTTAGTCGCTATAAGGCTTTGATCAATTTCTTCATAGGATGGGAGCATTTTCCCTGTGGTTTTAAAATAACGTTCTCTAGCCATTTCCCAATATTTCTTATTAAGTTCATCTCGTTCTTTTCTCCACGCAGATCGAATTTCATCGTGCTTTTTTTCTATCAAATCGAGTTCTTTATCACGAGCATTATTGATTTCATTCATGGACGCATTCTTTTCTAGTTCTTGATAGGATGGTAGAGCCACTCCGTTTTTTGAAAAAAATGCTTTTTGTATTCTTTGCCAGTAGCTCTCTTCTTCTTTGTGGTCAATCGCTGCTCTCTGATTATTTTTCTGCTGTACTTGCTCAGAAAACTGTTTGCCATTGTTTAAATAATTGAGCGTTTGATTCATCGATTTATCAACATAGTCATGGAAGTTTTTCGTTCTCTCATCCATTTCTTTTTGCATCGCTTGTTGTTTTTTAAAGTTGTCTTCGATGATGTTGTGTATTCTGTTTTGATCTTGATCAAATTGCGTTACAAATTGTGAGTACGTATTTTTGAATGCACGAACGAATTCAAAGAAAAATATCTCGCGCAGAATCCAGCCTGCAAAGAAACATCCCAAGATAATGACGATCACTTTTTTCCAGTTTAACCGATTAATAAATTGATCAAAGTCCATAGTGGTTCTCCTTAAAGTTAAAATTAGCCGCTGCAACAATTTCTTTTACGCCACACTAAATAGCCAAAATCTTCTCCTGTGAAGGGATACTCATGCCCTGCTCCCCATGTCATTGTCGTTGCACCAAAAGGATGACAACCTCCGCTTCCAGTTGTCGGCACAGGATTCACCATTTGATAGCGATAACGAGATTTAGGCATAAAAGGAGATGGATACATTTGACAAAGTGCAGGCCCATCAACGCCGGCACTTTCCCATAGCAACCCTTCGCGATGCATTTTGAAAGCCATGCGTTCTGTCAATAATGTGCTAGCTTGCACACCACCCACATGCTCTTGCACATGGCCTGTCATGGGATAAAGACTGCCTTGTGCCCCGCCGCACCAAAATAAAAAATCAATCGGGCCACGGGTTGATGCAGCAAGGCTATCAGCTGCACAAGCTGCTTGAGCAATAGGATTACCAAATAAAATAGCTTCGGGATTTAAGATAAAGCCCCACTCATCATTGCGCCAAGTCGGGTCAAGTTCTGTTAGATAAGCAATGTCTAAGTCACCTGTTTCAAGGCACAAACCATCGGCAATAATTTTCAGCCAAAATAGTAATGGGTAGCGATACCAATGCACATGATAAAAACTATTGTTATGATCACTGTTCGCTGTTTCTTGACTGCCTGTTCCAAACGATGCGCCCATATTGAGTTGTAACCCACCGAGATTGACCAAACAAAATGGAAGACGTGTCACATCTACCAATGCCATTGGTTCCCAGAAACCAAGACTGATTCCCACTCGCGGAAAAGGCGTATTACAATAACAAACGGGGCTCGATGGATTGGATGAATTGTCCGGCGTGCTTCCAGAAAAAACAGAAACGTTGCCAATGGTTATCGGAAATAAACAACTCCAACAGACATCGGTAATCGGATTAACAAATGAACCATGACAGAGTTCACCGGCATAAAGCGAAGATACAAAAAAAATACTTGTAATAAAGATAATCAATTTTTTCATGGCAACATCTCCTCAATCGTGAGATGTAGTCCTTCCTGGTAGACCAAAGTAGGTACATGTTTGATATGAAACCGCGAAGTTAGCCTACCTTCTTGGTCAAAATAAATCGGCGTTGCTAATATTTTTTCTTGAGATGAAATGGAACCATTGACTAAAACAAATTTAATTTTTCCAGCATATTGTCGATTAATTTTCTTTGCCCATTTCACTTCTTCTTCATCATTAGCATCGTAAAAAGCAAGTGCTGTATGTAATGTCACCATTGTTAGTGGATTAACTCTTGTGCCTGCTTTTGCAAACGCATTCCCCTGAGCATCATGTAAGTCATAAGGAACAATAATCGATGGGTCATAAGTCCAAGACCGTGGCGAAGTTGTTTTTTTAATATAGTCAAGCGGTGTAGGACGATCGATATGCTGACTAACCCGTGATTGAATGTCTTTATTGAGACGTTGCCATTCACCATTTTTTTGCATTGTTGTGATACGTCTTTCGATGAAAGACAACAAATCTTCTTCTTGAATAAAATATGTTTGCCCTACTGATCCCAAATCTTTTGCAAAAAGATTAACGCTCATCATCATAAAGAAAAATAAACAACTTGTTATTAATCTATTTTTCATTCGGAACATTCTCATCGTTTATCCATTATTTCTTTCATGATGACAGAGGTATAATCATGACAACCTGCAATCACTGCTTCCGTTGGTATTAGAACAAGATTGTATCTACGTGAAAATTCTTTTAACGTTTCTTCAATATTTTTGCCAAATGCTCTGGTTTCATTTTTTAATGCTTCCTCAGAAATATCTTTTTTTGCCTTCGTTTGACTGAATTGTCTGATGATTTGATTAATATTGACTGTCGCTATTTCTTTCTGGTTCGGATGAATCGAATCTACAATAAATGTAATGAACATCGCTCCTAACATGCCGAACAAGAATGAATACGCATGATTAAAAGTAAAAAATGAAAACCATTTATTAAAATTCAAATTAACTTGCATCTTTAAATTTCCTTGCCACTATTTCAATCGATTCATGTAATGAATACTTTTGTGCTTGTAGCGATTTCACCGCATCAACTTCTTCGCCTTTAGATGAACTTAAAATGCGAAAATAATGATCAAAAATGATGCGGTGTACTGATAGTCCAGATGGGCTTTTAATAATACATTCTGAATACTCATCTGTTTTTCGTAATGACTTAAACAAACGTTCGCTCATGGGATTTAGAGCGAAACGTTCATTTTTTACTAATTGATCAATGGTTGATTCATCTTGACCAAGCACAATTTTATAATCTGAATTTTCAAATACAGCGATGGTGGTATTATTTTTAAAAAAATCATTAACTGATTGCGCAATAGATACCAAACTTCCAGTAAAACGGCGGACGGTACGAGCAAATGTATTAATAAATTCACTCATGCCATCACTTTGGCCGTCAAAATGCTGCCAGAATTCATCTAATATCAGGGTCTTTTTAATGGTGCGTTCACTTAAGTACATGACTTGGTTGATTTGGAACATCAACACCATCATGACAATACGTCTTAAATCTTTTCTACTGTTGAGATTTTGTAATTCGAGTACCACAAATTGATTAGATAAATCAATATTGGATTGTCCTTCAAAATACCGTCCATACATGCCATCTTTTGTGTAACTATAAAGAAGGAGTGCTAGGTTTTTGCAGACAGGTGAATCTTGAGACGATAACCAAGTAGCAACCGTCGAGATGGTGGCATCATTGCTTTTTTGCAGCCATGCTTCTTTGATCGCTTGTTCTAAATAGACATTTTCTTCATCACTTACATGACTAGTAGGACGTGCCATGGCAGCAAGCAATGGTTTTAATAATTCAAGTGCTTCATCAAATTTACTGATATATGTAAAAGGATTAATACAGATATCAATATCCGGATTAAATTCTATAAAGGTGCCATCCAATAATTTACAAAGCTTTTCATATGAATGTCCAATATCAATGACCCATACTTTGTTTCCTGAACCTCTTAATCCAAATATATATTCCTGAGCAAATGTGGACTTGCCCTTGCCGGACGCCGCAGCAATTAATGTATTGTAATTCCCAGTCTGATTATCAAATGGCGAGAAAGTACAAATCTGCCCTCGCCGTCCAGGTAAAATTAAAGTAGGCGTGCGTGTTCCATTCCATTCACCGATCACTGGCGCGATGTTAGCTGCATTAAACGCGGTAATTGTTTTTAATCGACCAAAAAATTTCATGTCTTCATACATGCCTTCCGACATTCTCATGGGCAAAGCAGAGAGTAATGATTGAAATTGTAAATATAAGTTTTTCTTCAACTCCCAGCCGTTTGAGCGATATAAATCTCTGACTTTACGCTCGGCAAAATCTGCCTCCGTTGTCTTAGCAAAAAGTATGATTTGGTAATGGGTATGGACTAATCGATCGCCTTGGTCTATGCGGTCTTGGACATGTTGTAATTCTTGGTACTTTTTAGGCAATAATCGGCTTAAGGTAGATTGCTTGCTTTTAGCCGATTGCTCCGTATTGATGGATTTTGCGGTATTAAAAATAGAAGTGGTTTCTGAATGTTTTGATCGAATTGAAAATGAAATTAAAAAAGGGCAAGGAATTTGCAAAGAAGTATTATAGAGTTTGCCTATAGCATCTTCCATTTCCCATAAAGCAGATTTTTCTGGATAATCCTTTACCGTTAAAGCCCTAACATCAAAATCTTCTTCTTCATTTTCTATCCTCAGACAATTCTTGTAAACCCGCATCGCATATTCTGTGTCGATCATTTGTGTTGATAATGAATCAAATTTATTCCACCGCTCGCGTGCTGGATAAACATGAGATGAACAATGCAAAATATCTTTTACAACACATTTTAACTTACGCGCATCCATAGAACGTGTTTCAATATTAATAGATTGCAAAGAACTGGATAAATCATCACGCAGCTTCATTAATTCTTTAGATAAGTCTTGGTCTTTTTTTGCTGGCATAGATACCGAAAAGAAAAGCCGGAAATCGCGCAGTAAAAATATGCCTTGTGATATGAGGCTTTGATGAACCCCTTTTTTTAAATAATCCGTGCGCTTTTTCGCAAGCCATTCATAAATTTCACCCGATCCAGCGCGCTGTTGTTCAAACTGGTCTAAGATGTCGCCAATTTTATCAGATCCCCATAGAAGAATTTGTAAATCTGCTTTTTTAGGCAGCACATCAATCAGGACACTGGTAAAGATATTCGCAGTTTCTTCCCCTGCTCCAGTCAATACAGTTGCTTCCAATACAAATCCCTGGCTTTTTTTATTATGAAAAATCCGCATTTCAGGATCATAGGTTTCATAATGCAAGATGTGATTGAGTGATGCGTAATCAAATGTCTTTTGAAAGCGACGCATGTCCGCATCATGAGGTGGCATACCAAACGATACTTTTTCGCCCATCCATGTTGCTGCTTTCTCGCCCCATTCGCGCACTTGATCAAACATGGTTTATTCATCCTCTGCGTTAATTTCTTTTAACGGCGTGCCTATCCAATGCCCTGGTTTGACAACAGTATAAATATCGCTTTCTTGATGATAGTTGCCTTGTTTATCTTCAAAAGGTGCGACCCACACACGTTGTACCGTTTCACCATAGCGAAGTGGTTCACCCCTTGCTAAATAGTGATATCTGCCTATACTTGAGTCTTTATAAATAGGCATTGCTGGCATTTTGTTATTAGGAGTAGAAATCGATTTCGTATGACCAATCTCACCACGATCAACGCGAGCATTAATACTGCTGATACTTTCGCAGCGAATACCAGGTTTCATGGGGCAATCAAATTGCGAATTCATTTCGGAACAACCAAAAAGGACAATGCTCATTGGTAATATACAAATTATTTTTTTCATTATGCTGTGCCTCATGAATTGGAACCTCCCGTCACTCTAAAACCCAACTGTTTGCTATTTTCTTGTATTTTTCGCACTTG
>Ga0207078_1026_pt1 | contig 36136 bp, 23 predicted proteins | sample Alteio_BWMinHeat_60_FD_153579 | JGI IMG/M metagenome (GOLD analysis project Ga0207078, IMG submission 153579) | Enriched cells from forest soil in Barre Woods Harvard Forest LTER site, Petersham, Massachusetts, United States -... | ecosystem: Environmental > Terrestrial > Soil > Temperate forest >... | reverse complement strand
GTCAAGAGTAAAGAAAAAATCGGAAGAATCTAATACCAACAGCCAGGATGACATTAAAAAGTTGCTTTATCTCTCATGGGGCGAAGCTGAGCTACTGTTAGGGGTCGAATGCAATGACTACAATCTTATAACTAAAGCCAACAAGAAATTTAAACTTGTCATAACAAACCTTTGTACAGACCCCTATGCCTGGTATATGTACGCCAAAAGTTATGTAGAAATTGGGTCTTATTTCAACTCCGCCGATTATTTTACCTCTGCAATTGAGGCTTTCCAGAAAGGGTTGGAACTCGATCCTATAAATATAAACCTGTTGCAGGGATTGGCATCGACATTTCTTGCAATGGGAACTCTTGTGCAAAATCCAAAAATGTTTGTCCGGGCTATCATCAAATATACGACAATTGTAAAAAATCATCAATACATCACACCAGATATTCTTGGAGAGTGGGGAGTCGCCTTATTCAGGTTAGCAGAACATACCGGCGATGAAAAACAATTTCAAATTGCGGTAAATAAACTTCTTGAAGCCATTCAAGGGTGTCAAGTTAAGTCTGCCAATAAATCCAGACAGCCGGAATGGTCCTACTACTGCGGACGTGCGTTTATGTGCCTTGGAGATTTAACTGAAGATCCTGTCCACTATGAACATGCTGCCCGTATATTCATCGAAGCATTGCTGACAGATGGATCCTTATTAAACGTACGATATCATTTGGCAGGTACCCTGTTGGCATTGGGTGAACTTCGACACTGCACAGAATATCTGTATGCTGCAATAGAGCATTTTGAAATTCTCGTTGCGGAAGATCCTGAAGATGATGCATCATGGGATGGGTTTGGGCTGGCCATTGTCAACATCGTCCAAATTCTACGATCCTCTACAATTGAGGCTAATGACTTTACCATGATCGAAGAGGCCGAATACAAATTTATGCAGGCCATAGCCCTTGGTAATCACAGGGCTATCTATCACCTGGCCTGTACTCAGGCCATGAAAAAGAATTTCACCTCGTGCATCCACTATCTAAAGTATGCACAAGAAAAGCAAGCGCTGCCCCCCATTGGTGATGTTATGTGCGACGAGTGGCTGATCAATATCCATGACGAACCCGTTTTCCGGGAATTCCTTCTTCAGCTGATCGACAGGCATTCTGATTTGGTTTAAGAGCCTGTTCAAAATCTTTCTAATTTTTAAATATTCTACCACAGAGCCCACAGAACACACAGAGGGGTGTGTTTTTACTCCAGGGCACAGGAAATTAGAACGAATTTTTGAATTTCTCTCGAACAAGAAAACTCTAAACAAGTCTTGATCTTAATCTTGATCATGATCATAATCTTGCTTTTCTTCAATTTTTCTCTAGTGCGCTGCTTGCCTAGATGTTCTTGTGGCCAAGAAGAAGGTTGATGGAGAAAAAGTAAAAATAAGCAAATTACAACTGTATCAGATTGTTTCGATGTTGATTGGATTGATCCAACTAGAGAGCGAAATGTGTGAAGAGCTAGATTAAGATCATGATCAAGATCGAGATCAGGATTGGCTTAGAGCCCTCTTGGTTGAGAGAAATTCAAAAATTCGTTCTAATTTCCTGTGCCCTAGTTTTCACTCTGTGTGTTCTGTGGGCTCTGTGGTAGTTTTAATGATGAATGCACGACGAACCCGTTTTCCGGGAATTCCTTCTTCAGCTGATCGACAGGCATTCTGATTTGGTTTAAGAACCTTACAACCCAAAGGGATATTCAAACATGCACATGATGGCATTGACATTTTGCGGACAATTCTTGGCAAAACAACGGTAGCTATAGGACAGTTCTACATTCAAGCCGATATCAAAAAGATAACGATAGCTTAAGCCTAAATCGATTGACTGATGATGGATATTTCCATATCCCCGAAAGTGACCGGGATGCAAAGATTTTGGGCCAAATCCCCATAGACCATTGAGAAAAAGCTGGAATTGATGATTATTCCACCAGTTATGGCTCCAAACTGTTTGACTGCGCAGCCATGGATAGCCGATATCAGCTACGCCGCAACCGAGCATACAAAAAAAACGCGAAACCCAAAATTCACTGATACTTTTTTCCTTGCCGAAACTTAAGTGGACCTCGCCTTGAATCCCTCCATGATAGTATGCAGAGAGATTTCTTAAACCAGGCTTAAAAACTTGCGAAACCGTTATTCCGGTCGAGAAGGAAACCGGATCCCCCAGTATGTCGTTAAACCACTTTTTCCTACCCGTCAATAAAATGGCGTTCCATCCAATTGTCTTCCCTTTTGCTTTTCCGCCAATAAAATCTAGTTCTACCGCATAATTTTCTTCGGGTACCCCGCTAACGCCTAGTTCATAAAAAGTATCGCAAGAAGACCGATGAAAACTGCCATCTTTGACGGCAATGGAATCATAGATATCTGCCGAAAAGGCGCCATGGACATGAACCTCATATAAAGACCCGTACCAGGGATCATATTCTATTGCAATCAGAGTATTGCCAAGTATACACAGAAAAAGAAAACAGGTGATTACATATTGCATCAGACCTCTATTTTACAAATCCTTTTGCGGACAATTCTCGTTCCGCTTCGATTGCAGCCATGCAGCCAGATCCGGCAGCAGTCACTGCCTGGCGATAAACATGATCCTGAGCATCTCCTGCTGCATATACCAAACTGACCGAAGTCTGCGATGTCCCGGGTACCACTTTGATATATTGATTATCGTGCAATTCGATCTGCCCTTTGAGAAATTTAGTGTTTGGAGTGTGTCCGACAGCAAAAAAGACTCCGCCTGCGGGATGTGTTGTTTCCACTTTCGTTTTTACATTTTTAATGACCACTTCGCGAACAAGGGTATCACCAGTCACTCTGACCATTTCGCTATCCCATAAAATCTTTATTTTTGGATGATTTAATGCTCTTTGCTGCATAATTTTTGAGGCCCTCAAGGCGTCTCTTCGATGTACCATGTATACGATATTTGCAAATTTCGTCAAAAATGTCGCCTCCTCGACAGCTGAGTCCCCCCCTCCAATGACAAAAAGATCGCGGCCCCGGAAAATAGGCATTGCCCCATCGCAAACAGCGCAGGCAGTGACTCCCTTTTGCCAAAATTCATTATCCCTTGTACCTGGAATGTCCAGGCGATTAGCGGTGGCCCCTGTGCTGATAATCACGGACAGAGCTTCATGGGCATGATTTTTTCCTTTAATCACAAAGGGATGTACAGAAAAATCGACTTCCTCAACATCGTCTTGCAGCATAACCGTACCAAAACGAATGGCCTGTTTTCTAAAATTGTCTACTAACTCAGGTCCGCTGATCCCTTCGGGAAAACCTGGATAATTTTCCACATCAGTGGTCGTCATTAACTGTCCGCCGCTCGGACCGCTAAAAAATCCTTCGTAAAGTATAGGCTTTAGATTAGCTCTTGCGGCATAAATGGCCGCTGTATAGCCGGCAGGTCCGGATCCGATAATGACTAAGTTTGCTTTTTCTCGTGGATTTGCTTGTTCTGGTGGGGCCATTTTTGTTCTCACTTATGTTTAGTTTTAAAACCAAAATTCTACCTGAAAAAATAGGAAACGTACAAGAAAAAAGAACCATCTTGACTTTGCCATGAAAATAATATATAATGCTTTCTATTAATTATGAGATTATATGAATAATAGTTCCATTATCGATTCCATTAACTATTCAAATAAACCTCTTATTCTTTCCATGGCAGATCATTGTTTATCGCCTTTAAGGATTGTCTGTAATAAGCAGGTTATTGACCCGGAAAGGACTACAAAGGGGAAGACCTATCATATCGGACTAAGAGTGATTGCCGCTTTAGCGATGGTGCTAGCTTTCCCTGTAACTTTGCCTGTCACCTTAGCTGCCTTAGCGATAAAGTGGTGGAAAAAAGAAGAATGGCAATCGGCGCTTAAGCGTAACTCCAAATCTATGGAGCCAAAACCCAAAAGTCAAGAGGAAGCAACCCCTAAAGGAACTCAAAAAGGCACTTCCCTTCCCGATAAGCCGGAAGAATTTGCAGAATGTATTGAGAAAGAATTAACCTGTTGTAAACATTTAGACCCGAAATTGTCTGCCCCCACTCCCGGATCCTGGAGAGCCTTTGGTAAAGAACATAATGAAAAGAATCAACTCTTTGGAGATTATACTGCTCGCATAACAGAAAATTGTGCTGCGCAATCTACAGATTGGCCGGATCATCGTCCTCTTCATATTCAAAAACTGGGAAGCTTTAGCGATACCGATTTAAAAATCATTGGAATCACATGTGATTATCTGCAAATTTTTCATAATGTTTCCATTAATTTAAGTAATACTAATTTGACAATGGAACAATTAAAAGATACCTTTTTGGAAAAGCTCGAGACCGATAAAAAAAATTGTCGAACACAGGAAGAAGCAGAGAAGGCAAAAAATCGGCATAACTACTACACCCAATTCCTAATGAAGGATTCTTTCCCAAGAGAAGACGGACAATATGGAGCAGATGTGGCCTGTGAATTAATGCGTAATGTCCTTTTACCTGAAGTAGAAAATGATTCGGAGAAAAATGGACAAATATTGGCATTTACAAACAAAGATCTGTTCACAAGACAGCTAAGAAATTTTGTTTTTGGTTGCGGTTCTTCAGATACGGGAATTTGGTCAAATTGCCGATTCGGGGACCCAACCTTAGGTACTAAAGCTTTTCAAACATGCCTCTTGAGGATGATGAAGATTACCACTCATGAATTTGGTCATATGCGCGGTCTTCCCCATTGCACTGATTATGAATGCAATATAGGAGGCTACATGAACTTAACCGAATTGGATGATCGCCCCCTCCTTTTTTGCCTCCAGGATATGGCAAAAATTTGTTATCTGACTCATACCAGCTTATTAGAGCAACATCAAAAAATACTGAATTTCTTCCAGAAGTTTAATACAACATATCAATTGGAGTGTGATTTCTCGAAAGAAATTCAGGTTTTAAAAAATCGCATTTCTGTCTTAAGTTCGTGCGCGTTCACTGGTAGCTAATTTCTTAATTTATCCCGATTAAGATGACATTTAATGAAAATTCTGGTATAAGGAAGCTCTTACCCTCAAAACTGGAAAGAGCTATATGCAACCGCAAAAATCCCATGTAAAAACATTGACAGCACACTGTATCAATTGCTTTTTTATTGCCGTTGGGGCTTTCTTTGCGGCATTTTCCATCGCTTACTTTCTGACGCCAAACAAGCTCATTGACGGCGGCGTCGTTGGATTGGCCATGATTTTAGCAAGAGTCTTCGGACAAAGCTATCTGCCTGTCTCCTTTCTTTTACTGACGCTTCCCTTTCTGATCCTGGCCTACCGCTTTATTGGAAAGATATTTCTCATGCATATGTTATTTGCCGTTGTTGTCTTCGAAGCCTCGCTCACCTACTTTAATCATTTCCTGCATACCGGGTTTCAGGGTGAAGTGCTGGAGGTTGTCGTCATTGGAGGAGCAATTTTGGGCGTTGGATGCGGCCTGATCATCCGATATGGGGGCTGCATCGATGGCACTGAGATTTTAGGAATAATCATCAACCGAAAGCTTGGATTTACTGTAGGGCAGGTTGTTCTTGCGTGCAACATTATTGTCTTTGGTACCGCGGGTTTAGTGTTTCAGGATTGGCATCCCCCCCTTCTTTCACTGATCATGTATGCTGTCGTAATTAAAATTATGGATGCTGTCATTGTTGGACTGGATGAAACAAAATCGGTGATCATTATTTCCTCCCATTCTAAGAAAATCGCCGAGGAAATCATTTATAAACTGGGACTTGGGTTGACGATCATGTATGGCAGAGGGGGATTTTCCGGCGAAGCGCGCGAGATTCTCTATGTTATTGCTGAAAGGCTCCAACTTTCTGAACTTAAAGAGCTCGTTCACCGGGAAGATCCCTTAGCCTTTATCGCTATAGAAAACTTGCATGAAGTCGCCAATGGCAATCAGGAAATCAGAAAGTCGACCAACGGTAAAAAGCGGATGAATATATTGTTCTCCCATCTTTTGAAAAACAAATGACTGACCTAGAATTCTCACTTGCTGAATTGCGTGCGAAAGCAATCGAACTTGGGTTTGATGACATCGGAATCACCTCGGCACTCATTCCCGAAGAAGACAAACGCGCATACGAAACATGGATCGCCAATGGATATGCAGGCGACATGACCTATATGCAAAATAACATGCGCTGCAATCCGCAATCCTTGCTTGAGAACGCCGTCTCAGCGATTATTTTCGTCTCATCCTATAAACAGCCATCTGAAACTTATCCAGAAGAAAGCGGCATGATTGCCTCTTATGCCAGAGGCAAAGATTATCATAACGTTCATCGCAAACGCTTAAAAAAATTCATTGCATGGATGGAGGAAAAATCGGGTCAAACCAATATTGCCAAAGGATTTAGCGACTCGGCCCCCCTTCTTGAAAAAGCTTTAGCTGTGAAGGCTGGCCTCGGGTGGTTTGGGAAAAACACGCTGCTGATCCATCGCCGTTTTGGCACCTTTACACTCCTTTCCGGCCTTCTCACTACCCTTACATTGCCATTTACAGATTCCTCCCTGGAGATCCGCCTGCCAAGGTGCGGAAGCTGCACCCGCTGTCTCGATGCTTGTCCAACAGGGGCTTTTGCTAATCCCTATGAGCTCGATGCAACAAAATGTCTTTCTTATCATCTGATCGAATCGAAAAAAGAAATTCCGGAGGAGATCAGAAAAAAAAATCCCGGTTACCTCTTCGGTTGCGATATCTGTCAAAATGTGTGTCCGCATAATGTGCGGCCAAAACCTTCCAAAACGGAAGAATTTCAACCATCAGCCGGAATGGGCCACTATCTTGACATTAATATGATCAATGAAATAATGAAACATCCGGAGAGTTTATATGGGACTTCGCTCCAAAGAAAAAAGGCTTCCGGAATTTTTGCCAATTATCTTTCCTTAAATTTTGTCCGGGGGAATAAACTTGTTCGAGGGAATAAAAATGACTGATATCAATCCTGAACTTGAATCGCAAATGCCAAGCGCCGATGCCTGGCGCGTTTTTCGCATCATCTCTGAGTTTGTCGATGGTTTTGAAAATATGACAAATATCGGCCCGTCTGTTTCCATATTTGGTTCTGCAAGGCTTCCGCCGGCTTCTGTCTACTATAACCTTGCCATCGATGTCTCCCAACATATAGCAAGACGAGGATTTGCCATCATTACCGGCGGGGGGCCAGGGATCATGGAAGCTGCCAATAAGGGAGCCCAGTCAGTCTCAGGACATTCGTGCGGGCTTAGCATCGATCTTCCCATGGAATCTGCATCCAACCAGTTCATCGATCCAAAGTACAATCTGCACTTCAGGTACTTTTTTGTACGAAAGGTCATGTTCATCCGTTACGCCCAAGGATATGTCTTTCTTCCCGGCGGTGTTGGGACCCTCGATGAATTATTTGAAGCGCTGACATTGATCCAGACAAAAAAAATCCTTCCCTTCCCCATTTATATGATGGGCAAATCGCATTGGGAGGGACTGATGGATTGGATGAAGGAGTCATTGCTTAAATCAGGGTGCATATCCGAAGAAGATATCGAACGCATTCATATCACTGATGACCCCGAAGAAGTCGCCAATGGGATTGAACGCCATTACCAGCGTCATCGCACTAAACGCAATTTCTAGCGGAATTAAGTGTTATAAATATCTATGATAATATTAATTTTTGTGATATAATCAAAACAAATTAACTAATTATTACAAAGCAATATAATCATGCGCGTTTTTAAAGATCCATCAGATGCTGCAAGCCATGGTTGGACACCGACTACACAATTTTCTGTGCAATCGGAGGTCAAAGATCCCAAAAGAAAATACAAGGCAACCGCTCATCATCAGATGGGACGCTTGCAGTATGTTTTTCAAGCATTGTTTGTCAAAGTCATTTCTTTTATCACCCGTGGGGCCGCCCTCAAAAACAAAAAAATTGCCCACTGGAACGAAGAGATCCACAAAAAAGAGATCATTTCCGAAATATACTGTGCAGCAATAGGGGAAAATACACCGACTAAAGGCTTTAGCAAAGACGATACCGCCCTTGACCTGAGTCAAAAAACGACACCGACACCCTCACAGAGAGAAACCTCTAAACCAACTTCTGAGTCGCAAACTCCACCTCTCGTGCCCGCTCAACCAGAAATGCCAAAGAAAGTTGACATCTCCCAAGAAGCCATGAAGAAAGTGCTCGATCCAATCTGGGAATTGGTCCAAAAAAAACAATACAAGGAAGCCTACGATCTCATTGCGGAACAACAAAAGGTTTATTCTTCCTCTAATGAAGTGAATAGACTCTTGAACTCAGTGAAAGCATATATTACAGCAAAAGAGAATTGCGAACGGGCTATTCTTTTGACCAGTCAAAAACAATTTAATGAAGCTTTTCAACTCATCAAAAAAGTACTCGATGAACGAGATCCTGCATCTGCCAAAAAAGAAGATGTACAAAAATTCATACATGAAGCCGTTTTGGCTTTAATTGCAGAAGGGCAATTAGAATTAGCTCTTCAATTGGCATCTGAATTGCCTGTAAGCAAGTTTAAAGATGAAATACTAAAAAACGCTTTTTACCGGGCAATTAAGGCCAACACGCCTCAAACTGTTGCTGCAATACTGGATGAAACATTTTTCTCTAAAGAGTTAGAAAAGACCTTGACAGAGGAAGCTCATCAAAAACTGCCTAAACCTGAGCCTTCTCCTAAGCCAACTGCTCTTCCTCCTAAGCCAAAGCCTGAACCAGCTTCTTCTTCAGTGCCGCCTCCACCTCCTAAGCCTTCTCCTAAACCCACTAGTCCTCCTTCTCCAACCCCTCAGTCTTTTTTTGTACCTCCAGTCTTTTCTGTGCCGCTTCCTCCTGCGAAACTGATTTACTCGATGTCCTCGGGGACAACAACTCCGAGCTTATTCTTAATTAAACAGCTTACCGCCAGCCACATTGAGGGACAATTGATGGATCAGGCGCAACCTGGCACACAAATCAATGGGTTTGATCAATTTTGGGAATTACTCCAGCAAAAAAAATATTCTGAAGCAAGAGAAATGAGCGAACAACTTTCTGACCTTGGGGCTCGCTCTGTTTTCCAGGAATTTATCGCCATAAACGAACACTATGATCGCGTTCTCCAATTGATCACTCAAGCAAAATTTGAGGACGCTCTCTCCATAATGGGTAAATTTACGACAAAAGAACAATTATCATGGCGTGATCAGGAAGCTTTTCAAGCGTTAATCAAGGCTGATCAACTGGAGCTTGCAGTACCATTGATCAGACAATCGCCTGCGAGTGCATTAAAAGATAAATCGGTAAAGATAGCTCTTGAAAAAGCAATCGATAAAAGATTGCTCAAAACGGCAATTGCGATGATCAATGAACCTTTCCATCATTCACCTTTAAAAGATGATATGTTAAAAGATGCTTTTCTTAGAGCGATCAATAACCACTTTGTAGAAGTCCTCAATCTGATACTTACTCAGCCTATAGATAAACCGAGAAAGGAAAACATGTTAGAAAAGGGTCTTGATGCTGCGATCGAGAAAAAATTTAGCGAGGCAGTAGTTGCCATAATTGCCCAACCCTTTGATGCCATCAAAAGAAATATCATGTTAACAAAAGCTCTCAAAAAAGCCATGGGTCTCCAATTCAATGAAGCTGTTGTTGCTATATTTAAGCAGTCTTTTGATATGGGATATGAAAGGAATGCGGTATTAAAAGAAGCCCTTGAAATGGCCATAGATATTAAAAATGATGAGACCTTGAACTTTATTCTCGGTCAACCATTTGGTGCAAATAGTGCTCTTTCCCCTCTTGCAGGATCAAAAAACGACATATTAGCTAGTGTACTTAACCAGGCAATCGATAAAAAATTTGGGGCCGGGGTCATTGCTATCCTTAAACAACCTTTTGATGTTGCACCTGCAGCCCTCAAGTCCATGTCCACGTCCATGCTCACTATAACAGTCGATAAAAACAACGTCCTAAAAGAAGCCTTCAACAAGTTGACGCGGCAACAAGCGTCCTGGCCCCCTGCAGATTATTATCAAGTAATGGCTGTTTTTCTGGGGCAACCCTTTACAAATGATGCGGACAGGATTGCAGCAGTAGGACAATTTGCCAAATCGCTTGGGCTTTCTGTATCACCTTCAGAAAGCGATAATCGCCAAGCCGTAAAAGCACATCTATTATCATTAGGTTACAGCCAGGCTGCAGAACAAATCGGCTCGTACAAACCTTAATACAGTTTCAAAACATCCAAAAAAAAAGAAGAACCGCTTCCGCGGTTCTTCTTTTTCCCTTGTTACCCGTAGCTGCAGCAGCATTCGCTAATGCTCGGCTGCTTTGCTACGGGCTACAAAAAGAGATCCAGCTAACGCTGGATTCTGCAGTATCTAAGACCTGCATAATCATAACCGCAATCTTCGCTTTACCCGTAACTGCAGCTGTCCTCGCTAATGCTCGGCAGCTTTGCTACGGGTAACAAAAGAAAAAGGACTAACCGCGGAGCGGTTCTTCTTTTTGTAGCCCGTAGCAAAGCTGCCCGAGCTTTAGCGAGGACAGCTGCAGTTACGGGACGTTAGCGTAGACTGCTGTAGCTACGGGTGGCTACGGGTAACTACGGGTAGCTACAGATCAATGCGTGAGAGCATGAAGGATAGCCAGCATTAATAATGCCACGATATTTGTGATCTTGATCATGGGGTTGATCGCAGGGCCGGCTGTATCTTTGTATGGATCGCCGACGGTATCGCCGGTAACGGCAGCATGGTGAGCATCTGACCCTTTTCCACCGTGACTTCCCTCTTCGATCAATTTTTTAGCATTGTCCCAAGCTCCGCCTCCCGATGTCATAGACAGTCCCACAAACAGCCCTGTCACAACGACACCAAGCAGCATAGAACCGACAGCCACAAATGCCTGGGACTGCCCGACAAAGAAATTGATCAGCAAATAAAGAACGATGGGGGCTAAAACAGGAAGCAAAGAAGGAAGGATCATCTCTTTAATCGCGGCTTTAGTTAAGAGATCAACTGCTTTTGCGTAATTAGGACGTCCAGTTCCTTCCATAATTCCGGGAATCTCTTTGAACTGGCGACGAACTTCCACAACGACGGAACCTGCAGCCCGGCCAACGGCCATCATGCTCATTGCTCCAAACAAATAGGGCAAAGCTCCGCCAATAAACAATCCGATGACAACATAAGCGTTCTCTAAAGAAAAGTCACACTGGCTGGCACCAAAATAATGGCGCAAGTCCTCAATAAATGCGGAGAAAAGAACTAAGGAAGCAAAGCCGGCTGAGCCGATCGCATACCCTTTTGTAACAGCCTTAGTGGTATTACCAACAGCATCTAATGCATCTGTCGTCTTGCGGACTGCAGCTGGCATATTGGACATCTCTGCAATACCACCGGCATTGTCGGTCACTGGACCGTAAGCATCCAACGCGATGATCATGCCGGCCAAAGCCAGCATAGATGTAGCAGCAATGGCGATCCCAAAAAGATGTGCATTAGTGTAGGCAACAAGGATGCCAATGCAAATAACAATCACCGGTAGCGCCGTAGCCTCCATGGAAACAGCCAGCCCCTGGATAATATTCGTTCCATGACCGGTTGTCGATGCCTGAGCAATGCTTATTACAGGACGATGCCTTGTCAAAGTATAGTATTCTGTAATCCACATCAATAAACCAGTGACAACCAGGCCGGTTAAACAGCACCAAAGTAAATTGACGCCGGTGAAGGCAACTTTATTGACAACAAAAGTTTCATCGAACCCCAGCATCGATTTGGTGACAAAGACGATGGCAATGGCAGATAGCACAGCTGTCACAAGGAATCCCTTATAAAGGGCTTTCATAATGTTCTGAGATTTACCCAGACGAACAAAAAATGTCCCAATAATTGATGCAAGCACACATACAGCGCAAATCACCAACGGATAGAGCATCATGATGCCAAGCACTCTTCCGGTAAAATAAATACCGGCCATCACCATGGTACCGACAATTGTCACAACGTATGTTTCGAAAAGGTCAGCCGCCATCCCTGCACAATCGCCGACATTATCGCCGACATTATCTGCTATCACAGCCGGATTTCGAGGATCGTCCTCTGGAATACCCGCTTCTATTTTGCCGACGAGATCTGCACCGACATCGGCACCTTTAGTAAAAATACCGCCACCCAATCTTGCAAAGATCGATATTAAAGAAGCGCCAAACCCAAGCGCCACTAAAGCTTCCATTTGCGTGCGGATATCAAGTCCTTGTTTTGTTAAAAACAGATAGTAGCCGGTCAACCCAAGAATGCCAAGACCGACGACCAGGAGACCGGTAATTGCCCCTGCTTTAAATGCCACATTTAGTGCGGACTGTAACCCGAGTCTTGCCGACTCACTGGTACGCACATTGGCTCTTACGGAGACATTCATGCCGATATAGCCTGCTAATCCTGATAGAACAGCACCGATCAAAAATCCAATACCGACATATTTGCCAAGCAACGATGTTAATAAAGCACAGATGACAACACCAACAACGGTAATTACCTGATACTGGCGATTCAAATAAGCTCTTGCCCCTTCTTGAATTGCCTGCGCAATTTTTTGCATTTGTTCAGATCCTTGGCTCATCGATAAAATGGAACGGATCATTATGAGTCCATAAACAAGAGCAAGGATCCCTGACCCAAATGCCAGTTCATAAGCATACGACATGAAAATTAACCTCTTTAGTAATGGGTTTATATTATACCGAACGTGATTCAAAAATTGGTTTTTGACGGCGTCGGCTTTGCATCAAAATTTTTGTCTTCACTCGTGCCTTGGCCATTGGCAATGGTCACTCGTTCCAGACGAAAAATTTTGAGCAGCCTCCTTGTCAAAATCCCAACTTTTGAACAACCTTCGGTATAGATTTCAAAGGTGCTGCATTCGAATGTGAAGGCAGGTTTTTTAAACTTGTAAAAACTATACAAAGGATAAAGGATTATCATTAAATCTGCAATGAAAGTTCGGTAAAGGGATAGAGCTTATCTCTTGCTGACAAGAGATCGCTTCAATTCCTCTGCTATCATGATGACCTGTTCTTCCGACAGATCGTAGTATAAAGGCAATGACAAGCATTCAGCGAAATATCCTTCCATAGCAGGAAAATATTCTGAAATGTCGCCGATTTGATCGGCAAAAACAGGGTGCTTATAGATAGGGATGTAATGAACCTGCGTTCCGATATTTTTCCCGATTAAAGACTCCATCAATTGCTTGCGGGTTGTTTTAAATGCGGAATAATCGATGCGGACTACACAAAGGTGGGGGCTTACGTCATCTGGCCTGTCATACTGCAAGAAACGTACATTCTTTACATGGTGCAAACGCTCCTTATAAAGGGCCACAAGACGCTGTCTTTTACTGATGAAAGCATCAATGCGCTTAAGCTGGCTTAAGCCTAAGGCTGCCTGCATTTCCGTAAAATTGTAATTACTGCCGCATTCTGTCACTTCATAATGCCAGGGATTTGGGGGCAGCTGCAAATATTTGGGATCGCGCTCTATGCAATTGTTCCGGAATCGCCTTAAAAGATGATAAAGATCGGGGTTATTGGTTGTCACCATTCCCCCCTCTCCAGTTGTCATCGTTTTGGCGGGATGGAAACTAAATATTGTCATATCGCTCCAGGCGCAACAGCCGACCATTTGCCCATCTTTATAACGCGATCCAATCGCATGCGCTGCATCTTCAATCACGATTTGTTGCGAACTGGTCAACATTTTCCCGATCTTTTCCATATCGACAGGGACACCAGCAAAATGAACAGGGGCAATCACTGTTTTTCTTCCTGATGAGGAGACTTCTACATTCAATTTAAGTTGATCGAGATCGATATTTGCCGTCTGTGGGTCAATGTCGATAAAAACAGGAGTGGCACCGCAAAGGACAGCCGAACCGGTCGTTGCGATAAAAGAGTTTGGGGTGGTCAGGATCTTATCTCCCGGTCTAATGTCTGCCGCCCTGTATGCTGCTAAAAGAGCCGTAGAACCACTGGAAAAAGCAACGGCATATTTGACATGGCAATAATCAGCCACTGCTTGCTCAAAAGCTTCAACAAGAGGCCCCCGAGTGATGACATTCCCCTTTAAAGCATGGGCAACTGCTTCGACATCTTCTTGCGTGATACTTTGTCTGGCATAAGGGATAAATTCTGAATCGGCCATGTCAATCCTTTGGTGTGATCCTTGGTGTGATCATTGTGGAGTTGCAGTAAATTAGACATCAATATAACGACATTGTCAAGACAGAAAAATTGGATTGTCTTTATTCCTCTGGAATGTCGGGATTCTCGGCGATGTCTTGTGCGTCAAAATCATTCTCTCTCCGTTGCCCTTGCAGGCGCTCCCTTTCAAGGGCGTTGTCGTCGCAATCTTTCCCGATATTCCTGGACTTCAAGATCTCTCGCAATAGCAACGTCATTTTTTGTATTTATTTCAATTTCTAATGCAGCTTCGCCATAAACTGCCGCAAATCTGTCATAATTTACTTTTCCAGCTTTCAAAGTAGGAATTGGTATTACCGCCCCCTTCTGATCTTTTCCTATAGTCATCTGGGCGATAAAAGTCGTAAAAAGATCATGCATGGATTCAAAAATTAGCTTGCACTCTTCCGTCTCGTTTTTTTTTGCTTCCTCAAATGTATCGATATAGATTGGAATAAACTCTATAGTGAATTTAGTATAGTCGTCGGCTGCTAAGCTGTCTTTTGGCAAGATATCGCTCATCAGGTCCACAAATGCTACTTTGGCACCTAATAAGTCACATACCAGTTTCCCTTGAGATTCTTCGATAAAAACACTTTTAAGTAAAGGAATTTTAGAATGAATATCCTCTCGCTGGACATTGTCGGAAATAAAAGCGATCATTTCTTTGCGTCTTTGGAGGAAGTTATCCGAAAGGGCTTTGATTTGTACAGCAATTTCAGCTGGTTGTTTTGCGATATGTTCTTTTGCATGAGTCAGAAGTTCAATTTTTAATGAAACATCTGTAATCGCTGGGATTTCCTGAAGGGCATGGGTAAACCACCCGGTTAAAAAAAGATGATCTTTAGGATGAGCATATGCGGACCACTGATATACGCTATTCACTTGCACTTTCAGTGACTTTTCAGAAATGGGCAATTTGATGAAGTAATCGTCTATTTCTTTTTTCAGCTTATTGACAAAATCTGCAGGAAATGATTTTTCAACTGCTTTCATTAAATGAATCAGTGAGTCTTCATTCTGATAATCCCTTATCACGACTTCTTTCAATTGAGGCAATAATCTTGCGTGCGCTTTGCCTGTGCGTTGAGCGTTGCCTTGCGTAAGAGCATTTAAACGTGCAGGCAGGTGCTTTAATAAACCAATTGCGCAACTGTATGCGTTTGCTTTGTGATTGTCCAATAAATTCTGGTATTTTTTAAATATATCGGCAATGGATTGCTCTATTTGCACATGTTGTTTGAAATTCCCTTCACCAAGGATTGCGATAATGGCCGCTTCTACCTCCGGATCAATGACTGCTGTTTCGAGTGGGGGAGATTCCACGGGAGCCACGGTGATTGGAGCAGGAACCTTAGGGGGAGTAGCCAAGGGCTGGAGTTGAGGCGATATTTTTGGCGGTTCTTCGAGTGGGGGTGGAGGAATACTCTGCTCCGGACCAGCTAAAACGGGGGCAGCTATTTTTTTCTCAATCTCAGCAACTAATTTCGGATCAAATGTCTCTCTAATTTGTTTCATCAAGAGATCCGTTGAATCCTTGTTATCAATCAATATTTGACTTAACCCGGCAGCTAATTTATCTAAAATTCTATCTTTGCGGTCAGGGGTAAGCTTCCGGGAGAGTATCTTTGCAATGGCACCGGGTAATTCTTGTAATAAAATTTTCGCACAATCGAGCTGATTGTTCTCATATTTTTTTAATAATCCTGCATATTCTTTAAATATAGCATTTTCTGGTGTGGGGGTTCCCAGGCTTCTTTTCAACATCTCATTTACCGCTGTAGTCATTTCAGTGAATACATTGACTGCTTTGCCGGCACCAATATTGTCGTCTTTTGGTTGGGCAGATGGCTCTGCGACCGGTACTTCGTCTGGTTTGACCGGTGCGTCGCTTGGTTTGACCGGTGCGTTGTCTGGTTTGACCGGTGCATCGCTTGGTTTGACCGGTGCGTCGCTTGGTTTGACCGGTGCGTCGTCCGGTTTCTCGCTCCCTGTATTGTCGTCTTTTGGTTGGGTCTTTTGGGGAATGATATCGGCATCCTTAGCTTTCTGCGAGATGCGATCGCTAACCTCTTGATTTTTCTTGGAAAGCTCTGGAGAAAAGCGCTTAGCTATCTGAGATAAACCATAGACCAATCCAATACTCAATGGCGCAATGAACGTGAAATAAGATAGGACTTTAACAAACGTGGCGGATGATTTAGACCGGTAACCAGTTTTCGCAAGATCCTGATTCTTTGGGTCTTTAAAGAAATACCAACGGCAAAAATCCTGAACTGATTCCAACTTCATAGCGCTCCCAAAATAATAGAGTTATTAATTTCTAATTAATAAATCATAAAAAGAAAGTTTACATTTTACTAAATATTCCATTGTATTATCGCACGAAGAAAAGATAGAAGTCAATTTTGTCAATTCAATGGGCAGGTGACCGGACATTAAAACAAATATTTTAAACACAGAGGCACGGAGAACATAGAGACAAGCTATTGCACATCTTTTTTTCCGCGGAAGCGAAAAACAGGCTATTTCTTTTCCTTTCGGCAAAAAAGAAATTCTCTGTGCCCTCTGTATCTCTGTGTTTCAATAAATTGTTTTAATGTCCGGTCACCTGGACTACTTTATCTCCTCCTTGACAAAAACAAAAGTAACAGCAATGATTGTAATTAATATTCGACTTTTTGTGCCAATCATCCCTGGTTGTCCAGCCTTGAGTTTTTATGCAGACACAAATACATTCTGATGACATTTCCCTTTTTTCTATAGCTAAAGAATTAAAAAACTATTCCCTTTCCCAGTTTCATCGAGATTTGTTAGCTGCACTTTCGGTCGCTCTACTCACTGTCCCCCAGGCGATGGCTTATGCTCTATTGGCAGGGCTTCCCCTGATGACAGGTTTGCTTGCCTCCATCTACTCATCGCTCATTGCAGCCATTTTTGGATCATCCCGCCACCTCATTGTGGGACCGAGCAACGCCATTGCTATTTTAATGCAGGCAGGAACTGCCCAAATTCTCTTCTCCTATTATCGTGGGGAAATAGGGGAAAACAGAGACTTAGCTTCCTTGCAAATCCTCACGCAATTGACATTATTGATCGGAATCATCCAACTATTTATAGCGGGCGCCAAACTGGGAAGGCTAACACAATTTATCAGTCATTCTGTGATCATTGGCTATATCACCGGCACTGCTATCGCGGTCTTAGTCAATCAGTCCTTTCCCTTTTTAGGCATTCCAACAATTTTTGGGGATCATGCCATTTATAAAAAAGGATGGCATCTCTTTACCCATCTTAATCAATTGCATATCCCTACGGCAATTGTTGGAATTGTCAGTCTCATTGTTTTGTTGCTACTAAAACGTTTTGACCGAAGGGTTCCCTCTTCCCTGATCATGCTAGCTTTAAGCACATTATCGATTTATTTTTTAAACAGCCCGTTTTTCGCCTCTATCTCGACGGAAGGAGGTGTGCTCACTCAGTGGAAAGAAGTGATCTTAATTGCAGACAAGGGAGACTTAAGCAACATCTGGCCGCATGTTGTCCTTCCCTTTTTTGATATCGCCTTATTGAACCAATTGCTTCCCTTAGCGTTTGCCATTGCCTTACTAAGTATTATGGAGACAACTTCCGTTGCAAAAACAATTTCGGCAAATTCAGGACAAAGGTTAGCTGTCAACCAGGAAATTTTTGGGATCGGACTTGGCAATTTATGCTCATCGTTAATTTCAGCCATGCCCGTTTCCGCAAGTCCTTCCCGAAGCGTACTCAACTACTCACTGGGTGCTCAAACCCGCCTTTCTGCCATCCTGAATATTATTTTTGTCGCATTTGTCATTTTTTGTTTTAGCTTTTTGATCATGCATATCCCCATGGCAGCCCTTTCCGCATTATTGCTTGTGACAAGTGCTACCCTTGTTCAGCCCAAACAATTCTTCCTGTGCATGAAAGCAACGAATTCCGATGCCCTGGTATTATGGGTGACTTTATTGTCCTGCATTTTTTTGAGTTTGGACATTGCCTTTTACATCGGCGTCATGATTTCTGTTACCCTCTATTTAAAAAAAGCCGCCCTGCCGCAACTTGTCGAATATGATATCGATACCCAAGGCGAATTATGCAAACTCGAAACAACCCATTTGCATGAACATCGGACGATCCGCATTATTAAAGTGGAAGGAGAACTTTTTTTTGGCGCTGCCGATATTTTCCAGACGACCCTTAAAGCAATAGCCGAAGATGATACATCGACAAAAGTGATTATTTTGCAGCTGAAAAATGCCCGGGACATCGATGCTACCGTTTGCCTTGCGCTCAATCAGCTGCATGATTATCTGAAAGGCTCCCGCAGATTTTTAATCGCTTGTGGAATGCTGCAGCAAGTTTGGGATGTCCTTAGCGATTCGGGGATGGTAGAATTAATCGGCAAGGACAACCTTTTTGTCTTCGATGAAAAACATCCCCATCAATATATGGTCAAAGCGATGCGCAGAGCCCACTATCTCATCAAGATGGGAGACGCCAAAGAGGCGGAACGAAGGCAAGATAATATTGAATTAAGCGCCTCTGCGGCCTCTTCGGCTGTTTAGACTTATTGGGTAATTTGCTTATTCAAGCTCAACCCATTCGACAGTGACAGTGGCAGGCCAGCCATTGATAGTTAGGTTATATGATGCCTGGAATCGAGGCGAACCAGATGGATTCTCATGGAATGCCCTTAACGTCCGACTCATCTTGAGATAAGATTCACATTTATCTTTCAACTGTGTAACTTTATCCCTTTTTTCTTGTGCTGTTGTCGCAAACCGCGGATTATCCATCATTTGTTTGATCCTGGTTTGTGCTGTCTTAAGATTGTCGATTCTGCCGAGGAGGGCTGCAGCCGGGGTTATTCTTGCGTCAAGACTGGGTATTCCGGAGGTAATCAAAAATCTTTTTCCATCCTGGCTTACCCCCACTGGTTTGTTTTGATCAACGAATGCTTCTACTTGTGACAGCTTTTGCAAATTATTGGCAGGCAGTGTCATAGTCTATTCCTTTTGTTAATTTCCCTTGCTGGGAGTTATTTTTTTATATGGTTAATAGTAAATACACCGAGAAAAACATACGCCAATTATTATGTTTTTTGCAAGGAATTTTAAGGAACGGGATCATACTTGATGAGGTTGCCGGCAGGATCTTTAGTCAAACGATACACCCAAGGGTCCTCGTTTTCGCGCATCAGCCTGTCGCATCCATACATCACCCCCTGAAAAAAACCGTATTTGCGCATCGCATCAAGGGTATATTGAGAGCTGCTGGGGATGAAATGACTGCGGGGGCCGTCGGCCGGGGAGATCACTTCCTGATGAAAACGGATCATCGTTTCAGCAAATTTCCCAAATAGAGGAGTGTTGCAAGAATTGACATGCCCTGGTTGAGCATACACAAGCCTTAGATGCCAATCTACTTAGGTAATTGGTATTTTAATGTTATATTTTTTCCTGATGAAAAAAATTTAGCATGCAACTCCTTGTCGTTCCATGAAAAAATTGTAGTATCCATTGAAGTTGACTTCGCTGGAGCGATTACCATTTTTCCAGGAGCCAAGTAAGCGATAGTCCTATTTATATTTGAATCTGACTCGGGAGCACCTGCTTGAAGACCGCGAAGTGGCAAAAGACGGCTAGATAAAATAATCACCGCATCTTTAGCCATCATAGGGAATACATTTTGTATTTCATTTGCATTCTCTGCTGTCAATACACTTCTGGCAAATATTAACGCATCTTCCAAACCAAAAGTAGCAAGCACTAAACCTGTGATTCGATGACCTGTGTCAACTAATTTTTTTACTGCTGGATATATCTCTTTGTGTGTTAATATATCATTATAGATAACTTTTGTGTGATTTTGCAATCTCAGGCTTTTTGTGTCATCATACCAATTTTCATATTTTTTTAAGCCAGCTCCAGCAACAGATCGCAATAACAAAACCGCATCAGATATAGTAGTATCTCCGTCTCTTTTAATTTCATCCAGATAAATTACTTTGTCACCAGGTATAGTATGCATATTTAAAACTCCACAATCAATTTTTTACATGTTAATTAATAAATATAACTGAAGTGTATACCAATTATTATTTTTTTTCAAGGAAATTTTAAGGAACGGGATCATACTTGATGAGGTTGCCGGCAGGATCTTTAGTCAAACGATACACCCAAGGGTCCTCATTTTCGCGCATCAGCCTGTCGCATCCATGCATCACCCCCTGAAAAAAACCGTATTTGCGCATCGCATTAAGAGTATACTGAGAACTGCTTGGAATGAAATGACTGCGGGGGCCGTCAGCAGGTGAGATCACTTCCTGATGAAAACGGATCATCGTTTCAGCAAATTTCCCAAATAGAGGAGTGTTGCAAGAATTAGCATGCCCGGTCGAACATACAGAGTCTTTCAGTTGATTTGTCAAATCACTGTCCTTCCCCCATGGTCCTTCGCATAAAAAACTTGCTTGCAGATGAAGACTCAAAAGAAAACTCAAATAAATAAGCTGAAAACATGCTTTCATGATTTCCCTTTCAAAAACCCATTTCAAACATGAGAATGGGAAACAAACGATCTTTAATCAGCGTTTCTTTCCCAAGTTTTTCATAAAGACGTTCATTATACTCTCTCGCAGCAAGGCCGGCACCATTAATTCCCCCCAAATACCATCCAATTTCTAAACTCGATGTGATGATGGCAGCAGGAACAAGCCCACGGTCAAACAACTGGTAGGAAGCGGCAATAAAAAGGGCGTTGATCAAAAAACTTGTCACCGCTGCACGTTTTTGCCCGACATAGTAATAGCCGGCCCCTGGCAGCACAGCATTTAAAGCTCTTGCTTTGGGAATTGATTTTTCGTAAAAGCGATACTCGCATAAAAATTGGGGTACGGAAGAGTCTGCTCCGGCAGATTCGACCGATTCCGCGATTGTGGGAAAATCAGCATCCATGATCGCAGTTTCCAATGTGAGATTGCCTGCCGTAGATGGATCAAAAGAATGGATCAGGCAAAGAATACGTTCCGCTTTGTCCCTTTGATCTGTTTTAATATAGGCATCATAAAGGGCAACCAGGAGATCGTGGATAGGGGGAAACGAACCTGTAACCCGACTTAAAGACCCCGTCTCCACTATTTCAATGGCGCTTTCATATTTGCCGCCAATATAATAGGATAGAAAAATTTCATACTCGATTTCAAGCCGGCGGTCGGTACAATCAGGAGGAACAAGAAAGAGGGCTGTTTTAAAGCACGTAATAGCTCTATAAAGGTCCAGTTCTTTAGCAAACTGCCTCCCTATCGATATCTCATGCGCCCAATTGGCCCCTGACTCTTCAGGCGTCAATGGGGGAAAGGGACTTGGCAGTTTCTCAAAGTTGCGCTCCGATACCAGATAGTTGATTGCCGGCTTAAGGCAAAGAGCATCTCTTTGACATCCGGTGAGGACTACACACAGAGCACATAGAAATATGTATATACCACTCGTAACTGAAAAAATGTTTTCGTGCCCTTGCCCGTGCCCGTGCCCTTGCCCGAATTTATTGATTATTTTCCGAATTTTTTTCCCCGCAAATTTCAACCAGGAAATAAAGTTCGGACAAGATAAATATACCGAAGGTGATTCAAAAATTGGTTTTTGACGGCGTTGGCTTTGCATCAAAATTTTTGTCTGCAACGTAACATCGATGGATAAACGCAGAGACGCAGAGACGCAAAGACGCGGAGGCAAGAGAGAAAATTCAAAATTAAATCCTGTTTTCCTCAGCGTCTCAGCGTCTCCGTGCCTCTGCGTTGAATTGTTAATTAGACTTATGGGTAATAGGATGCGCTCACGGGCACGAAGACAATTCTGCATTTTGTTTGTGAATAATTTACCTTCCTGTGTCATCATCATAGGGCTCATCTTCCGGGTGCCAGGTCTGACTGATGTTAAATAAGTCCAATGCCTCCCTGACTTCATAATCGTCGGAATTCATTAGAGTATTTTTATAGTCGTAAATGTCTTGCTGATGTTTCGTTAAGTTATTAATTTCTTCCTCAGTATTGATGATTTTTGGTCTGATAAAAATCATCAAATTACGTTTAGTGTCTGAATTGTTTTTGGCGCTAAATCCAGCTCCAAGAAGTGGAACAGCTCCAAGGCACGGCACCTGATTTCGGTCGCGTACTTCTTCATCCTGCATTAATCCGCTAATGATCAGAAAATAAGTGTCGGGTATGTGCACTCTTGTCGTTGTGCGGTGGATCCGCGTTGTGGGACCTGGGCTTGTGGACGCTGTGGATGCATCTGTAATCAATCCTGCAACAATGCTGCTGACTTCTTCTGCAATATTGAGAGCGATAATATCTCCATTTCCAATGTAAGGGGTGACTGTTAAGTGAGTACCTACATCGACATATTCAAAGTTGCTTGTAATGACCGAACCGATATCATTTGAAATGGACTGCGTGCGGTACGGTGTATTTAACCCCACAAAAATCTCTGCTGTCGCATTATCTTCAATGAGAAGTTTTGGATTTGATACAACCTTGTCCATTGACCGGTCATGTAACGCGTTGACCAAAGCTCCAATCGATCCAAATTCTGTACCGCAATGGGTAATCTTGCGCCCGATAACGCCAAGGTTGAAGCCCACCGTGTTAGCCAAATCAGTCCCATTGGGAATAAGTTGTGTAACTGCTGTTGCAGCTTGCCCAAGCCCGGAAAAACCGGCAGTCGCAAGCGCGGCAACCAACGGGCCCTGCCCAGATAAAAAGCCTTGGGCGCCAGTTAAATCACCGCCGCCAAAGCGGGTTCCATAACTTACGCCATACTGCAGCGAATCGGTCAGCGAGGTTTCTAAAATCAGCATTTCGACGAAAACCTGACGCACCGGAATATCTATTTCCAACACAAGGGCCCGCACTTTTTCCAGAGCATCAACTGTACCGCTGAACACCAGGCTATTTGGGGTACTCAACCATTGTACACTGCGCAATGCATTGATAAAATCTTCATTCCCTTTTTCATTCTGTTGCAAAGTGTCGGAAATCTGCCTTAAAATGGGCTCGATCGAATCGCCTTGCCGATATTTTAGTTTATAAATATAAAATTTAGTTTCCTTTTTTACCCCGCCGGCAAGTACAGGACTTCCTTCAAATTGCCGATTAAATTCTCCCGGCTGAAATGTTTCCAAAGCATCGAGAACATAAATCCAATTACCATCTTTATCTTGCACCCAATGCCCTTTGGGTTGATTCCCTTCTTGAGAACCGCGGACAACCTCATTCTCTTTCCCCGGAACAAATTCCCAATTCTTATTTTCATTTTCTTTCCAGATTCCTGTTGGAGGATTTTCTGTGGAGCCTCCTGACGGCACGTTCGGCTTAAAATACCACCTGCCGTTTTCATCCTGCAACCATGTTCCTCCGGGCGTTTGGAGAGGATTTGCCTGAGCCGCCCCACCCCCGGCCGCCGCCGGCAGACCTGCCCCTGGCAGACCACCGGGCACCGCTCCTCCCCTGCCTGGAATATTTTTGATCTTAAGATCGCGAAGATTTAAAATCTGCGTTTCCCCTTGCTCCTGATCCAGATATTGCAAAATGGCAATGGTGCGCTCAACCAAAAAAGGTGCAGCCACGATAAAAATGCTATTCGTAGCTAAATGGGGAATAAATGTTAACGTTTGATTTTGCGAGATCGGATCCATGATCTGCTGCGCCAATGGAATTAAAATTTCAATCGGCCTTAGCCTGCTGACATATTGTCCAATGACAAGTCCACTGTCGGGAGCGTCTATGCTTTTGATCAATTGAGCGATTTTCCGTACATTCGAAGTCAGGTCGGTAACAATCAGGTGGTTCGTATTTGGAATCACTTCAACAAGGGCATTATCTGAAACGAGCGGCCGTAAAATAATCGAAGCCTTTTCGGGAGGCAGCGTATTTAAATGAAATACCTGGGTAACAATGCTGCTTTCCTGGTCTGAGGGAGGTACTACATCCGAAACAACCTGAGAAATACTGTTGACCTTGGGATTTTTATGGATGATGAAATTATTATCCTGTTCGATCAAAGATAATTCGCGAATGCGCAATTCCTGCAATAATGCAGTAATAATGTTATCGATGGTCACAGGTTCTTCCGAAATGATAGTGACATTAAACTGCAGGTCATTTTCATCGAAGATAAAATTTCTATTCGAAATCCTGCTGACATATCGAATATATTCGATCATGCTGACGTTGTTGAAATTAATAGAAATGGGTTTGTTTTCTTCTGCAGGGGCACTTTTTGCTGTTTCTTGATGCTCTGTAGGGCCGTGTTTGATCGATAATGAAGGCATGGGATAGAAAAAATCTTCCCCCGATTTTAGCCCTCCATTTGCGTCTAATTCGCTTTGGAGCTCCCCTGTTTCTTTTAAAAGCCCTTTCTCTTTTGTATGGGCCTGTAGAATCTTATTCAGGTCAGGCAAAACAATTGAGGATTTACCGCCGGCCCCTTGAGGTTCAGCCGATTGCCCATAAATTTTAGGCTTGTCCAAAATCAGGGGCTGAAATACCCCTGTTAAAGACACCAGGGAGACAAATAGAGGCCGGGAAATAAACTTGTATTTTCTCATGAGATATTTTTTTGTGAAGTTCATTAAAAGCTCTTTTATCGCAAATTGCAGAATTTTTATGCTATCAAATTATGTTTTTTTAATTCCAATCAACGTGATCGTCTGCTCGCGGTATGATTTGTAAGAGGCTAAAACTGTTTTGGTTAGTACTGTGTTGAGCAAACTTTCCAAGGAAATTTGATCGGATTCCTGAAGAATTTTATCAAAAAAGGCAGTTGGAATCGTCTTGTATTCAGCCAGTTCTCCTGTTTTTCCAACAAAAGACCGTAATATAACACAATCTTTTGCCTGAAAGGCAAGTGTGTTTTCGGTAAAATTAGTATGAATATCTGCGCCCAAAAGAGGATTTGTGCCGTCTAACCGGCTTGCCAACTTTTTTTGGCCAGACAAAAACCACAGGTCAACTTCTCCACATATCACATAAGTTAACGTAAACTGGGAAGGGGAATAGATAAAATAGGCCGCCCCATAGCAGTTCATTGCCTTTTCATTACAAATAAGAGTATTCAGCATGCTGAAAAATTTTGCCGGGGATGTTTTAAGATACCATGAAGAGTGAATCATCCCTTTCAGCAAGCTAATATTCATTAATCCTTCAATTCCACTTAAGACAGATTCCACATGGAATATTCCGAGCGATCCATCGGGAAAGGAAAAAAGATCGTCATAAACTGCATAATGATTCATTCCCATACTGCTGGAAAAACAAATGTCTATCGGGAGGGATTTTGGAATCTTTGGAGGGGTTAATATTCCAGGTTTCATGCGCACGTTTTCTAAAAATTCTTTAACGTCATCGCTCGCAGCTTTTTCTTTAGCCATGGCGGTGGAATTGCAATAGATCGAAATATCGGTAATAAAATCAACAACATCCTGATAGCGGTCTTTAGGATTAGCCTGCAATGCCTTATTGAAGACTTTCTGCAACCCTTTCGGCATGAGGGAAAGATGAATATGCCCCTGAGATAACTTTCCCAATACAAGTTCATAGGCAATAATGCCTAAAGAATAAATATCCGATGCGTATGACACCGACTCGGGGTTTTCCCTCTGTTCGGGACTGATATAAATAGGTGTTCCGATCATTTGTTGTTTTAGGGGAGCATCTTTAGGCAACTTCTCAGAAAGGCGCTGAGCGATCCCAAAATCGATCATTTTCACCTGATGGTCATAGGTAATGAGAATATTCTCCGGTTTGAGATCGCGATGGATAACTCCATGCGTATGCAGATGGCATAATGCATAGGAAATTTCGATAACAATTTCAAGCGCTCTTTTAAGGGAAACGGGCTGGCGCAAGATCATTTGCCTTAATGAATACCCCTGAATAAACTCAAGCGCTATGTAATATCCCCCCGGCCATTGTCCATGCTCATGTAATTTGACAATATTAGGATGGTCTGTCATTCCGATAATCTCAGCCTCATTTAAAAAGTGCCTGATCACATCGGGGTAAGACAAAAATCTTTGTGACAAGACTTTAATGGCTGCCGGTTCTTTGGTTTGAGAATGAATGCCAAGATAAAGAACGCTCATCCCTCCTGACTCTAATAGATTGAGAACATGATACGGACCTATTTGCTTAGGGATCAATAAGGACTCAGAAACATGTTGACTTTTCTGAGAAGCTCCTGAGATTATAGGATGTTTGTGAAATATATTTTCCGTCATAATCTATTATATTTGATTTATTGCAAATTATAATAGAAAGAAGCTTTAAGAGACCAGATAAAATCACCAATAAGCGGCAATTCGAAATATACCGAACTTTAATGGTGAATTGATTTCGTGCCCGTGAGCGTGCCCGTGCCCGTGCCCGAATTTATTGACCATTTCCGAACTTTATTTTCTGCTAGAGGGATAATCGGAAAGCGGAAAAGATAAATTAGATGCGGGCACGGGCACGGGCACGCTCACGGGCACGTAATTCTTTAACAAAACTGAAGGAAAGCGGAAAAGGTAAATTAGATGCGGGCACGGGCACGCTCACGGGCGCGTAATTCTGTAACAAAACTGAAGTTACGAAAGCTCTAATATCCGCACTCCTAAAGAATCTCCGATTTTCAATAACTCTGCCCGGGCAATTCTTTTCCCATGGACAACCATATCCACACTGGCATCCGGATGAATATCCAGATCAAGCATATTTCCAGGCTGCAATTCTAAAAGTTTTTTGATCGATAGTTGAATACGGCCGACTTCGATAACAACCGGCAGAGGGATATCTTCTAACTTCATTGGAGATCCCGGCTGTTGTTTCTCCTGTATCATTTTTTCTGCTGTTTCAACGCTTCCCTCTTCCTCTTCGGGAGCGCTTGACTCCTCATTATGTTCCTCGTCTACATCAAATATGTCCGATCCTGAATCTGTGTCGGTATGTTCTTCTGTCGTCGATTCTTCTGTTACCGACTCTTCTGCTGACGACTCTTCTGTCGTCGATTCTTCGGTCGTCGATTCTTCTGTGATCTCTTCATCAAAATGAAAACTATCGCTTGTGTCGATGTCATCATCTGGTGTATCTGGTGTCTTATCCATCATTGTATTTACCTCATAATGAAGCGGATGCTCGAGAATTTTTAATGTATTTTGCTTGATTTTCGCGCGAAAAAAGGGAATTTCACCTATCGTTAAAAGAACTTTTCCCTTGTCCTCAGAAGGATCCAGGGAACATTTATCTAAAATGATAAAATCCCCAACAGCAACTTGTTTCCATTCCGATGGTTTCAGATTGATGCGACCGGCCTCTAAATGTACGATCACATCGAGCGTTTCTGACACAGGAGAATTCAAGCGCACTCCCGATTGTTGGTAACGCTTTACCCATGACGCCCGAAATTCAGGAGACAAGATCATCCGTCCGGTGATTGTAACGTCATCTACCCTGACAAAAACGTCCATGCAAAGAGAAGAAGCAGATGGAAGAGCCTCACCCTCCATTAATGTGACAACTAATTTTTTATCCGCCTGCACATTCTCAAAAACATCGATGGCCTCAATTGCGAGAAAGCGATAAAATGTAGAGATAAAATCACTATCGGTGATCTCCTGGGACGGTGTTTTTTTCTTTATGATCAAAAGATCGATGAGACGGAGTATCTCTTGTTCAGGCATGACCCACCAGATCTCCCCTTCTATAGGGACAATACCGAAAGACAATCCTCTTAATTGTCCGCCAAGCCCTTTGAATAGATCTTCTGCAGACCGCCACTGCAACTCGCCAGGTGTTATCGAAATATCTTTTATTTTTAAATTCAGACCCAGCTCTTCAGAAAACTCCGCCCAGGGAAATGGAGGGGCATCGCCAATCAAGGGTTTTTTATCTAAATGAAAAAGATCGCCTGGAACACGTCTAAGCCAACTCATTGATTTCATCACTGTTTGTGTATCCACGAGGGGGCAACTTTGTTAAGGGTATTAGTATACCGAAGGTGGTTCAAAAGCTGGGATTTTGACAAGAAGGCTGCTCAAAATTTTTCGTCTGGAGCGAGGGACCATTGCCTATGGCCAAGGCACGAGTGAAGACAAAAATTTTGATGCAAAGCCGACGCCGTCAAAAACCAATTTTTGAATCACGTTCGGTATGTAACGGCATTGTAACATGTGGGTATTTTTCCTGCAAACCAGTGCTTTTTTATCCCTTTTAAATGAATGGTTGGTTATAAGTATCTTCATGAAACTACAAAATAAAAAAACAGGCGTGCTGCTCGTTAATTTGGGAACGCCAGATTCGCCCGGTTACTTTGATGTCGCAAGTTACCTTGCTGAATTCTTAACCGATAAAAGGGTTATCGACACACACTGGATTCTCAGACAGTTGCTTGTCCGATTTACCATTATTCCCTCGCGCTTAAGACAATCGACTAACTTTTATAAAAAAATATGGACGAAAGAAGGCTCTCCGTTAAAAGTTTATGGACATCTCGTAGAATCGATGTTAAAGCAACGCTTAGGAGATCAGTTTGAAGTCAGATTGGCAATGCGCTATCAAAACCCTTCCCTTAAAAGCGTCCTCGACAAATTGCGCCAGGCAGCAGTGGAACGGTTGATCGTCATTCCCCTATTTCCCCAATACGCATCTGCAACTACCGGATCTGTGCATGAGTGTGTGATGAGTCTTATATCGAAATGGGATTGCATTCCACAAATGCATTTCGTCAGCCACTATGAAACAGACCCGCATCTCATCGATGCCTTTTGCCTTGCAGCTAAGAATTATCCTCTTTGCGACTACGATCATATTCTTTTTAGCTTTCATGGACTGCCTCAAGCTCAAATCCGTAAAGCAGATCTTCGAGGCTCCTGCCTGAGCGAAACCTGCTGTCAAACCCTTAATGAAAACAACCACTCTTGTTATTCTGCTCAATGTTATGCCACAGCCGGTGCTATCGCAAAACAATTATCCATCGATCCTAAACAATTTAGTATCGCTTTTCAGTCGCGTCTTGGAAAAGACCCATGGTTGCAGCCGTATACGGGAGAAAAAGTTCACACACTCGCCCGCAATGGAGTAAAACGGATGTTAGTCTTTTGTCCATCCTTCGTCTGCGATTGTCTCGAAACAATATATGAAATTGGCGTTGAATACAGAGGTGAATTTATCAAGGCCGGCGGTCTTAAGCTCGATCTTGTTCCCGGCCTCAATGCCACTGTGCGCTGGATTGATGCTTTAGAGAATATGGTGATTAGCTTGTCATGATATGTTCGACAATACTACAAAAGAGATCTTGCGCTGCAGGATCATCGGATTGGTAAATATATCCTTTGTAAATCGCATCGTAAATCGGAATATAGGAACTCGTCAGTTTCGAAGGGGGGATTTTAAGTTTACTAATTTCCCGGTTTAACTCTTCCCTGATAGAACAATTATCTGTTTTAATAATGACAAACATATTTTTCTTTTGCCTGAAAAAACGGCAAAAATGACCGTTCTTAACATCGATGGACTCTAGCAACATCGAAAATAAAATAAACAAAACTTCAGGTTCAAGGATATTGCGCATAATCACCGGATTTAACGAATAAAAGAAATTCTCCAACATCAAATCGCTATATTTAACTCCCTGCAACAAGACCCTTAATTCACATAATATCTCATTTTGCTTTGAAATCATCCCTCCGTTAAAATCGCGAAACTCGCCCACAACCTTTAATAATTCAGAAGTGACAGCCTGGCGCGCTTTATTTAAATCAAGCGAATGATCGACACGCAAGTAGGAGTCTTTAAGTAGCTTTAATCGAAAGACCGTTGTTTCTTTTTTGTACTTACGTCTTAAAGTCCCGGTAATTTGATGCCTGTCGTGAATATATTCTAACGAGGTTCCCGACTGATAAAATAACTCTTGTACAGACCGGGTAGATGAGCGGACAACCCTGGTTAAGATCACTAAAAACAGTAAATGATCATCAGTCTGCTCATCAAAGGAGACAATAACCTGTGGAATATCCCGAAGGTATTTAATTTGATGATTTAAGATTAATATATTCCTGATCACCTCTTCTTCATTGCGCGGCAAAAAAACCGGATGCATCAAATATTCGATCCTGTCTTTTAAATTATTCGATAGCTCTTGCTGTAATAATTTTACATCTTCCTGGGTGAATAATTTTCCGTTGCCCTTTTCTATTTCCAGATAGAGTGTGAAAACAGGTTCCGTTCCGCGGCGGTTTGAAACAAAGGAGTCTTCTACGGCCCGAGAGTCTGGAATATAATTCTGAATAGCTTTTAAGAGATGTTTCTTTTCAAAAATTTCATTTTCCCTGATATAATTCAGCCCGACAAGGACACCTAGCACCGGGCAAGTTTTGTTGTGTACATTGACTAAAGCTCTGAATATTTTTAATTTCAAATATCTTTTACTATGATTCTGTTTGACGGAAATACGGAGAGACTTACGAAACAAATATTGAACGGCGATCATGCGGCACAAATGCCGCCATTTTCTTGCAGCTTTAAAATTTTCACTGCACATCACAAGCATGTGCTGCATTTCTGTTAAGAGGTCCTGGTCAAAAACATCGGGCAACCGATTAATTAAATAACCCGCATACTCCTGTATAAACACTGTTTTTTCTTCATGCACGAGACCTTTGATCTCTAAAATGCGCCTCGCTGCATCGCTTGACACAATCCCTTGAATCAATTCACTTTCGATGATGGGAAAGTTAGTCTGCATCTGCTGCAGTTCCCCGATATTTTCCACCCGTACGTTAATCTCACATAGAGTAAATAAAGAGGGAGACACATCAGGCAGCCGAAAATCGATCCCGGAAACCAATGTGACATTCAATCGTTTGCCCGGGCATAACCAGTTCGTTAATAATGTAAAAAAAAAGTTATAAGCATTTGTCCGGTATTTTGAAAGGGAATAAAAACAAATATCCCCCGGAATTTTTTTTGGCCAGTTCACATTAATCAACGGAAGCAAGTTGAGCAACTGATCCGACTCATCGGCAATGAGATCCGCATCGATATTGCCCTCTTCGAATTTCATGTAATCCTTAAGAATGATTTGCAGTGTTTGCCTGATCAATTCACTATAAAGCTCTACCCGCTTTGGATGGTGCTGCCCTTCAAACACGAGTTCGATTTGAGGGAAATAATTGATGTCAGTCCCTTTTTCACCAGCTTCAGCAAGCAGCCTGGGTTTACATTTTTTTCTGGGAATAATATCTGAAAGTAAAGGTACTAGCTGGCAGTCATCCATACGATTACCCTTATTCGGTTTCATAAACAGGGGGGGACATGCGAGGCATGTTATGCTCTCCAATATATGTTCCGGTATCATTTTGAGATAAATGAAATTCCTCAAATGAAAGAACATGGAGAGGCATCCGATTTTTATGGGCCAATTTTATGCTACGCTCCTGCAATACCCTTGCCCCCTGAAGAACAATGGACAACGCTTCCTCATAGGAAAGAAAGGGAAGTTTATGCGTCTGGACAGTTTTTTTGGGATCACTTGTAAATATGCCGGGAACATCTTTAAAAAATTCTACTTTTTCAGCCCCTAATGCCAAAGCGAGAGCAACAGCAGAAGTGTCAGAACCGCCTCTTCCAAGTGTCGTGATCTCCCCATCCCTGCTAACCCCTTGAAATCCTGCAACAATGACAGTTGATCCTGAATCGAGTATTTTAAGCAGCCGGTGAGGCCGCACCTCAACAATTTTTGCATCGCTATGATTACTGCATGTAATAATGCCCGACTGGCTTCCGGTAAAACTGACAGCCTGATGGTTTTTTGCAGCAAGGGCCATGGCTAAAAGCGAAATACTAATCCTTTCCCCAACGCTTACCAGCATATCATATTCCCGGCGAGGCGGGTTTTCATTGACTTGGTTAGCCAGTTCAATAAGCTGATCCGTTGTTTTTCCCATAGCACTAACGACAACTGCAATCCTGGGATATTCTGCACGTCTTGCAAGAATAATGTCAGCTATTTTTGAAAATTGCTTTGAGGTAGCCACTGCAGCTCCTCCAAACTTCATGACTAATGTTTTCATAATCCTGCAAAGGTTTGATTGACAATTAATTGAGCTTCGCTCAATACATGTTGAACATGCGCTTCGCTTATATAGCTTTCTGCATAAATTTTATAAATATCCTCTGTTCCGGAAGGTCTGGCAGCAAACCACGCATTTTTAGCGGTCACCTTAACGCCGCCGATCGGCTCGCCATTGCCGGATGCGGTTGTCGCGATCGACAAAATCTTTTCTCCGGCCAGCCGGTCGCTAAGAATTTGCTTAGTGGATAATTTTTTTAATACCGCCTTTTGCTGCGGTGTTGCCGGCGCTTCAAACCGGTCAAAAAAATGATCTCCAAAAGTATCCGTCAATACCTTATAGATCTCGCCCGGATCCTTACCTAATTTTGCAGTCATTTCGGCAGCTAAAAGTCCAAGGATAATCCCATCTTTATCGGTAGTCCATACACTGCCATCTAAACAAATAAAAGATGCTCCCGCGCTTTCTTCTCCGCCAAAGCTTAAAAATCCTTCATAAAGTCCATCTGCAAACCATTTAAAACCAGCCGGAACTTCATATACCTTCTTACCGTGCTTTGCTGCAATAAGATCGATCATATGGGTAGTCACTGCCGTTTTTCCAATCATGGCATTTAAAGGCCATTGCAGCCGGTATTGCAGCAAATAATGAACTGAGGCCGACAGATAGTCATTGCTTGGCATTAACCCAACGCTTCTCGTGACAATGCCATGCCTGTCGTGATCTGTATCGCAAGCAAACGAAAGATCATACTCATCTTTTAATTGAATTAAACTGTTCATCGCATATGGCGATGATGGGTCCATCCGAATTTGCCCATCCCAATCGACTGTCATAAATTTGAATGTAGGATCTACTTCTTTATTTACAACTGTCAGATTAAGTCCATAGCGTTCCGCTATTACCGGCCAATAGTCAATACCTGCACCGCCTAAGGGATCGACCCCTAATTTAAGGCCTGAATTTTTTATCAACGGCATATCGATCACTTTGTCAAGGTCATCGACATACATATTCAGATAGTCATATTCATGCGTTGTCTTTGCATTCAAGGCAGATTGTAAAGAAACCCTGTGAATTTCCGATAATTTTTGCTCGAGTAATTCATTGGCTTTCATTTCTATCCAACGGGTCGTGCGCTCTTCAGCCGGCCCTCCATTTGGAGGATTATACTTTATTCCCCCCTGATGAGGGGGATTGTGTGAAGGAGTGATCACAATCCCATCGGCCAGATGACTTTTGCGGTTTTTATTATAATTAATAATGGCACGGGAAATCACCGGAGTTGGAGTATACTTGCTCCTCTTGGAAAGCATGATATTCACATCATTGGCTGCAAGAACCTCTAATACTGTATGCAAAGCAGGCAGAGAAAGCGCGTGAGTGTCGATACCGATGAACAGAGGACCGTCGATGAGATGTTCCTTGCGATAAAGATAAATGGCCCTGGCAATAGCTGCAATGTGATGTTCATTAAAACTTTTGTCAAAGGAAGAGCCCCGGTGTCCCGAGGTGCCAAATGATACTCTTTGTTGTGGAATATTAGGATCGGGAACTCCCGTATAATAAGCGTTTTTTAAGCTTGCAATATCTACAAGAATACTTTTATCAGCAATTTTACCGGCGGACGGATTGACTTGGCTCATGTGATCCCTTTAATGCGTTCGATCGATATAATCGGGCAATCCCAGGGGATTTGCCGGAAAATGTATTAGTAAATCTTGCAATTTTCTACTATAATAAAGAAGGCCATTTTTCATTTGACCTTTATATTCTGCAATTTTTGCATAATAATCAATCTGTTGTTTGCAAGCTTCAACATTTGTCGTATAATCTTGCCTTGCCCTTATGACTTCAAGCTCATAGTTCTCTTTTATCAAATTTAATGCGACTTCATTTGCCTCCAGGCACTTTTTATAGTAGCTGATTTGCTGTGTCAGAATCTTTTCATCCATTCCCGCCGCCTCCTCATAAGAAGGAGGAGAATCTTGCCTGTAAGATGGCAAGAAAACGTTTTTGCCAGGGTAGGCTAAATCATAATTCTGACATGAATCACTGTAGTCAGGCGGATGATCTCGGCCGTCAGCATCATAAGGCGGAGGAGGTGCTTCTTTATAAGGAGGTGGTGCTTCTTCATAGGGCGGGGGACTTTCTTCAAAAGGTTCACTTTGTCTGCATTTAAGTTTGTTTAACTGTTCTTCTCTTTTTCTCAATTCCCCCTTAAGCAATCGATCATTGATCAGGGGATGGCTTCCTTCATATAAAAGTCTTGCATACTCTATTCGTTGGTCACGGAGCAATGTATGAGGAGTAGTGATATTGATTAATTCATCTTCCAAATTGTTTATCAACTCCCGATATATGTTTGATTGAGAAATGGCTTCGTTCTTTATTTGACTTAAAAGATTATACTCGTCCAGCGTAAACAATTCGTATATGACGGGATCTCCCAATTGATAAGACATGAGAATGGAAATTGGCAAAATTTGGGAATCTGGTGACAATAACTCCTGAATAAGCATTACCCTTCTTTCAAGAGGGGTCAATGTATATCGGATGTACCCTTTTTTGTACGCAAATAAGCTCCCTTTTTGCAAGTCTTTCTCGCGCAAAGCTGCAATATACTTAGGATCGTTTATGTATTTTGTACATGCGAAGTAAAGCCCGGAACCAACAGAAGCTATAGAAAGCGCCCAAAGAAAAATAGGGGCTGTCATAGCACCTGCAAAAAAAATAGCCGAGAATGCCGCTGTGCTTACACCAAGAACAATCATTAAAGCGCTTAAGGCATAGCCATTGGATTTTTTCTCCAGACCCTTTGGTTCCTTCATCTTTATTTTACCATCGATCACACAGGTGCCATTACTCAAATGTTCGATATGAAAATCTTTTTTACCAAGACTCCATCCCCAGCTTCGCGCTTCCAGCTCCCCTTCCTCAAATTCGCAAGGTTGTTTTTTTGCGGCAATGAGATTGGCATCACAGGAAGGCCAGTCTATAACTGGATTGAATATCTGAGAGATAATGTTTACAAACTCTTGGTTGTCATATACATCTGAAACAACGAGAACAAGACGTTCCGCGGGAAACCACTCTTCATAGGCCTTCCGGACTTGCATTGCTGTGATATCCCGCAGCGTTAATTGTTCATCACATGTCAGCCCTAAGGTAGCGAACATATGATTTCTTGCGAGCTCGATCCCCTCATCGGTTAAATCAGGAGAAGAAATGATTTCCATGATCAATGTTAACAATGCAATAACCTTATCATAAGACCTGTCGCATAAAGAAAATCGCAGCGACTGCTCAAGATCATTAAAGACAATATTATTGTCGATATTGATGTCCATCGAAAGATCTTTTAACGTTTTCTCGATGGCTGACCGATCGGCCGCGGCACACCCGTTAAACATAGAATGTTGCAGAAGATGAAATAAGAAGTGATTATTTCCGCTGGTGGAGGCGGGAATTCTCAAGGTAATCAAAAGAGCATGGTCCAAATATTGCGACTGCTGAATTGCATAATGCATTCCGCATTTGAATGTGCCGCTTGAGCACACTTCATGCGAATGGACCTCTTCTGACCAGACTCCTTGTTCAAAATGTATTTCCGAATCAGCCCTGACAGCTAAAGGAAGCAAAAGCAACAAGCAGTTGAAAAATTGAGAAAAAAAAACCAGAGGATGA